>Ga0172368_10007596_pt1 | contig 11280 bp, 12 predicted proteins | sample Lak11m_FD_114540 | JGI IMG/M metagenome (GOLD analysis project Ga0172368, IMG submission 114540) | Freshwater microbial communities from Kabuno Bay, South-Kivu, Congo - kab_022012_11m | ecosystem: Environmental > Aquatic > Freshwater > Lake | place: Democratic Republic of the Congo: South-Kivu...
CATTTGATGGTCCCGTCAAAGCTGATGGCTGTCAGGATATCCTTCTGATCCTTCATGCCGGTGACGAATATGGTTTCGCCAGCCACCACCGCGCTTGAGTACCCCGTGCCGATCCCCTCAACCGTCAGGAGCAGATCAGGCCCCTCAGCCGGCCAGGTTTTCAGCAGTCCGGTTTCATTGTATACGCCATCCCTGTTTTCTCCCCTGAATTGCGCGCTCTGGGAAAACAATGAGGTGGAGATCAGCACTCCTGCCAGTAAGGTGATTGCAAATTTCATTGGAAGCTCTGGTAGTTATTTGACTTTAAATGCCATCAGGGAATTACCGTGCCTTACATACAGAATTCCGTTGTCGAGCACAGGGTGGGCCCAGTGCTGGTCGGATCCGAGCGTGATTTTGGTCATGCCGGTGATCTTGAATTCAGCCGGAGTGGCCGGTGCAATGAACAGTTCACCACGCTGCGAATAGCCTATCAGCAGGCCATCGGCATAGATCGTGACACCTTTGGCCGCTGCCGTGGATTTATATTTAATCTCACCGGTTTTCCAATCGATGCACTGCCATTCCTTCCCGGCAATATCCCCTGATCCGTAAATATATCCGTCAACCAGAACGGCACCTCCGATCCGGCTGTCGAGGGTCTTACCGATCCACTCCATGGTGGCGGCTGAGCCGTCGCTGTTCAGTTTAAGCTTGACGCCGCCCTGACCGTACCCGCTGAAGCAGAACAGAGCACCATCGTTGTAAAGCGGGGTGTTCGGATGCACCGACCATTCATTGGGGTGCTCATACTGCCAGAGCAGTTTGCCGCTGGCGGCATCCATCCCGATAATATGGGAGGCGGTATGGGTAACCAGGAGTTTCCTTGCCGGAAGGGTGATCAGCAGCGGGGTGCAGTAGGCAGAAAGCTCACCGGCTCCCTTGCTGCTCCATATCTGGTTGCCATTCAGCCGGTTCAGCGCAACCACATTATTGTTGGCGCCTCCCGGGGTGCAGTACACCACATCACCATCGATGAGCACTGTTTCCGTCACACCCCAGGTAATATTCTTGCCGTCGAAATCGCTGAACAGATCCTTTTTCCATTTCAGTCCACCGTTCATGTCCATGCAATACAGCACTCCCAAGCCGGATTCCATGTATAACAGGTCACCGGCAATGGTAACCGAGGAGCGGGCTCCCGGATAGCTTTCGGTAAATTCCGGACCATAGGCCCATTTGTTCAGCAATTTGCCGTCCATCGACAAAACAAACACGTATCCGGTGGTTTCAATCATTCCCGTAACGTAGATCTTCCCGTTGTAAATCACCGGGGAGGAGAATCCTTTTCCCAGCTCATCGTTGTGCCAGTTCATCAGAGGACCTTCGGCAGGCCATTCCCTGAGGAGGCCTTTATCAGGATAGATTCCGCTGGCCAGAGGCCCGCGCCATTTAGTGGGAACCTGTGTAAATGAGAAGGTGCTGAAAAGCAACGCAATGAGGGTGGTTGAAACAAATTTTGACATATATGTAGATACTTAGTGAAGATCCCGGCCAAAATAGCGAAATCCCCCGACCTTTCGTCATTCGTCCAGCCAGATTCGCCATTTACCGGTATGATTTTTGACGGTTCTGGGGCATTGCTGAAATTTGCCCGACAAACCAAACAAACCATGGGGAGCAATACAACCGCAGCCATTATTGGCGCCGGTATCGGAGGACTTACTACAGCCATTTTTCTGGCCGATCAGGGGTACCAGGTCACGGTCTTCGAAAAGAACTCTTTTCCGGGAGGAAGATGCAGTCAGATTACCCGGGATGGTCACCGGTTCGACCTCGGAGCTACCATTTTCCTGATGCCTTCAGTTTACAGGAGCGTGTTCGGATCGCTCGGTCTTAATCTTGACGAGTGCTTTGATTTCAAGCCTCTTACCACGCTTTATCACCTCTATTTTGACGATGGCTCGATGATCGATTTCAGTACCGATCAGGAAAAAATGCGGGAGCAGCTGGAATCGCTTGAACCCGGCAGCTACCAGAGGATGCAGGAGTATATCAGCAAGGGGTATACCTTTCTCAGGCTTGGAGTGGATAAGCTGCTCGGCCGGAATTTCTACCGGCTGTTTGATTTTGTGAATCTAGGCAATGTGGGGTTATTGGTCAGGCTTAAAACCTACATCAAACATTATCCTTACGCAGCCAGGTTTTTCAGGAATGAGCATCTCAGGATGGCATTCACCTTTCAGAATATTTATGTGGGGCAGAGTCCTTTCGGTGCTCCGGCGCTGTTTTCCATGCTGCCCGCGGCGGAGCTGGTGGAAGGCTCCATGTTCCCGAGGGGCGGGATGGCTGCGATTTCGGCCAAACTGCTTGCCTTCGCGGAGAGTAAGGGGGTGAGAATAGAATACAACAGCGGAGTTGCAGAGATTGTCACCCGTGGGAAGAGGGCTGAGGGGCTGAGGCTTGAGAGCGGTGTGGTTGTCAATGCCGGTGTGGTAGTGGCAAACGCCGATCTGCCTTACGTTTACGGGAATCTGCTCCCCGACAGTCTGATGAACCGGAAGCTTAAAAGGATGAGTTATTCCTGCTCGGCGCTCACCTTCCATTGGGCCCTCGACAAAGTCTATCCGGGCCTGTCGCAGCACAATGTCTTCCTGTGCGATGCATTCAGGGAGTGCCTCGATACCATTTTTCACGACAAATCCCTCTCCGCCGATCCCTGTTTTTATGTTCATTCGCCCGTCAGGAATGATGCAACCGCCGCTCCTGAAGGTTGTGATTCTCTTTCGGTGCTGATTCCCGTGGGGCACATGGATAAGGGAAGGAAGCAGGACTGGCAGGAGATCAGCAGGAAAGCCAGGATTGCGGTTATCAACCGGTTAAAGGAGGCCGGATATGCTGATATTGAGGAGCATATCAGGTTTGAGATCTGTCATACCCCCGAATCCTGGGTGAACACCTTTAACGTCACGCGCGGCGCCACTTTCGGGAGCCTGTCGCACAGCATATTTCAGATGGGATATTTCAGGCCCCACAACAGGCACCGGAAATACAGGAACCTTTATTTTGCAGGCGGAAGCACACATCCGGGTAACGGGGTGCCGCTGGTGCTGCTTTCCGCCAAACTCACAGCCGAACGTATTTTCAGGGAACAATAGCGACCAACCAAACCATGCAAACCAAACAAACTGATTTTATTCAATTGCTGAACCGGATCGATTTTGAATCCATTCAAAAGCATCCGAACATACTTGTGGCAGCCAGCTTCTGGGATGAGGAGCGATACCGGGCCGCAAAAGTATGCTACAAATTCATGAGGGATATCGATGACCTCATCGATGATTACAAAGCAGCCCACCGGACCATCTCTGAAAAAGAGCGGAGCCGGTTTATCGCCCGTGTAGAGGAATGGGTAGCCAGCGTTTCGGGATCCAGGAGTCTGAATCCCTATAAGCGCGAGCTGGCTTCCACCATTCAGCGGTTCCGGATCCCCATGTGGCCCATCGAGACCTTTGCCCAGTCGATGATCTACGATATCGGGCATGACGGTTTTCCCACCGTGGATTCATTCCTGGAGTATGCAGGCGGGGCCTCTGTGGCGCCCTCATCCATCTTTGTTCACCTGTGCGGGATCCGCAAAATCGGTGATCTGTATCTGGATCCGCTTTTTGATGTGAGGAGTGCGGCACAGCCCTGCGCCATTTTCAGTTACCTGGTCCATATCATCAGGGATTTTCAGAAAGATCAGTATGATCATCTCAGTTATTTTGCAGATGATCGTATCGAGGCCAATGGCCTGACAAGGCAGGAGCTCAGCCGGATTGCACATGGTGCTCCGGTGAGTGCAGGTTTCAGATCCCTGATCAGGGAATATCTTGAACTCGCCGATGTTTACCGGAAAGAGACGCTGAAGGTGATTGAAGAGATATCGCCCCTGGTGGAACCCAGATATCAGCTCAGTCTAAATATTATATTCAACCTTTACCTGATGGTGTTCGAGCGCATCGATCCCGATCGCGGAAAATTTACGGCGGTGGAGCTGAATCCTACGCCGGCGGAGATCCGGAAGAGGGTGGAGGAGACGATTAAGGCCAAAAATACGTAGAGACGCATACATGCGTCTCTGCGACGTGCATACGACGTGCATACGACGTGCAATGGCGTAAATATTTGGTAGAGACGCATATATGCGTCTCTACGATGTTCAACGGCGTAATTATTTGGTAGAGACGCATGTATGCGTCTCTACATATCTTCAATTAACCTACGGAGGTTTTCGTGGAATTCCCCGACGAGTTTTTCATGGAATCTGGGATAAAGATTCCGGTCGCGGAAAGGAGAGCCGCTGTAATAGTGGGTTTCGTGGGTGATCAACGTTGATCCGTCGGGTTCGGGAGTGAAACGTATCTCCTGAGAGCCTTTGGAGATGCCGTCCTTCAGGTAACAGAAGCGGATCTGTTTCTTGACGGGATCCTTGTCGGTGACTTCAAAAGCGACGCCAAGATTCTTAAGTCCTTTCAGCAATCTCAGATTAACATAGATAATATTGCCGCACTCCATCGGCTCGGCGGCATTGTCGGCATACACAAACCGGTTCTGGATCTTGGAGAAAAGGAAGGCGAATTTCACCTTGTCGCCCGACCAGGCCTCCCGCGGAGTCACTGAACTGTATTTTTTCCACACCTCTTCGATGCCGGCTTTCACATGATAGGTCTTGAGATGCAGGCGGTAGTGGGTTGAATCTTCCTGCCGGTAGCAGGAGGTGTTCAAAGCCTGGAAATCAGTAGCCGAATGCACACGCTCCTGCTGAACCAGGTCCCTGATAGAGCGCTGCGGAATTTTTGAGAGGTCAACCTGATCCTCCGGCGATTGTCCGTATCCGGGGTACAATGCCAGGCAAAAAAGAAAAACTGAAATAAATCGGGGCATTTGGAGGTAATAAACCGGGGCAAATTTATTCAATAAGCCTAGACAAAAAAACAATGCCTAAATTTGGGTTGAATCAAATGCCGGAAGGATTATGAAAGAGCTCCTTGCCAAATATGCTTCTGATCCGCAAGCTGTGAAAGCGATCAGGGTTTTGTTCTCCACCCGCGAATCGCTCCTGATAACAGGATGCGCCGGAACAGGCAAAACCCGCCTGCTCGGGGAAGTCATGCCGCTTCTCGACAAGCCTTATGTTTTCCTGGCTCCGACAGGCTTATCGGCATTGAATTCCGGCGCGCAAACCATTCACTCTTTTTTCAGGCTGCCTCAGCGGACCTTTACGCCAGAAGATGAGGATATTCCGTTCTCGGAGGAATTGTCGGAGCTCATCGAACATCTGGACCTGATCATTGTGGATGATGTGTCCCTGTTGAGGGCCGACCTAATGAATGCGATGGATCTCTCCCTGCGCAAACATACCGGCAGCGAAGCACCCTTCGGAGGCAAGCAGCTGCTGCTTGTCGGGGATCTGTACCAAGCCGGTCCGGCCGAGGACCTGAACGGACTCTACCCATCGAGGTTCTTTTTTGGTGCACCCGCGTTCTCAAAGGGATTCCGCCTTCATGTGATTGAACTTGAACAAAAAGACATGAATGGAGATCCTGAATTTCTGACTCTGATTGAACAGGTTAGAAAAGGGAAGCCAGATGCGGCAGCTGTCAGGAATATCAATACGCGGGTGAAAGGACTGATGTCTGCTGAGGAGGAAAGGGAGTGTGTGCAGGTTTATTTTTCGGCGCTCACGGCCGACCGTATCAACCGGGAACGGTATGAGAGGCTGCCCGGAGCGGATTTCCCTTATCCGGCTCTTGAAAGCGGGCTTTTTACAGACCCAGCCACCGATACCGGTTGTCCGGCTGACCGCCTGCTGAAGGTCAAGCCAGGTGCAAGAGTCATGTTTATTCAGGATGATCCCGACGGCAGATGGTACAATGGTTCTGCGGGAGCCATTCTGGATCATGGCGAGGATACGATCGAGGTAAAGCTGGATGATGCTGAGGAGCCGGTGGTGGTGTACAGATCAGCATGGATGACATTTGAATATGTATGGGATGCGGCTGCTTCGCTGTTATCAAAAAAAGTGACCGGAAAACTTGAGCAGTTCCCGCTCCGGATTCAATGGGCGGAAAATGTAAAGAATACATACGGGAAGCATTTCAGCGGCTGCATGATCGATCCGGGTACCGGAGCCTATGTGCATGGTCAGGCTTACCTGGCGTTAAGCCGGTGCCGGTCACTGGAAGATATTGATCTCAGGTCACCGTTAAGGGCCGAAGATTTCATTGTTGATGAAAGTGTGAACCGTTTTCTTGCCAGCGAACTTTCTGTTTCACGAAATGATGCACTCTGGATGCAGCTGATGGGAGAACCCGGTCCCGATAATACCAAGGAACTGGAGGAGCTGAAAGCACATAATCAGGCCCTGCAGGAATCGCAGATCGACATGCGGAGGGCGATTGAAAATCACAGAGGGGAGATCTTCAAAAAAAATGAGAATATCAAGTCGCTGACGGCCCAGATTGAAGAACTGAAGAAAAAGGCTGAATCGGTGAACGGGTTGCACGACAGCACCCGTCAGGAGATCACGATCCTTGAAAAAAAGGTCAGGAAAAAGGACTGGTGGATCAATTTTCTGCTGATCATTCAATTGGTCTATTTTATCGCGGTACTGGCATGGGTACTGTATCAAATGTATCAGCAGAAATGACCGTTTTCGGAGTTGAAGAACAAAAAATCATTGAGTGGCTGAAAGCCCATCATCTGGACGAACAGTCAGGCCTCGACGAATTAACAATTCCTCCCGGATTGCTGCTGCTGATTCCGACCGATCCTGAAGACCGGGAAACGGCGGAAATCATTGACGGGTTGACGGAGACTGACCGGAAAATCCTGAACTATCTGTCGAAGGGATTGCCGGATGAGGTGATTGTTGAATCGCTTGAATCTGAGTCACCGGAGGGGTACTGGATCAGGAAGGAGCAGATTCTCAAACTCGTTGACCCGAAGGGGCCTGCTGCCCGCATTTTCGCCGGGCGGCGAAAATGGGCAGAGAGAATCCTGGAGCTTGCCGATGAGCTTGACCGGGAGGCTGAAAAAATCCGGAACCGTAAAAGGATGCGGATCTCCGTGATCCTCAGTCCGTTTTTTCTGGTTGCCTGCTATTTCATTTTCTGGCCCCTGCTGGTAAGGCCGGATACTGCCGCGCTGTTCGATAAATACCGGGAATCAGTTTCAGTAGATACAACCATCATAGATACAACCAATTACAATGGCTCCCGCTGGTATGATGCTATGGTTGAATTTTATTCTGATGATCCCGCCACTTCGCAGCCCCTTCTGCAGGAACTCATAGATGAAGGGACCGAGTACCTCCCCAAAGCCAGGTGGTTCCTGAGTCTCACCTATCTCCGTCAGGGCGATATCCGTGAATGTCGTTCACAATTATCTGTCATCAAAGAAGAGGATCCGGAATTTTATCAAACCATTCCCCGCCGTCTCCTCACCGACCTCCGCTAATAATCAATTCCCTATTCACCATTCCCTATTCACTTTTCACCATTCCCTATTCACTATTCACTAACAAACCCCTCCATCACCCTCATAAAATCCACTGCCTTCTCCTCCGACTGCGATCTTTTTCTGTGGAGGTGGCCTTTCTGGGGGTGCTGGTTCAGGAATGACGGGCTTTTGTATGTGACTGAAAGGAAAGGGAAGCAGATGCCGAGTCCCCGGAGGTAGGCTCCGATGCGGGTGGTGCCTCCGATGCCGGTTGAATTGTCGCCCTCATCCTGCAGCGGATCGTACACCAGATTGCTGATAATCCCTTTATTGTGAAAATCAGATAACCTTTTAAAGAGCTTTGATTTTTTACTCACCATGCTGGCCCCAAGAGCCACATGTAGCGGATGGGGTTCAAAGATACCCGACTCGATCCTGGCTGCAAGGCAGCAGGCTGTTTGGGCTGCCACCACACTCCCGTAGCTCGAGGAAACGATGTAAATGGACCTGTTTTCCTCAGGGGCAACACTCAGAACCTGTTTACAGGAGGCAGTCAGGATGCGGTTCTTGAAGGCCCTGTAAACGGGCCTCTGTGCATGGGTGAGAGCCCATACCACGTTCAAAAAAGGATACCGGCTGTATATGTCCTGGATAATTCTGAAATCCTCGCCATACCGTTCACTCATCATCCGGATGAAAGTGCCGGTAAACCTGTTGAGGCCGCCTTTTCCGTGCTCGCCTCCGGCAAAGAACCAGATAGTCCGGCTATGACTCAAAATGATAGAGGAAAACAATGTATCCCTCGTATGCTGGTTTAGGGTTATCCTTGATTTCCATGATCACCTTCATCCGCGTGCGAATGATACCCCTGAGGTTGGTAAGGGAATCCAGCCAGACCCTGATCCTGACCTCGCTGTTAACCCTTACGGGCTCCTTGAAACGGAAATCTTCAATTCCGTAATTGACCATCATCTTGACTTTCCTCACATCAGCAATCTGTGCCCAGTGGTGAGGCAGAAGTGAAACAGTGAGATATCCGTGGGCGATGGTGCCGCCAAACGGTGTTTCAGCCTTTGCTCTATCAGAATCAAGATGGATCCACTGATGATCCAGGGTAGCATCTGCAAACTGCGAAATCTGCTCCTGTGTGATCAATTGATAATCGGAAACCCCGAGTTCCTGTCCAACTAACGTTTCAAATTCAGCTAATCCATTGATAATCCTTGGGTTCATAGGTTCCAGCTTTTAATGGGCTGGCAAAATACAAAAAAGAAAGAAGTGATTCCTTTCAAGTGTTATAAATTGAAGTACACCTCCAGCATTTCCCTAAGGTTTTTCAGGTCCTGGTTAATTGAACTGATTGAAGATCGGAGCCGGTTGATCTCTTCTGTTTGTTCTTTGTTAAGGGATTTCAGAGATTTCTGAGCTGTGCGAAGTTCCAGGTGGGTTAGAACCCTTGCTCTCAACTCCAGAGGATTGAAAGGTTTGGTGATATAATCCTGTCCTCCGTTTTGAAAGCTTAATAATATACTTTCATCATCAGATTTCGCTGTAATAAAAAGAATCGGGATATCCTGCGTCCTGCTGTCAGCCCTTATTTTCCTGCAGGTCTCAAAGCCATCCATCCCCGGCATCATGATATCCAACAGGATTAATTCGGGGTTGTTTTTAACAGTAAGGGAAACCGCATCATACCCATTATAGGCGTAAAGAAATTCAATACCAAGATCCTGGAGTGAGTTGGCCATCAAAATGACATTTGATTTCAGATCATCGACGATCAGGACTTTGGTTTTATTTTGCTGCTGGGCTTTCATAATCTTTGTCAGGCTTTATTTTTTTGAAGAACCATTGCCCCGGTGACGGAAGTTTTTGTATTCCATCGGGGTAATCCCTTCCTCAGATTTGAATGACCGGTTAAAAGAACTTTTGGAGTTGAATCCGCACAATTGTGCCAGAGAATCAAATCTCATGGTAATGTATTCATTGTCTGACAGTAAAACTTTTGCTTCCGTTATCCGGTGCCTGTTAATGAATTTGGGGATAGAGCAATTGTATTTCGTGTTAATGATATAGGAAAGGTAAGTGGTGTTTGTACCGAGGATATCGGCAAGTTTCTTACTGGTCAGTTCGGGATCTCTGAAAATTTTATTGACAATGAACAATGTTTCGAGTTGGAGATTGAGAGCCTGAAGGGATTCATCCGAGATAGATACGGCTGTTGTCAATGTGTGCTGGTCGGTTTTCTCGATCAGTTTTTCTAACAGGTTAATTATAAGATTTTGAAGTTCTGACTTATTTGCGGTTGGGTTCATAATTTCTTTGTTATGCTTACTGATTTTTGAGGCATCTAACCGAATATCCCTCTTCTTTCAGGTATTTCCAACGGTAAATGCCTGTAGAATAATAGATAAGCCCGCGGCCAAAAGCATGGGTCTCATCGGTATAGGTTGACGACCAGAAAGTGGCGATATCTCCGATATAAAAATACCCTCCCTGGACGGATCTGAAACCGGCAGGCAGGGCGGTGAACCTCGACGTGTTTTCCCCTGTGCCACCGGAATTCCAGTCCCAGACAGCCTTGATCTGAATACCCACTGCGTTTGTTTCCCTCCATTCCAGACTGTCGGCTTCCGATGGAGGGATGCCGAGAAAAATTTCCAGCTTTTTCCATTCGGCGTCATCGGGCAGATGCCAGCCTGAGGGGCAGGCTTTCATCGCCGCATCCCAGGTATACAGACGGCCATAAGTGTCACAATTTTTAGGGAGATTTTTATAGCACCAGGAGTCGGAACTGTCTGAATCAGAATAATTCATGTTTTCCATTAGCCAGGTTTGGGTTCCGATCTTCACATAGGGATAGGTTCTTCCGTCACGGGCATCAGTGATCCATCCATCCGCCTCCACTTCCACCTCACGGGGGGTGCAGCTAGTAGAAATCAGAATAAAAAAAACAATTCCCTGGGTGATTTGTTTCATATTTCGGAACTTTGAAAAAAGGACCCTATAATCAGACGTTAAATTAATTAATCAAAACCAATGAATTCTAAAAAACTTCTAATCGCCTTGGTACTGGTTCCCTTTGTATTTTCCAGCTGCCAGAAAATCAAGGATGCCCTGACTGTTAAACAGGATGTGAGTTTTACCATTGACATGCCCGTGACTGTAGGCGGTACCGAGCTGAAATCCAACCCATTGACTTATCCTTTTAGGGAAAGCGTGGTGTTCGATCCCATGACCAATACGACTGTTCAGCAGTATGCCGAACAGATCAAAGGTTTTGCCCTGACTGAACTCACCCTGAAGGTGAATGATATTAGTGACGCACCCATCACGCTGTCTGGAACGCAGCTGGAGATCAAAGCCACGGTGGACGGAACGGAAATCAAGGTGATCCTGAATGCCGATCAGGCTTGGAATAACGGCGACACCAAGACAATTGGCAATGAGGATTGGTCGAAGATTGAGCAGATGATGGATGCCCTGGTTCCGATAACCTGTACAGTGACAGGCAATTGCGACAAGCCCAGTGCAACCTTCACCCTCAGTGCCGTCCTGAATTCCGAGGTTTCGGTAAGAATTTTATAATACGTAGAGACGCATATATGCGTCTCTACATCAGGGAATTCCGCCAATGCAAACCGTAGAGACGCATATATGCGTCTCTACATCATGTTTACCACATGTTGGTATATTTGGACCAGAGCTCCTCGCCAAGTTTCCAGTAGCGGTCGGTTGCACTAGTTGCCAGATCGTTGCAGTAGTGGGTAAGGAGCTCTTTCATTTTGGCAGGGTCGGTCTTAAATAATTTCACCA
>Ga0172368_10007597_pt1 | contig 11280 bp, 8 predicted proteins | sample Lak11m_FD_114540 | JGI IMG/M metagenome (GOLD analysis project Ga0172368, IMG submission 114540) | Freshwater microbial communities from Kabuno Bay, South-Kivu, Congo - kab_022012_11m | ecosystem: Environmental > Aquatic > Freshwater > Lake | place: Democratic Republic of the Congo: South-Kivu...
AAGGGGAAGTATAGGGGCTGACGCCTGACCAGTGCTGGAACGTTAACGGGAGCGGTGCAAGCCAATCCCCGAAGCGCCAGTGAACGTCGGCGATAACTATAATCGTCCTAAGGTTCTGAAATTTTTTGAAAAGATTTCAGAAGGACTGGGACGATTGTAATAAATGATAAGCATAAGATAAAAAAAGTAGCTGCCTGGTTCGAGTTAACTCGAATTGTCCCAAAAATCTGACTATATGCTGGAAAGTCTGTGGGTAAAACCCTGTAGTATTGAGTACTACTTTGTGATATAATGACAATGTATCATTATTACTTGTCTAAAATTTTGTCTAAAAGTAAAAAAGTATCTCATGCAGACAATCAGCAGGAAAGATTAATTAAAATTGGCTGGATAACTGGATATGTTGATGGAGAAGGTTGCTTTTCTATTAACTTTGTTAAGCAATCTGACAGAGAAGAAAAAACAAGAATAAGAAAAGGATATAAAACCGGTTATCAAATAGCGTATGATTTTACTGTTGTTCAAGGAGAAAGAAGTTTAAAAAGCCTTAAAAAATTAAAAAATTTTTTTGAGGTTGGCGATATCTATATCAACAGAAGACATGACAATCATAGGGAAAATCTTTATAGGTATTGCGTCAGAAGGAAAGAGGATTTGTTGAACGTAATTATTCCCTTTTTCAAAAAATACAAACTTCAAACTTCTAAACAATATGATTTTCAGGTCTTTGTTAAATGCATGGAAATGATTAGTGAAAAAAAACATTTAACAATAAAAGGTGCAATTAAAATTGCACTTTTAACTGAAAAGATGAATCATAAAAAATCCAAGGCCAAAATAATTAAAATCCTCAGAAACCAAACGTCAGACTCCATGCGAGCATGGAGAAGATAGAGTTCTATCTGCATAGCGATATGCAGCCACATATGTGGGCTTAATTTATTAAGCAAAGTTATTAGCGAAATTCCTTGTCAGGTAAGTTCTGACCCGCATCAAAGGCGTAATGAGTTGAAAACTGTCTCAACGAAGAGCCCGGTGAAATTGCAATGGCGGTAAAGATGCCGTCAACCTGCAGCAAGACGAAAAGACCCCGTGGAGCTTTACTACAACTTGGTATTGATTTAGAGTTTTAGCTGTCGAGCTTAGGTGGGAGACTTTGAAGTCCCGACGCCAGTCGGGATGGAGTCAACAGTGGAATACCACCCTGCTGGAGTTTTAAATCTAACCCTGGTCTGTTATGAGTTTATAAGACGCATAACTTGATGAACCAGAAATTATATTCAATTTGTAAGTATATTTTTTCATGGTTCATAACATTATGTCTGTCTTAGTGATTCATACCAGACCGGGAACAGTGCCTGGCGGGTAGTTTGACTGGGGCGGTCGCCTCCTAAATGGCAACGGAGGCGTTTACAAAGGTTGGCTAGGTCCGGATGGAAATCGGGCCGATAGTGCAAACGCATAAGCCAGCTTTACTGCGAGACTTATTAGTCGATCAGTTACGAAAGTAGAAGTTAGTGAACCGACCATCGCTTATAGGAGCGTGGAAGATCATCAGATAAAAGTTACCCCGGGGATAACAGGCTGATCCCTCCCAAGAGTCCACATCGACGGAGGGGTTTGGCACCTCGATGTCGGCCCATCGCATCCTGGGGGTGGAGAAGCTCCCAAGGGTTTGGCTGTTCGCCAATTAAAGCGGTACGCGAGCTGGGTTCAAACCGTTAAGAAGTTGAAAATTTAAAAGTTATAAATTTCATCAAATCAACTTTTTTACAGTTTGAATCCGAGGTATTCCGAGCATTCGGAATAAAAAGACATCATCATGGCGGCTTCCAATGGCAACATTGGAATGCGAAATCGACTCATATCGGTGAAATCCTAATTGACTGACAAACTGTCATATGATAGGATAATACCGAGGGAAGTTGTGTATGAAAAAAATTATTTCGTCAATTGAAAAATCTTATTTAGCTGGCTTTTTAGACGCTGATGGAAGCATCTATGTGCAAGCAAAACCAAACAAGACATATCGTTTTGGCTTTCAAATTGCACCGTATATTGTTTTCTATCAATCTTCTAAAGATGCCGAATATTTTTCACAAGTATGCTCATTAATTGAATTTGGACACAGAAGAATCAGAAAAGATGGAATTATTGAACATATAATTAGTAAGCAAGATGAAATTTTAAGTTTTATTGAACTTATTAAGTCTTATGTGATAATGAAAAAAGAACAGCTAAATTTATTGGAAAAAATACTTCAGAAAAAAAAGAAAGTTAGTAATTTCAAGGATTTTAAACAGTTGATAGATTTAATAGATAAATTTCGCGAATTGAATTATTCAAAAAAGCGAAAAAAACGTACATTAACCCCGTAGAGACTAAACGTCGATTGTCCTTCAAGGACAAAGGTATAGTCCAATGCACTTAGTAATAAGTGAAAACATGCGTGAGACAGGTTGGTCTCCTATCTGCTGTAGGCGTTGTTGCTTGAGAGGAGTCTTTTCTAGTACGAGAGGACCGAAAAGAACGAACCTCTGGTGTATCGGCTGTCCTGCCAAGGGCACTGCCGAGTAGCTAGGTTCGGACGGGATAACCGCTGAAAGCATATAAGCGGGAAGCCCACCTCAAGATTAGGCAACTGTCGTTCGTATCACCCTGCGTGTGATACTCACTTAAAGTTAAAAGTAAAAAATAAAAGTTAAAAGTTTTGGTGTTCACTTCGTTCACTTACTTTATATATAAAAGTTATCGCGAAGCGATTCCTTAACTTTGAATTTTAAACTTTAAATTTTTAACTTGAGCGAGTGATCGCGCCCGGCGCGATACGAGCGATACAATTTCCTGGAAGATGACCAGGTCGATAGGTCTCAGGTGGAAGCGGAGCGATCCGTTAAGCCGAGAGATACTAATAAATTGAAATTTACACTCTTAAATTTTCAATTATCGCAAAACGTAAGGCGTGAAGTGCATAAATTTTTTGTACTGGCGCTATGCGTTATGCGATAAATGTTAGCAGTTAATAGTTTCTAATAAATTGTGATATAATAAGTTCATGATAAAATTTATCAATCACTACAAGAAAAGTCTGATATTCATTTTCATAATTTTTTCGATTATTTTCCTGTCAGTGATAATGTTCATTTTTTTCGCACCGGTTATTAACGCATTTTAATAGCACAATAAAAAAAGAGTATTGTTTTGGTGGCTCTGGCGAAGTGGCAACACCCGATCCCATCCCGAACTCGGCCGTTAAGCACTTCAGCACCGATGATATCTGGGCCTTAAGGCTTAGGAAAAGTAGGCCGCCGCCAAAACAATGCTCTTTTTTGTTTGGTCAAAATGTGCTTAGATGGCCTTATGGATCTTAAAGATTACCGGATAAGACTGAATAAAATATTCGTATTATGGCTTCTGTCGCTGCTTTTAGTCGGCTATGTCAGCCTTTCTTTCTCGTCATTTCATCCGGAAATGAACGACAGTGGCAATCCGGTTTTCCAAAGATGGGATTCCAACTGGTATGTTTCTATTGCCGAAAGAGGCTATTTTTTTAATGAAACAAAAAATTCCAGCATCGCTTTTTTTCCGCTCTATCCGATTTTGATGAAAGCAGTTGGTTTTGCTTTAGGAATCAGGGCCAATTGGGCGGGATTTTTTCTGAACATAATTTTGTCGTTTTTTTTGGTCAATCGGCTTTTTAAATTGCTAATTTTAGATTATCCGGTTCGGGAAAGTTTCTATATCGTTTTGTTTTTCCTTTTTTTCCCCGCATCCTTTTTTTTGATTTCAATTTACACCGAAACACTATTTATTCTGCTTACGATCATAAGTTTTTATTCGGCTCGGAAAGAAAAGTGGTTTTGGGCCGGAATATTTTCGGCGTTGGCGGCTGTCACTCGGCTCTATGGAGTTTTTTTGATGCCAATTCTTTTTATCGAGTATTTTTTGATCAATGGCAAAAATTTAAAAGTTTTTTTCGAAAAAAGAAGCTGGCTTTTTTTGTTGTTTCCGTTTTTTTCTTTTGGCGGTTTTCTGGCCTTCAATTATTTTAAATTTGGAAATTATTTTGCCTTTCTGGCCGCTCAAAAAACTTGGGGAAGGGTGCCGACTTGGCCATGGCACACTTTCCTTGGATATTTAAATGCAATAATTTATGGGAATCTTTTATCAGTCGATAATTTTCATTTTTTAATAAATCTTTTGGCCTTGGTGTATATATTATTTTCCTTCTTGCTGATGCTGAAAAAAGCCAGAATTACCTATAGCTTACTTCCGATTTTTTTCATACTGCCGATCTTTTTCAGCGGAACTTTTACCAGCGTCTATAGATATCTGTTATCGGCTTTCCCGATCTTTATCGGCGCCTTTTTTATCTTTTCCAAAAGTAGGAATTCAGCCTTAATTTATTTAACTTTTTCTTTTATTTTTTTAATAACTTTAGCCAGTTTTTTTGTCAGGTGGTTTCCCAACTTCTAGCCATAGCAGATTTTTTGATTCCCTGTTTTGTGCTAAAATGCATTTAAATGTATAATTAAAACACTCCATATGATTAACCGGCAAATAAAGCGCATCATCATAATTTTGATTTACCTGCTGATTTTTGCGGTTATTTTGACACTTGTTTATTTGGCCGTAAAACCCAAGCCCAGTTGCAATGATGGAAAAATGAATCAAGAAGAAGAGGGGGTTGATTGCGGAGGGCCATGCCAATTAAAGTGCAATCCGATTGCCCAGCTGGATATCAGGGTTGATCAAACCGGATTTGTGGATAGCGGCATCGCCGGCAAGTACGATATTTATGGAAAAATAACCAATCCCAACAGCGTTTTGGGCAGCAATAGCTTTCAATATGAATTTAAAATAAAAAATTCTGCGGGTGCCGTTATTGATTCAAAAACCGGAACCAGCTTTATTCTTCCCGGAGACAGCAAATATATAATTGAAGGAAACGTCAATTTACCTGAGGCGCCATCGCAAATAGAACTCAGCATAACCAATACGAACTGGATAGAAAAAAATGATTTATATGAAGCTCCGCAAATTAAAGTAGTTTATAAAAATTACAATGAAGTGGTCGGGGGATTGGGTTTTTTCGAGGCAACCGGACTTTTAAAAAATGAAAGCGCGCTGGATTTTAATGAGATAAAATTAAAAATTATTCTTACCGATGAATTGGGCAGGGTAGTGGCTCTTAACTCGACCGAAATGAATACGGTCAAGACATGGGAAAATCGGGATTTTAAGGTTTCTTGGCCCAATCGATTTCCCGGCAGTGTCGCCAATATGAATGTCCAAATTGAGGTAAATGTTTTTGATTCCGCTGCTTTTGTAAGGCAATATTTTAAACCGCAGAAGTTCCAGAACGTCAATTGATTTACGCGAAGATCAAAAAACTTAAACAAAAACTTAAAATATGAGAAATTTTTTAAAGCTTGACTGGCTGGTCTTGGTTTGTGTTTTCCTGCTTTTAGCTATCGGAATGATGGCTCTTTACAGCGTATCCACGATCGACGGCAAGCTGAATCTGGACCATTTTAATAAGCAGCTTATTTCTATCGCTATCGGACTCAGCGCTTTGTTTTTTTTTACTTTCTACGATTACCGGGTCTTGAATTACTACGGGACCAAGCTTTATTTCGGAGCGCTGGCTATTTTGCTGGCGGTCCTTTTTTTCGGAACCAGGGTGCGCGGAACCGAAGGCTGGATCGGATTCGGCAATCTCAATTTTCAGCCGGTTGAATTGGTAAAATTGATAATGATCATATTTTTAGCCAGCTTTCTTTCCAAGAAAAAAACTGAATTAAGCGGATTTATGAAAATGATGGTTTCGATGGTTTTGGTTTCCATTCCGGTTTTTTTAATTTTTAAGCAGCCGGATTTCGGTTCATCAGCCGTTATTATCGGCATTTGGTTTGGCATGCTTTTGGTATCCGGCATCACCCGCAAAAATTTAATGATTTTGGGAGTTTTGATTTTGGCATTAATTTTTTGCGGATCCTTTTTCCTTAAGGGTTATCAGCGGAGCCGCCTGATTAATTTTGTCGATCCCTATAATGATCCCAAGGGCAGCGGCTATAACGTAATCCAATCGACAGTCGCGGTCGGATCGGGAAAACTTTGGGGAAAAGGGCTGGGCCAGGGATCTCAGAGCCAGCTTAACTTTTTGCCGGAAAAGCACACCGATTTTATTTTTGCGGTGATTGCGGAAGAATTGGGACTGGTTGGCGCCGGTATAATCCTTCTGCTTTTCGGAGTCCTTCTCTATCGGATGAAGAAAACGGCTGAGCTGGCCCGGGATAACTTCGGCCACTTGATCGTGGTCGGAATTACCCTGATGTTTTTTCTGCAAATTTTTGTAAATGTCGGAATGAATATCGGTTTTTCTCCGGTAGCCGGCGTGCCTTTGCCGCTGCTTAGTTTTGGCGGCAGCTCCTTGATTACCGTTTTGGCTTCCGTCGGGATTATCCAGAGCGTTTATACGCGCCGGATCAAAACTCTTGACTGACCGATCTAATTCTGATAAAATATGCAAATATTGGATTCCCATCCAATTTTGTCGAATAATAATTTAATCGCTTGAGAGCCCCCGACTGTCTACCGGTAGGCAAGATTTGCGGGGTAGGTAGAGCGCAAAAAAATGGAAAAAATATTGCTGAAGGCCAAAGCCAGATTGGAAAAAGGCCGAAAAACCAATAAAGGCCGAAAAACCGGATTAGTTCCGGCGGTAGTTTATGGAAAAGGAATCGATTCCAAGAGTCTTTGGATTGTCTCACTGGATTTGAGGAAATTATTGAAAAAATCAGGTGAGAGCGTCATTATTGACTTGAAAATTGACGGGAAAGACGATCGCAACGTGATTATTCATGAAATCCAAAAAGATCCGGTACGGGGCAGATATGTCCACGTGGATTTTTACCAGGTCAATATGTCCGAAAAAATCGAAACGGAAGTGGAATTGATTTTTATCGGTGAATCCCCGGCGGTGAAAGAAGCGGGAGGAGTCTTGGTTAAAAGCATCGATAAGATAAAAATAAAGTGTTTGCCGGACGACTTGCCATCGCATATCGATGTTGATATATCGAAGATTATGACTTTTGAAGACCACATTTTTGCCAAAGATTTGAAAATTTCCGATAAGGTTGAGGCAGAAATTGATCCGGAGATGGTGATAGCGCTGGTAGCTCCGCCAAGATCAGAAGAAGAATTAGGCGCGCTGGAAGAAAAAGTGGAAGAGGATGTCAATAAGGTCGAGGGAGTTGTCAAAGAGGCTGAAAGCGAAAATACGGAAGAAAAGACGGAAAATAAGGGAAAAAAGAGCTGAATATAGGCTTAAAACTGTCCTGTTCGCCTGCCGTAGGCAAGCTTAATGGGACAGTTTTTTTATTTTCTAAAAATGTTATAATAAAACTATGCAATATTTTCAGAGAAAAAAGAAAATAAAACTTCTTTGTTTTGTGGTATTATTTTTGATTTTGGATATTTTTGGTTTTAAAGAATTACCGGCTTATGGAGAGGACTGCAGCCTTTTGCCGGTTGGGGACGCAAAAACCCAATGCGAGAAAAAACAACAAGACAAGCAGGATAATCTTAACGATAAACTGGACAACTTGAATGACAAGCTTAAAAATGTCCAACAAGATTTGGATGTTTCTCAGACCAAGCTGAAACAAAATCAGGTCAAAGTAATCACCACAAAAACCGTTCTTCAGCAGACAGAGGAGGAGATAGCCAGGAAAGAAGCTGAGATTAAAAATTTAAACGACCGGATAGAATTAAATAAAAAAATTCTAGCCAGTTATTTAAACGAAATTTATTTTACCAGCCAAGAGGATCCGGTTTTTGATTTGGCTTTAAATTCAAGCGAATTTAATATTGTTTCGGAAAATTCAGACAGCCTGCTAAGTTTAAACGAAAAAGTTTTGGGGGTGATGGATGAAATAAATATTTCCAAACAGCAGCTGGATCAAGCCAAGGGAGATTTGGCCGGCAAACAGGAAACACACAAAAAACTTCTGGGTTCCCAACTGGCGGAGCAAAACGTAATAAAAACCGATATCCAGGAAGCGCAAGCCACCCTGGAACAACTTAACGCCAAAATTGACAAATTGCGGGGGGAACTATCCGATTTATTGGGTATGAACGTTAGCGCTAAAGATATTGTGGATGCGGCCAAAATTGCTGGCAAAGCTACCGGCGTGCGTAAGGATTTTATTTTAGGCGAACTGGTGGTGGAAACCGATCTGGGCAGGTTTACGGGTGGTTGCTATTACAGCAAAGGCAAAAACCCGGTATCAAAGCATATGACGGCTTCCAATAAAAACGCATTTTTAAAAATAATGAAAGATTTGGGTTATGGAGTGAACGATAGAAAATTATCCTGTTGGCCCGGTTACGGTTATGGCGGAGCGATGGGCGTGGCTCAATTTATGCCGACTACCTGGAACGGCTACAAGGCATATATCGCTTCTGCTACCGGCCATAACCCACCCAATCCATGGAACATCGTTGACGGGGTAATGGGTATGGCCAAGAAATTGGCCAATGGCGGTGCGACCAGCAAAAGCGGCGAAAAAAAAGCGGCCAAAATATATTATTGCGGCGGACCATCTTCTCCTTACTGGAAAACCAAGTGTGAAAGTTACGCCAAAAAAGTTCTCTACTGGGCGGACAATTATGAACAAAAATTGTCCGATTAGATAATCAAAAATAAAAAAATGAAAACAAAAAAAATAATTAAATACTCTAGCGCAGTAATTTTTTTTGCTGTGGTTTTTTTGATTCCGCAAATATCTTATGCGGCTGATCATTATGTATCTCCGACTGGTTCGGCTTCATGGGCTAATTCTGTCAGCATGTCTACTCCATGTTCTCTGGCAACCGCCAATTATAATGCAGTGGCTGGGGATACAATATATCTTCGAGGCGGGACATACATAATTACTGGATATGAAAATGGCATCGCTCCCGCAAATAGCGGAACATCGCCCAGCAATATGATTACTTATAGCGCTTATCCTGACGAAACGCCGATAATTTACGGCAAGGATTATGCCGCTTCGTCTTCCAATCCGGCTACCGAGGCAGACCTGGGAGGATCCAATACGGTTTGCATTAATCTCCGGGGGAGTTGGGTGAATAGCGGCTGGGGAGGGCGGGATTATATCAAGGTAACTGGCATCACCTGTCAAAATACGCTTCAATTTCTTTTGCTGAACCATTCCGATTATATCGAAGCTTCTTATAATAATTTCGGACCAGTCAGGGACACTTGGAAAGATGTATTGGTCTGGGGAACAGCTAAAAATGACGCCTCAAATTTTAATCAATCGAACACGGTGCTCTATGATCCAGATCATAATTTTACAAATAGTTGCAAAGGGTTAAGCTGTGCTAGCTGGCGGCTATACAATGTAACCGACAAGTCAGATATTTATTCTACGGCTGTGGCAACTGCGACGACCCTGGAAGGCAATTCTTATCGATATTTAGTCGGTGGCACGAAAAATTATTTCTCTTATGGCGATGTCTATAAAATAACTCGAATACCGTCTTATGATCCGGCGCCAGTGGGCTTAAGAGGCGGATCAACTCATAACTGGATTCATCATAATACTGTTTTTGGCACAGGATTCATTCAGCCTGACCAGGATGGCACGCCGGTCTTTTCAGTTGGCCCGGATTCAGGCAATGCCGAGTACAATAACTATAATACGATCGAGCACAATCATATTTATAATGGCGGGCATCACGTGTTTAGTGTCAATAAGGGATTATATAATGTAGTCAGAAGAAATTATATCCACAATGAAAGCTGGTTTAATGATTCGGCGCATAGCGGAAATTGTACCAGCCAGGGCCTTTGCGGATATAGAATTGTATATAATGTCTCGGAAAATCCGGAAGCCAGCGGCCGGGGACTTTGGGAAGAAAATCGGATTGGCTGGGGCGCAGCCTATGGCGGCCCGCATCTCATGATCGGAGGATCGGGTAGCGGCACAACCATGGATACGCCGTATAATATTTACCGCTACAACGATCATTTCGGCAACGCCCTATACGGCATGAGATTGGGCTCATCTATGGCTGGTGCGTCTATGGGCAATAAGATATATAACAATACTTTTTATCATAATGGTTATGGAGCTGATGATGATCCGTATGGCCTGGATGCTTATCGGAGTGGATTTTATTTTTACAATGCCAATACAACCGGATGTTCATTATTAAATAATCTTTTTTATGATCACTGGAGCCAGAATAACAAGAGACTTAACACTACTTATAATCCGGCGATAGGACTTGGTGATCCAAGCTTAAGCTCAACTTTATTAGCAAATAATAGTATCAGAAATAATTATGTTAATTCTTCAACAAATTACAAAAGTTCACCAACGCCGATAGCTGAAATGCCAGACCCGCTGTTTGTTAACGATAATGTGCCTGCTCAAAATGCCGACCATGATAGCGTCGTTTTACCTTTTATTATGGCCTGGCCTAATACTTTGCCTGATTTATCCTTGCAATCCGGTTCGCCGGCCAATGATGGAGGTACATATCTTACGCAGTCCAATGGCTCCGGATCAAATTCAACAGCACTTGTCGTTGACGATGCCCGCTACTTTCAAGATGGAACATGGGGATCTGATTTAGCCAGGAATGCGACAGGTAATTTTTACACTGATTGGATTTGTATTGGGACAGTAAGCGATTGCGTACAAATTTCTTCAATTAATTATGATACAAACACAATAACTCTGGCTTCTTCCGAAACATGGACTGATAACGCTCCCGTCTGGCTTTACAAAAAGTCAGATGGAGAAATAGTTTTATCAGGATCTGCTCCAGATTACGGGGCGCATGAGTATGTTTCCGGCACTTCTACCTGTACCCCCGCCGATGCCAACTGCGACGGAAAAATAGATATCACCGACTTCACTAAACTCGTCTCCAACTGGCTCAAAACCGGCGCTGGTTTGCAAGGAGATGTAAATAACGACAGCAAAGTGAATACCCAGGATTTGGGAATTATGATGAGTAAGTGGACAAATTAAGAAGATAAGTATTTTAATACGTATTAAAATACTTGTAAAGTTCTACCTGATTGTTAATAATTCGTTAGGATTTTTAATAAATAATTTTAGCTCATTAATAAACCAAGGGTAAAGTTTCAATTTCCGGACCAGATATGGTCAGAAATTAGCTTGTTTAATATATTTTCTTGCTCTTTTAAATTCAGTAATTTGTGGTTGTATCTCCAGACGTATTCCCCAAGGTATAAAT
>Ga0172368_10007599_pt1 | contig 11278 bp, 8 predicted proteins | sample Lak11m_FD_114540 | JGI IMG/M metagenome (GOLD analysis project Ga0172368, IMG submission 114540) | Freshwater microbial communities from Kabuno Bay, South-Kivu, Congo - kab_022012_11m | ecosystem: Environmental > Aquatic > Freshwater > Lake | place: Democratic Republic of the Congo: South-Kivu...
GAAAACTATGGAACAAGAGTTGATTTTGACGGGAAAAAGTTACTTTGTTTTTGGGAACCCGGAACACTCCAGGAGGTTACAGAGGAAGATTTGAGAGCCACTAAAGTAGGATATAGGGCAAAAACGATTAAAAAAATTGATGATTGTTTCAAAGGAGGCTTTATAAATGAAGCGAGTCTAAGAGGGAAGAGTCGGGAGGAGCAAATGGAAGCACTCCTTGCTCTCTATGGAGTCGGTCCGGCTACGGTCTGGTATTTACTTTTTGACGTATTCCACCAGTGGGATTTCTTCAATCACGTCTCGCCATGGGAGCAAAAAATATACTCCAGACTTTTCTTTGATAAGGGACTAGTACCAGTCGAAACACTACTCAAACATTTTAAAAAGTATGGTAAATACAAACAGTTGGCAGTGCACTATATCTGGGAAGACCTTTGGTGGAAAAGAAAACATGAACATATCCCCTGGCTAGAAAAGGAAATAAGGTTATAATTGAATAATGAAGAAAATTATCATTTACACAGATGGGGGAGCGAGGAACAATCCGGGACCGGCAGGTATCGGAGTTGTTCTTTATGATGAGAATAAGGAAATCATTGAAACCTATAAAGAGTATATCGGTGAAGCGACGAACAATCAGGCAGAATATAGAGCGCTACTAAAAGGATTAGAGCTGGGAGAGAAACACGCACCGAAGGAGGTAGAGTGTTTTCTGGATAGTGAACTGGTAGTTAAACAGCTGAACAAAGAGTATAAAGTCAAAGATCAGTCTCTTCAGTTTCTATACAATCAAATTCTAGATTTATCTATATTCGCACATGTCTCTTTCAAGCATGTGAGAAGAGAACAGAACACGTTAGCCGACAAGCTAGTGAATGAAGCTCTAGACGAAGCATAGTATTGCAAAAAAATTCTCCTTTTGTGTTATAATGAAACTATGAAAAAAGTAGCATCAAAAAAGATAATAGCTCTTCTTGTCGGTGCTTTTGTGGTTGGTATCGGTGGGGCAGTTCTGTATAAGTCACAGACAGACTTTACCAAGAATGGAGAAAGTCAGACGCAGGTGCCAGACAACAATGGCCAAAACAGTTCCACTGATAAGACTGACGGTGGGGTTGATATGGATAATGCCAGCAAAGATACTACTACATCTTCGGACACAACAAGCACTGCTCAAAAGCCTACTACTACACCGACAAACAACACGGTTACTCTTTCTAGTCTGGGCACATCTGTCACTGCCCAGAAGTCACTGACTGATAGCAATATTTCAGTGTCATTCTATCTGGAAGATTCAGGAAACTTCACTGTTCAGGAGAAGTCTGGAACTTCTTGGAAAACAATCAAAAGCAACGCATTCTATTCAGGCAAGAACGGGTTGCTTGCAGCCACCTTATCTTCGGGTCAGACTACAAAGACTATAAGAGTGCTAAAGAATCAAAACGGTAAGTATGTTTCCGTGACCAAGTCGTTTACGATTAAGCGTTCAGATGTTGAAGCATCCGGAGGGGTAAAAACTTATAATTAAGATGTTAGAAATGTTGGAGATGTGGGAATCGTTCGAAATAAATTAGTACAATTTCAACAAATCTAACAATCATAACAAATAGAACGGAATTAAAAATGAGGGTAGCTATAAACGGTTTTGGGAGAATAGGGCGACAGGTTTTTAAAGTTTTTGCTAATAAATATCCTGAAGTTGAGATAGTAGCGGTAAATGATTTATCAGACACAACTACACTTGCTCATCTCTTGAAGCATGATTCTACGTATGGCGTATTTGATACTGATATTGAGGCGAAGGAAAAATCCATTGTTGTTGGAGGCAAGGAAGTTCGCATACTTAGTGAGAAGGAACCTTTGAATCTTCCATGGAAAGAGCTGGGGGTTGATGTTGTTTTAGAATGTACAGGATTCTTCACTGATGGGGAAAAGGCAAGGGCACACTTAGAGGCTGGAGCGAAGAAGGTAGTTATTTCTGCACCTGCAAAAAATCATGATATAACGATAGTATTGGGAGTTAATGAAGACAAATATGATAGTAAAAATCATCATATTATTTCAAATGCTTCATGCACTACAAACGGTCTGGCACCAATAGTGAAAGTCCTGCTAGATAACTTCGGTATTAAATATGGTTTGATGACGACAGTTCATTCATATACAAACGATCAAAGGATACTGGACTTGCCTCATGAAGATCTGCGCAGAGCAAGAGCTGCGGCTTTAAATATCATCCCTACATCTACGGGAGCTGCTAAGGCGCTGAAAGAGGTTATTCCGGAGGTTGATGGACTACTTGATGGTATATCTCTTAGAGTTCCTACACCAACCGTATCTGTTACTGACCTAACTGTTGAGCTAAAGAAAGATACATCTACTGATGATATTACACAGAAAATGAGAGAAGCAGCACAGGGAAGGATGAAAGGATATCTCTATGTGTCAGATGAACCACTTGTTTCTACGGATTATAAAGGTAATGAATATTCTGCTATCTATGACAGTTTACTCACAAAAGGTATTGGAGAAAAATTCTTTAAAATCATTGGCTGGTATGATAATGAATGGGGATATTCAAATCGTCTAGCCGATCTAGTGAAGTTTGTTTCGGTTAAATCTTAAATATGAGAACACTAAAAGATGTAAATCTTAAAGGAAAAAAAGTAATCTTAAGGGTTGATTTCAACGTGCCCATTGAGGGGGGGAAGATAAAAGATACTGAAAAGGTAGAGAAGACGGTTCCTACTATTAAGTATCTTTTATCTCAAGGTTCTTCCGTTATAATCATATCTCATCTGGGAAGACCGGGAGGAAAAAGGCAAAAGAATCTAAGCATGAGGTCGGTTGCAAAAGCGCTAGAGAAGATATTGAATCACAAAGTGAGCTTTGTTGATGATATTGTAGGAGAAAAAGCCAGAAGAGGGACATCCGGGATAAAGCCGGGAGAGATAGTTTTTCTGGAGAATCTACGTTTCAACCCCCAAGAGGAGTTAGATGACAATGGGTTTGCAAAAAAGTTATCAAATATGGGAGATATCTTTGTGCAGGAGGCCTTTGCCAATGCTCACAGACCCCATGCTTCTATGCTCGCCATTACTAAGCTTTTACCTTCTTATGCAGGTCTTCTTTTTGCAAAAGAATGTGGTTTTTTGTCAAAAATATTAGAAAATCCGGCTAAGCCATTTGTTTTTGTAGCCGGGGGAAAGAAACTAGAGACGAAAATAGAGCTTTTGAGTAAAATTTTGGATAAAGCAGATGTTATCCTTCTGGGTGGAGGTGTGGCGAACACCTTTCTAGTAGCGGAAGGATGTGAAGTAGGAAAGTCGTTCTATGAAGAAGACTATGTATCGGATGCAGAAAGAGTTATAAGAGACGCATCTGATAGAGGGGTTGAAGTGCTTCTTCCTGAAGATGTGGTTGTATCAAAGAGCATATCTGGAACTGCCAAAAGTCATGAAAAAGATATCTACAAAGTAGAACCATCTGATATAATAGTAGATATAGGGTCAAAAACGATAGCAAAGTATGCTCAGCCACTCAAGTTTGCCGGTACGATTTTTTGGAACGGACCGATGGGGATAGCAGAATATGAAAGCTTTTCTTCCGGTACAAAGGGGGTCTCAAGCATTATTAAAGGAAGTGAAGCAGTCTCAGTAGTTGGTGGAGGAGACACAATAGCTTCGCTTAGCAAAGACGAGATGTCTCAGGGATTTTCCTATATTTCAACTGGTGGAGGAGCAATGATGAAGTTTTTGTCAGGCGAAAAGATGCCGGTGATAGAGGCGCTAAGGTAGGTTAATTAGGCAAATAGGTTATTGGGTAAGTAGGGTGGTTAAGATTACAAATCATCCGGAAAAAAAGAGGGCAAGATGACAAAAAGAAAGAAACTTATAGTAGCAAACTGGAAAATGAATTTGAGTGTTCCAGAGAGCACAGTACTTATCGAGAAGCTAAAGAAAGAAGTTCCTGATAAAGCTAATACGGATGTAGTGTTGTGCCCTAGCTTTGTTGACATATATGCTGCCGAACGTGAACTTCGCGGAACTAAGATAATATTAGGAGCTCAGAATGTATCCGAAGAAGAAGAAGGAACCCACACAGGAGAAGTTTCTATCCTGGCGCTTAAAGGCTTTGTAAAATATATACTAGTAGGCCACTCTGACAGAAGAAATATGTTTAGTGAGGGTGATAAGATGGTAGCCAAAAAAGCAGAGACAGTAGCAAGGAACAACTTAATACCGATAATTTGTGTGGGAGAGACCTTGCATGAGAGAGAAGATGGGCTATCAAAGGTGGTAGTCCTTTCTCAGCTTGAGGCATCTTGCAAACATCTAACAGCAGAGGAAATTGCTGAAAGCGTTATAGCATATGAACCTGTATGGGCTATAGGGACAGGTCAGGTGTGCGACGAGAAAGAAGCAGAAAAGATGGTAGGGGATATACGGGGACTCATAAAATCTCTATATGGCGAGAAAGCATCCGAAGCCGTACGTATATTGTATGGCGGCAGTGTGACAGCAAAAACAGCCGGAGATTACAAGAAAGCAAAAGACATCGATGGTCTGCTTGTCGGTGGGGCCAGTCTTGACCACAAAGAGTTTGCAGGTATTGTTAAGGTTTTTGAGAATGCCGTAAAAGGGAAAAAATGATTGTTCCGGCGATAGATTTATTAAGGAAAGCAAAAGAAGGTAAGTACGCAGTTGGTGCCTTCAACACTTCAACTTTAGAGATAACAAAGGCTATACTTTCTGCTGCCGAAGAGCTTCATATGCCGGTAATTATTGAAACATCGGAAGGTGAAGCAGACTTCGAAGGGTATAAGGTTTTTACAGACTCTGTTCGAGATATAGCAGAAAGCATGTCTGTAGATGTGGCTATAAATCTGGATCATGGGAAAAGTCTGGAGTCAGTACAGAAAGCCATTGATTCAGGATATACGTCGGTTCATATAGACTGTTCAGCGATGGAAAACATAGACAACATAAAGCTTACAAAGCAAGTTGTAGAGCTTGCTCACTCTAGGGGCATGTCTGTAGAAGGAGAGCTTGGATATATCGGAGGAAGTTCAGAAGTGCATGAGGGTGAACAGCCGAAAAATGAGATAATATTTACCAATCCTCAAGAAGCAGTGGAATACATTGAAGAGACCGGTATAGATATCTTTGCGGGCTCTTATGGAAACGTCCACGGTATGTATAAAAACGAGCCACATCTTGATATAGAGAGAATAAGGAGCATATCTGATATGTCAGGGGTACCGCTCTCACTTCATGGCGGGTCTGGGATTCCTGAGGAGCAGGTGAAAGCGGCTATTAAATCAGGTATCTGTAAGATAAACGTGAATACGGAGATTCGAAAGGCCTATAGCGAAGCACTGGAGAAAGCCTTTAGAGGCAAAAATGCTGAGATAGTACCGTATAAGTATATGTCCAGAGTTATTGATGAAGTCAAAGAAGTAGTCAAGAAAAAGGTTGTCTTGTTCTCAAATAAATAATGACAGACACAATCTTGTAGGATACATTTATTGTTCACCTGTTTTTCCGTGAATTTATATTTTTGAGGATGTACATATTATCCAAAATGTAATAAATAATTGTAAAGAAAATCTTGTTGCTTTTTACTCTTAACTTCTAGTAATATGAGTGTAAGCAAAGTCTAAATTAAATGAAGGAGGCATCATATGAGTGAGGCAAGAGTGAACAGAGCGAAGAATGGTCTAATAGCTGTCTTAGTACTGTCTCTGATAGCAGTGGGAGCATATTTTATGGTCTCAAACAAAGGCGGTATTACTTCAGAGAAAAGTGGAGGAACGTCTGCTAGTGATAAGTATCAGGCGGTTTTTCTGACTAATGGTCAGGTATATTTCGGTAAGCTTGAAGACGGTGGAGGAGATTATGTAAAGCTGACTGACATCTACTATCTTCAATCAAAGGATCAGGGGAAAGTGCAGCCGAAGGACTCTGCAGATACGAGTCAGCCTAATCTGACCTTGATAAAACTAGGGAAAGAACTGCATGCACCTGCTGATGAGATGAATATTTCCAGAGAGCAAGTTTTGTTTTGGGAAGACATAACAGATGATGGTAAGGTGATGAAAGCTATCAAGGAGTATAAAGCAACAAACAAATAAGGTTGAAGTTAGCTTTTTAAAAAATAAACTATGCAGTCACTGAGCAAGGGGACAATCTTCAAGTTTTTTATACTAACCGCTATCTTGGTTACGGGCGGTTATCTTGCCGTATATCAGTTGTCTGCAAATCATACTGAAAGCGCCAAGTTTCAGAGTAAAACCGATCTTCGGAAAGAAACAATACGACTCAATCGTGATATTGAAACTCTGAAAAACGACATTTCTACTAAGACTGAAGAAAACCCAAATATTAATGAAGAGAGGGTTGCAACAGGACAGGTTACTTCAGAGAAACTAACCTCAGAGAAAATTACCTCAGGAAAAATAACCTCTAGCAGTAATGTAACCGTCCAGGATTCGGACGGCACGGGACTACAAATTGCCGCTCTTTCTACTACGGCAGCTGTTCCGGGGACTATTACCATGTATCATGATGGCTCGAATGGACACATAGATACAGACAAAGGTAGTATCTTCCTAACTCCTTCAAATAGCTTAGTTAGGGTAGATGGAACTCTATATCCTAAAACAAACAACACATATAACTTGGGTGTTTCCGGCTGGATGTGGAAGGATATATATCTGCAGGGAGGTCTCAGGGATAGTGGCAACCCAACATCACTAGTGACCTTGTCGGAGATGAGAAATGCCCGAAATCATATCTATACGAACGGCTCCAGTCATTCCTGGCTTGGACAGAGTTTAAGAATAGAGAATTCACCGACATTCAGAGGCCTGACCTTAAACGGTAATTTATCACTAGGTACAAATACGCTAACCACTTCAAACGCAACAGTAGTGGCCAATCTAAACGCTGACACATTGGACGGATATCATGTGGCTGATATTTTGGCTGGGGCATTGCCTGGCGGCGGCACAGCTTCTGACTATTTGCGAGGTGACGGTACTTGGCAATTTTTAGATGCCTCTGCGGTTCAAGGGCTAGGGGCACTTGCAACACTGGATACGATTAACAACGGGCAATGGTCGGGAACAGCGCTTGCGGTGGCAAACGGGGGGACCGGGGCAACTGACGCGGCTACGGCCAGGACAAATCTGGGAGTCGGTACCTTAGCGACCCAGAACTCTAACAATGTTTCAATTTCCGGCGGTTCGATAACCGGGACCACAACGTTTAATGCCGGTAATGTCACCTCATCAGGAGCTATACAAGGTACCGATCTAAATATTTACGGAAACACAAATGCCACTCACTTGACCGTAAGGGCCAATGCTACCCAGTCAAATACCAGTCCGCTTATGATTATGCAAAACAGTTCCGGCAGCGAGCTTTTGAGAATTCATTCTGATGATGATGATAATACATATGTGGGCTTAAGAGCGGGAGAAGACAATACTATAACTGGAGGCACAAATGGTTTATATAACTCATTCTTCGGCTCGTATGCTGGGCTAAACAACACAACCGGACACTACAATACCTACATAGGCAACAGGGCGGGTACTCAGACAACCTCCGGCGACCATAACACATTTGTTGGTATGCAGAGCGGTTATAATAACACAACCGGTTCATACAATGTTCTTTTGGGTGGAGCGGCAGGACAAGATATGTATGATGCCCACTTCAACACTCTGATGGGCCAGTACGCAGGTTATGGTTTAACAACCGGATATAGAAATATTGACGTTGGTCCATACGCAGGGTATAACCGGCTGATTAGTATTTCCAACATACTTCAGGGCTACAATGCCGGAAGCGTAGGAAAGGCAGGGGCCTATAATACCATCATTGGGGATAATGCTTTCTATAATGATTATACGGGGATGGGGAATGCTTCACTGGGCGCCTATACCTTGTATAACAATAAATCGACAAGTGACAGAAGTATAACCGCATTCGCGGCCTACAGCGGAAATGAGAGAGTGACGACATTAAACGATCACGGACTTGTAGCGGGTGACTCTGTCTACATTGTCTTTAATGATACTACTCCGACAGAAGCGACTCACTCGGCAAAGTACTCTGTGCTTGCAGTCATTGACTCTAAAAACTTTACAATATCAAGGACCTATGACAGTGCCAATGATAAAAAGGGCTGGTGGGAGAGGGGAGCTACTTTCTCAGACAATGGCAGCGGGAAAGTCAGGGTTACTTCCCCTAACCATGGGGTTCCGAGTGGAGGAATTGTTGCTTTAGGGGTAGCGAGTACTATGGGCGATGAAACAGGTTATTATAAGGGATTGAATGCGGCGACACTGATAGATGCAAATAACTTTGATCTAAACGACGTAACATATTCTGCTAGCGCCACAAGCGGGTGGTTTTATTATGAAACCCAAGCAAACAACAATACTGCTATGGGAACATTTGCCGGTTACGCAAACACTACAGGTATAAATAACACGTTCCTTGGCAACAAAGCGGGGTATTCTTCAACCGGGACTCTTCAGAATGCTACTGCTATAGGATATAACTCTCAAGTGACAGCAGACAACAGTTTAATATTGGGTGGTACTGGTGCAGATGCTGTGAAGGTGGGCATAGGTACCACTGCACCGGGCTCGACACTCACTGTAACAAGTGCTAATGCCGGTAACATTATTGCAGTTAGGGACACTACCAATACCAGTAATACCTTTACCGTCACAGATGCGGGTGTTGTGAATTCCGGGGCAATATTATCTACGGGCAATATCACAACAACCGGGAACAACGTTGATATAACACCAGTTGTTGGTACTAATGCAACAGCTCATGTTAATGGTATCTCAGGTGGTGCGGTCACTGGTGTGACACTTGATACGGGCGGTTCTGGATATGTAACCGCACCGAACTGCTATATTCACGACTCAACCATGCCAGCAGGTTCTAGAGGCTGGAATTCACAGATAAAATGTAATATTACTGGTGGTGTAGTCACTAGCATTGACTTTATTTCGGGAGGAGCATCCTACACTACATTAGGCAATCTGTCGGTCATAATAGAGGGCGGTAAAGGTTATTCATATAATGGTGGACTACTTGTTGACGTGGCTCAAACTGCAGGTAATATAAAGATTTCATTTCCTTTCGCTGATGTTGGAGACGTAGCAGGAAATGTTCATAATACTGCAATGGGCGGAAATACTCTGGCGGCGAATACTGCTGGTTACTACAATACGGCCATAGGTTCTGACTCTCAGATGGTTATGACAACGGGATATTTTAATACTGCTCTTGGCGGTTGTTCCCTAGACCATAATGTTGCCGGCTATTCTAATACTGCTATTGGCACAGGTGCTATATCAGGTGGGGCAACGGGTAATATGAATACGGGAGTTGGGGATAATGTATTAATTAATACTACCGGTAATGAAAATACTGCTATTGGATTTCATGCCGGTAAAGGGAATATTACGGGTTCATATAATCTATTTCTTGGATCCTACGCCGGGAAAGAGGGAGCCGGAGGGTCATCGTCTAACCTTCAAAAAGCAGCAGCCATTGGATATAACGCTCAGGTTACACAAGATAACAGCATTGTGCTTGGAGGCACAGGCGTAGATGCGGCTAAAGTTGGTATAGGGATGACTGCACCGACGGAAGTTCTGGATGTTGTTGGTAATATCAATATAAGTTCAACCAGCAGTTATAAAATTCAAGGGAATGTACTCTTGAGAGCAACAGGCGCTTCTGATATGCCCGGATATAGCGACTATGCAAACACATTATTAGGGGTGAATAGTGGGACTAATCTTGCTCCGGCAGCAGGATGGGTGGGAGTTGCTAATACCGCTATTGGAAGGAATACGTTGACTGGTGTCACTACGGGTACCGCAAACATAGCTCTTGGGTTGGGTGCTATGTTGGGTGCTAACACTACAGCAACTAGCAACACATCACTTGGTATGGGATCTGGTGCCAGTTTGATAGGTAACAATAACGTTTTTATAGGGGACAATGCTGGTGTAGATATTACAGGCTCAGGGAACGTAATGGTTGGGTATAATGCCGGCAAGCAAGCTTCCCAGACGGCTGTTTCCAACAAACTCTATATAGATAACTCAAATACTGCGACCCCGCTTCTATATGGAGACTTCAGCACTGATACATTACAAATTAATGGCAAGCTGGGAGTTGGCATTGCTCCTACTGCTGTGCTCCACCTGAAAGCCGGGACGGCTGCGGCTGCCACAGCACCGATGAAACTGACTGCAGGAACGCTTATGACAACAGCCGAGATTGGCGCTGTAGAATATGATGGAACAAAGGCTTACATTACTCTGGGTGATGCAGTGAGGAGAGAAATAATGGTAGGCCATAGCGGAACAACGGCATCTATAGGTGGAGGAGCGCTTGTTGCCGGTGCATGCACAAGCGCAGCCACAACTGTTACGGGTGCTGCAACTACAATGACAGTTACAACTGCGCCAAACACATATCCTGGCGACGGGTATATATGGCAGTCATATGTCAGTGCTGCTAATACAGTGACAACCAAGGTTTGCGCTATTGTTGCGGGGACTCCTACAGCCAGCACCTATAATGTCAGGGTTATTAAATAATTAACCACTCCTCAAAAGGTCTGACCTTTCAAAGGTCAGACCTTTTGTATACTAGAAATGTAATTTGAGATGGCCCATACTTTCAGCATGCCAAGTAAAAATGCTGTTAAAAAATATGTTGCAGGTGGTTGTTACCACGTCTATAACAGAGGAGTGGAAAAGCGCCCGATTTTTATTGATGACCAAGATTACAGGACATTCCTCAATATCTTAAAAATAGTGTTAACTCCCAAAGAAGACTTGGACAATGCAGAGTTCATAAATATAACAAATAAAGCTGATTCAATAGATCTTATTTCATATTGTCTTATGCCGAATCACTTTCATTTCATTGTTAAGCAAGCAGATGAGACGGCTATGAGTGAATTCATGAAAATTATAATGACTGCTTATGTACCTTACTTTAACAAGCGCTATAAAAGAGTCGGTAGTTTATTTCAGGGAAGGTATAAGGCTGTGTTGGTAGAGAGGGATGAGTACTTATCACATCTGTCGCGGTATGTTCATATGAACCCATTGGATGAAAATCATAATCTTAAAGAATATCCTTACTCTAGCTATAAATATTATCTAAGTGGCAGTCATCCGAAATGGTTAAGTCCATTGATTGTGAAGAGTATATTTGCAAACACAAAA
>Ga0172368_10007602_pt1 | contig 11274 bp, 10 predicted proteins | sample Lak11m_FD_114540 | JGI IMG/M metagenome (GOLD analysis project Ga0172368, IMG submission 114540) | Freshwater microbial communities from Kabuno Bay, South-Kivu, Congo - kab_022012_11m | ecosystem: Environmental > Aquatic > Freshwater > Lake | place: Democratic Republic of the Congo: South-Kivu...
AAGCGCCCTCGTCGAAACCTATCTCCCCGGTCGCGAGTTTACCGTCGGCCTCATTGGAAATGGCGATGATTTACTCACCCTCCCCATCATCGAAATTAATTTTGCCGCCCTCCCTCAGGGCGCTCCCGCCATCGACTCTTTCGAAGCCAAATTTGTCTATGGCGCAACCGGGGCTGCCCCCATGCACGAAACCGAGTTTTGCCCTGCTCCCGTTACCAAACCACTTGGAAAAAAGATCATTCAGCTCGCTAAAGACGCCTATACCACCATTGGCTGTTGTGACTTTGGTCGCGTTGATATTCGACTTGACGCCAAAGGCGCCCCTCACGTACTAGAAATCAATCACCCCCCCGGTCTTATGTCCGATCCCGAAGAAAGTTCCTTTTTTACCATCGCTGGCCGCGCTGCCGGCTATGACTTTCCGACCCTGATGGGCAAAATTATTAACTCTGCCCGCAAACGCCTCAACCTCTAATCAAACAACGTGATTCTATTTGGGATTGACAGCATCATTTACATCGAATTTCAATTCATAATACTATCTCAGCTATAACGGCTTCTCCTATGCACCCATTCCCATACAACCACTCAATTCTCGGCGGTACTTTTGACCACTTTCATCTGGGTCACGAGCACTTTCTCTCTTCTGCCTTAGCCGATTCTCATCACCTTACCATCGGTCTAGTTGTTAACTCACTCTCCCCCAAACCCTACTCCAGTCAAATAGAGCCATATCCCGTTCGAGAACAAACCCTCCGTCAATTTCTTAAAAGTATTCATGCCGAGTCTCGGGCTACTATCATCCCCCTCCACGACGTTTTCGGCACTAGTCTCACCGACCCATGTATTGATGCTATCTTTGTCACTGCCGAGACATCCCCCAACGCCGAGTTGATAAATCGCAAAAGAGTGACTCGTGCCCTCCCTCCCCTCCCCATCATCTCCGTTGCCCATGTCCGCGGTGATGACGACGAAATCATTAGCTCCAGCCGCATCCGCGAAGGTATAATCGACCGCACCGGTCATTCCTACCTCAAATTCTTTTTACAAAAAGATCTCTACCACCTCCCCCTCGCTCTTCGCGCTACCCTCAAAAATCCACTTGGTAACGAAAAAATAATCCCTCCCTCTTCTCTCCTCATTGCTGTCGGTGATATCACCGCCCAGAATCTTGCTCAATCTGATCATCCCCCCGCCGTGAGTATTATTGATTATCACTCTGCTCGCCGTCCCCTCACTCCCCCGCTCTCATTCCCCCAACCCACTGCTCACCTTCGTAACCCCGCCGGCACGGTCAACTCTGGGATTGCTCCAATCCTTTCTGCCACTCTTTCGGCCTTCACTGACACCCAAACCACTCAAGTCATTGCTATTGATGGCGAAGAAGATTTGCTTACCCTCCCCGCCATCCTCCTTTCCCCGCTCGGCTCAATTATCGCCTACGGTCTCCCCAACCAAGGCATATGCTTAGTCTTAGTCACCCCCGAAAAAAAGCATCTCGCCGAGTCCTACCTCGCCCAATTTAACTAATATTTTGTAGTTGATATAATCAATTTATGAAAAATCTAATCACCGTTTTAGTAGTCCTGATAATAATTCTTGTTGGCACTGTCAGCTACCTGTTCGGTCGTCTTAACCAAACAAGCCAAGTCTCTCCTACTCCCACATCTCTTCCCCTCTCCTCACCCACCACTCAGACTCCAGTAGCCTGCACAATGGAAGCCAAACTCTGTCCCGATGGCTCCTCTGTTGGTCGCTCTGGCCCCAACTGTGAATTTGCTCCTTGCCCCGCTATCAAAACTCAAAAAGTCACAGGTGGTGGTGTTATGTCTTTCCCTCGTTATGAACTTACCATTCCTGCTGACTGGACAGTAAAAAGAGAAACTCCAGGGCCAGATAGCGAGCGCCTCATACTTAATGGAGGTGAACTTGGTTTGACAATTCTTCAGGGTGGCTTTGGTGGCTCAGTATGTCTCTTCCCCGGCGATCCAGACTCCGAAGGACCCAGTGCTCGCTATACCAACTTTGTTGAAATCGCCAACCAAAGTGGCGACAAATTCCGCCGCGCTACTCCCACAAATGGTAAAGGTTTTGCCCTTTGCCAACTCACTCAATATGGCTGGGGCGCACCAACTCTCTACGGCGCATTCTCACTTATTACTCCTCCCTCTCCTACCGACAACGACCTTTCCACAATCGATACAATCCTCGCCTCCCTCACCAAAATCAACAAATAAACTTATCTCACACTACTACTGGCTCGAGAAATGGATGCAATTTCGGACAACTGACTGGATTAACTACCTCGAATATCCAGAATTTACCCTCAAGGATGTCAACCATTTCTTGCATGCTTAATTTAGAAATGTTTTCAGTGACAGTGAAAACATTTAGTCATTAGTTTTCAACAGTGGTTTTTCCCAACCAAAACATGTTTCCCTTTCTTTCAATTTGTCGAAAGCAACAACACTGCTTGGGTCCAACTTAACAAATTCTTGCAGTATGTCCACTACTTCCTCAATAAACCCACCCACTTCACCATCCGAATCATCAACTCCACCAGTACAAAGTTTTTTGTCCAGTCTTAATAGCAAATCAACTAATAATCCCGCTGTTTGGGTGTTTACTGGCAAATCGGAAATAACAACAGACAGCCGGTTGCAACCTTCGGAAAGTGAGTTTTGATAAGCAAACCAGGTACGGGAAGGACCCGTGTATGCTTTGATGTAGCGAAGTGAGGCAGTAATTGTTTGTTTTATAATTGACAGCTCGGTGTCTGATAAGGTTCTCAATTTGCCACTGCAAACTGGATTCTGGACCAGTTTCTTATCGTTGTCGGTTAATGGCTTTCCATCTTGAACAACATAAATTGCCAAGGCAACCATGTGTTTGCAAAGTGTGCCATTGTCTCCCAAATAACATGTACAATGACCATAGTCATACCGCCTTGCTTCCACTGAGACTCGATATGGTTTTGTACCCACTACAACGGCTGTGTACGATCGAATACCTTCTTCAACTTGAGTTACCTTGCCACTTTCATATAAAGCTACTGCTTTTCCAAATGTTGACCCATCAGTGGCAAACTTGATTTTATCGAGAGTAAAGTCAGGAGGATTCATATTAGTTTGGGTTCTATAGCTCAGTCCTTCGGAAAAGATGGTAATGACGAATTACTCTGGATCGGAATGATTCTTCTTTAACCATGTCCGCAACAAGACCAAGAAAATACTCTGAATACTTAGATTGGATACATAGTGGTTCTAAGTAAGCACCAACCATTTGTTTTGCCGATTCCCTATCACCGCCAGCCCAAATAGTGTAGAAAGGGATAGACTCCCAACCAAAGCCGATTGTCGCCAAAATTTCTCCTTGCCGATCTATAACAATTACGTTAAGCATCACTTTTCGGCAGCCACATTTCTTGTCGTCACAAAAACTTTCAACGATAGCGTATGCCCCAATTGGAGGAGTATTTGTTCCTGACTGTAAAATTTTAACTACTTTAGTTTCTTTATCTGCTATATCGGGAAAATATTTATAAAAAGGAACAAATGCTTTCATATATTGATATCAATTACTTCTTTTTACCTTGAATTAATTGTTTAACCACTTTGTCAAAATCTGAAATGTAATGCTTGTCTTGCTCTTTTTTAAATACTTCGTATTCTTTTAATGCCAAGGTCTCTGCCACTTCATGACTAATTTTCCCAGCATTGGTCAAAATCTCGTATTCGCTAAACTTTAGAAAAGCGTTGAGTTTTTCTACCCAATCTTTCATGGTCATGGCTCGACTTCGCGCGGCTTGTAATTCGGCATAATCTAAATACATGTTACCAATGCTATTGAGATGAGCTAACTCTTTTTTGTCCAGATAGTTCTTGGCTATCACGACGTCGCTGGGCATTATTTTACCTTCTGGTGACCGTCGCCAAGAAGTCAATCCCATCTTCTCTTTTTTATTACTTGCACGTTCCACTATGATTTCAGCCGCAGTTTTGCCGGTGATGGCAAAGTGCAGTTTGTTCTGGACAGTCGCAAAAAACTGTTTGCTCTCATACGCCTGTGGTGAGTAATCAACTGCCGTGGCATAAATATCAGTGATTTTTTGATAAATCATCCGTTCACTGGTGCGGATATCTTTGATTTCTTCATAGAGTTCGTCAAAATATCTGGTACTAAAGCGGGAACCATATTTCATTCGATTAGCATCTAGGACATAGCCTTTGTGGATATAGTTTTTCAAAATTCCTGTTGCCCACTGGCGAAATTGGGAACCTCGATCAGAACTGACACGATATCCGACTGCAATGATTGCCTCAAGGCTGTAGAAAGTCACCTTTCGAGAAACTTCTCTTTCCCCCTCTTTTTGAACTACCGAGAATTCCTCGATAGTTGACTTTTGGTCAACCTCATTTTCCTGGTAAATATTCTTTAGGTGAAGCGAAACGTTATCAATCGAGCAATCAAAAAGCTCAGCCATTTTCTTCTGGGTAAGCCAAATATTCTCTTCGGCAAATAATACTTCAATATTTACCGATCCGTCTGGAGTTTGATAGAAAGCTATTTGATTGTCCGGTATTTTTTTTGCCTGACCCATATGGGACAAGTATAACTCTTTTGGTTATTTTCGGGAAACCTTTTTGGGCAATGTACATTTGTGTAATTTAGTGGTTGTTTCTGTCCGTTAATGCTCCCCGGGTAGGATTCGAACCTACGACCTTAATCTTAACAGGATTCCGCGCTACCGCTGCGCCACCGGGGATCAATTATTATTAATAACCCAGACATTATATCAACCAGAAGATATCTTGGAAAGGTCAACTAATCCCGCGTGGATCTCTCTATGGCAATTTGCACAAACTAGCACACACTTATTTAACTCAACTAGTATTTTTACCCAACTTTTCGTCAAGTCTCGCTGAGGCAAACCAAACTCTTTTGTTGACTCATCAATGTGATGAAAATCTAGTGCAATCAAACATCGTGAATATCCACAAATTTGGCACTTCCCTCCCCTTAAATCAACCATCTTTTTCTTCAATCTCAATCTCCTCATTGCCGTCGCCTTTGCAATATATTCACGACGATCACTATACTTTCTAGTTTCGACCTTTTTCTTCATACATTAACCATATAATACCCGAAGTAATATGTCAACACACTAAATGCTATACTACATATATGATCAAGGAGGTAGTATGAACACAGTCGTTTACACAATATTAAGTGCTTTACTCTTTTTCGCTGCCTTTACCTACTTTTTACTTAGACAATCAAAATAAGGAGCAATATGATGTGGAGAAACTGGGAACAAATGATGAACATGGGTAACCATCCCCTCTTCGGTTGGGGATTTGGTATCATTACTCTCTGGAGCCTCTTCTGGAAGGGTCTCGCCCTCTGGAAAGCGGCCAGAAACGACGAGCGCTACTGGTACATCGCCATCCTTTTAATCAACACAGCCGGTATCCTCGAGATCGCTTATCTCTTCGCTTTCGCCAAGCAAAAATTTGTCCTTGTCAGTGACAAGCCCAAAGCCAAATCAAAGAAAAAATAACGTGACGGATCTCCTTACCCGCTTCGCCTCGCGTCTCGATCTACATCAATCGCCAATGCACGCAAGTGTCATGCGCGAAATCAGCTGGAAAGTCGATGGCAAGCCCGACTCTTCGATTTTCTACCGCCCCATCGGCCCGCTATCAATTGCCAAAATACAGCGCGCCAAAAATATCGATCCCGAAAGACTCTCCCATTTCCGCAAATCCCACCACACCTTTACCACTTACGTCGAGCCCTTCTACAATCATAGCTACACTCTCGGCCTCCCCACCGAACCCTTTGCTCACAGCAAAACTAGCCTGTTAGATTTATCGCTTTCCGAAAGCGCTCTTCTCTCCTCTTTTTCCCAAAAAACCCGCTACAACGTGAATCGCAATCTCCGCCACAATCAACTCAAAATTATCTCCTCTCCCCTCTCTTCTCCCAGCACCCAGCTCCTAAACGATTTCTACACCCTCCACCACGACTGGTCTAGCCGCAAAAAATTGATCGGCTACCCACTTTCCCTACTTAAAGCAGTATTCAAATCTTTTCATAATAGTGGCACTCTTCACCTCGCCTATGACAACAAAATCCCGGTTGGAGCACTGCTCATCCTCTACAACGACCGTGTCGCCACCTACTATGCCGCCTTCGCAACGACTCATGGCTTCGCCCTCTTTGCCCCCACCCTCCTCACTTGGCAATCTCTGTTAACTGCCAAAGAAGATGGCTGCGATATCTACGACTTTGGCGGGGTTTACGACCCTCGCTATCCCCGTATGTACAAAAACTGGGAAGGTTTCACCAAATTCAAAGCCGGATTTCACCCCACCGAGCTCATCTACCCCGAAACCCGTCTTCATTTATTTTGGTAATCAGATTACAGCTCAAAAGAGACGCAGGAGTATCTCCCATAATGTGCAGTTGTAGCGAAATATTGGCGCAGTCGTATCTCCCATCAAAATGTTTTCCGCAGGCTCGACTGGAGCGAGGATAAAGATAAAATTTTCAGCAGAAAATTATTATCGGCATTTTGTGGGACGGTACGACAAGCCAAAAATTGAGCTGTATCTTAATCCAAATAATCCTGCAACATCCTTCTTTTGCTCGGGTGTTTGAGCTTGCGGAGTGCCTTCGCCTCAATTTGGCGAATCCGCTCTCTCGTCACCCCAAACTCACGCCCTACTTCTTCGAGTGTCATAGGCTTGGCTCCGCGGAGCCCAAACCTCATTTCTAGTACTTTGCTCTCTCGGTCTGACAATCCCGACAACACCTCTTCGATATTTTCTCTCAGTAATCTTTGGGTAGTTAATTCATACGGCGAAGCTTGCTTAGTATCTTCGATAAAATCACCGAGATAGCTATCTTCATCATCTCCAATCGGAGTTTCCAAGCTCGTAGTCTTCTGACTAATCTTAAGAATTTCTCGCACCTTGTCCGGCGTGATCTCCATCACCTCTGCAATCTCTTCTGGCAATGGCTCTCTCCCTAGCGTTTGCATCAACTTGCGACTAATCCGAATAAGTTTATTTATGGTCTCAACCATATGCACCGGAATACGAATTGTTCTAGCTTGGTCAGCTATCGCCCGAGTGATTGCCTGTCTAATCCACCAAGTTGCGTAAGTACTAAACTTGAATCCCTTTTTCCATTGATACTTCTCCACTGCTCGGATCAATCCCTTATTCCCCTCTTGGATCAAATCCAAAAAGCTCATTCCACGCCCAATATATTTCTTCGCAATTGAGACCACCAACCTCAGGTTAGCAGAAGTTAGGCGCTCTTTGGCTTTCATATCTCCCGCCTCTGTTCGCTGAGCCAAATCAATCTCTTGGTCACGTGTCAGGAGAGGAATCCGCCCAATCTCGCGCAAATACATCCGGACTGGATCCGAAATTGCGCGCGAATCAAGCGCTGCGAGAGTCTCTAGCTCTTTCTCAAGGTCAGTAGTACCTCGCTCCTCGCCTGTTTCCTCATCTTCCGCCACACTTTCGAAAACATCAATTTCTTTAAGCAGTAACTCATCATATAGGTCATCTAGCTCTTGGACAAAGTACTCTGCATCTGGGAACAAATTAAGAATATCCGTCTGCGACACGTGTCCTGAGCTCATCCCCTTATGCACCAATTCTCGAATTTTTTTCCTTCTTCCATCCTCCATTTTGCCTGGAATTAGCTCTTCGGCAGTCTTAACCACTTTTGTTGCATCCCCTGCCTTCTTCCCCAGCTTGTCTTTTGCTGCATTCTTCTTCTCGACCTTTGTTGGCACCTTTTTCGCCACCGGTTTCTTCACAGTCTTTACAGCTTTAACATTTGATTTTTTGCTTGGAGCTTTGGGTTTTGCTTTTTGCGCTTTTGTAGCCATGTAGCTATTTTACCTCAAAAAGAGCCTGTCCGCCTCTTTTTACCCCAATTGCTCGCAATTTGGGCGGATCAATCACCTAGCCAGCTCAGCCAGACGGCGCGATAAACGGCCAAAATCGGTCTTTAGTTGCTCAAGTTTCTCCCCCTCTTCTCCCTCCAACTGTCCGATTAATTTTGTCGTTTCTTTGAGCCTCTCTCTGACATACAATTCCTCTAGTTCTTTTCGTGTTTTTTCCCATTCTCTTGTTGGGTCAGTTACAGAACTTATATCTCGCATATATGCTTGATCAAACACGCTCATTAGCTCTTCTGGCATTTTCTTAACAAACTCCGAAACCACTATCTCACCCTGCCACCCCTCAAGCATCCCCATAATCTTAGTGACCGCTGGAACACTAATCCACCCGCTCTCCACCTCCCCCACTTTCTCCCTCAATTGAGGGAAGTGTTGGAGTAGTAGTGCCAAAGCATAAATGGCTAGCTCATCTCCCCGTTTGTTCATCCCCTTCTCAATTTTAGTGACTGTATCTTTCAAATATGTGAGCTCTCTTTTCTTACTTACCCGCTCAATTTCTCCATATATTGAGTCTTCGGGAACGTGCAGTACTTGCGCGAGTTTTTTCGCGTAGTGGGCTTTGATTACCATGTTTGAAATTTGTGCTAGTGCCGGAACCACTTCTCTCGTTATTGCTTCCGCTCCCTCCCCCGTTTTGGGGTCCACCTTCGCGCTCACACTATCTATCAAAAAGTCCCAATAAAGGACAGCTGACGCAACCATTTCCCGCCACGCTCGGGCGTTCTCTGTCGCCACATCCCCCGGATCTTTGCCCCCTTTTATCTGTACAACTCTTATACTCAAATCTAGCTTATCTGCAATTTGTACCGCTCTTTTTATCGCCTCTTGCCCGGCCGAATCAGCGTCCAGTGACATATAAACATTGCGAGTGTAACGGGCAATTAATTGAGCCTGTTCTTCTGTAAACGCACTCCCCTTAATGGCAACTACACTTTTGGCTCCGGCTTGCACCGATGGGATGACATCTAGCTCTCCCTCAACTAACACAATTTTGTCGTCTTTTCTAATCGCTTCGCGGTTCTCCCACAGCCCGTACAACATTCGACTCTTATGGTAAATTGCCGTTTCTGGCGAATTAATGTACTTTGCTTCTTTGGCGTCTTTTTCCAAAATTCTCCCCGAAAATCCAACAATTACTCCCTTATGGTCTCGTAGTGGGAACATGACTCGTCCGCGGAACCGGTCGTAGTACTTCCCCTCCCCACTCTTAATCACCAGCCCCACTGCCTCAAGCTCTTCGTTGCTATATCCCTTTTTCTTAGTCAAAAATTCAGAAACACTCCGCCATTGGGGTGGCGCGTAACCTAGTCCAAACTTTTCGACTGATTCGTTAACAATTCCTCTTGTCCTTAGGTATTCTCTGGCAACTGCCCCTGATTCGTGCTTAGTTAGTAAGAATCGGTAGTACTCTCCCGCCAAACTCATAATCTCAAGCATTCGCTTCCGTTTGAGGTCATCGCTAGTCGGTCTATAAGAAATTAAAGTGATTCCCACCTTTTTGGCAAGCATTTCCAAAGCTTCCAAAAAGCTCATTCCGTCATACTTTTGCAAGAATGTCAGAACATCCCCTCCCTCTTGGCAATTACCTACAGCAAAATTTTCTGCCGTATAGGTGTGTTCATTCTCTACTGTAAGGTTATAAACCTTATCTCTATAAATAGATTTGGAAATACTGGCAATGGGTAATATCCAATACTTATTACCACTTCTCGTCGTGTACACCAAGTTGTATTTTTCATACCCACTATCAGACCAATATATTGTGTATGACTCTCGATGATGAACGCCATCTTTTGTTATCCGTTCATTTATCTTGTGTTCCGATGGAAATATATTTATACGCAACAAAATATCCCGCAATTGAACAATAAGTTCTCTAGATATCGTAGTAATTGACCTTACTATATTGTTCGATTTACTACTAACAAAATCAGTTCCATCTCCCCTCCAAATCGCCTCTAATATAATTTTCTGCTTATTTGTAGGCAACAAGTTGAAGTCATAAGGTATATGCTTGTTTGCAGCACCTTTTCCACACAAATTCTCAAACAACCTCGCCAACGCTGCATTACAACAAGTAACTTCTATCCCACTCTTTCTTCCTTTGCATCTATATATTGAAGATTCAAGCTTAAACAAATCAAAGATAATATTTTGTATTTCTAGAGCAAAATCTTCTTCGTTATTCCCCAAACTAAATCTGATATACGCACGATGATTGCTTCCCTCTGCAATGTAATATCCCAATAATTTCAGTAATTGATCATTTATTTTAACTTTAGAAGGTAAAGCTCTGGGTTTTAGTCCTCGTTTATTATTCCCAGCATATAGAGAAACATCCAACTCCTCCACATCTATCACTTCGCGCAAAATTGGATATAGTAGTTTATCTTGAACTAATAGCTCCGACGCTTTTACTTTTTCAATAGGGAAATATCTCTCACATTTTCTATAATATTCATCTTCTTTACACTGTAGGTAGTTGTTGTATCTTTTAGAAAAGTACTTATATTGCTGGGTATACTTTGCACCTCCTAGGCGAAGAACTTTGTGATCATCAGTCAACTCAACAACTCCAGACAATTTGCGTAGTTTAATCTTTCTTAGCCCACCCCTATAGTTTCGCACAAGCAATCTAGTTACTTTTCGCAGTACTCCAGCATCAGAAACGATCTCATCCCCCTCTCTAACATCTTCGATCCGCATCAAGCCACCACTACTTTTTATTAAAGATCCCCCAGGAAAACACCCAAAACACTTAAAACTCTGCCGCTCAGGGGAAACTATAAACGAAGGTGATTTCTCTGAGTGAAACGGACATAGTCCCTTAAAGTGGCGCCCCGCCTTCTTGAGTACCACTCTCGTCCCAATCAACTCCACAATATCAGTCTTATTCTTAATCTCTTGCACCTGATCGTTCATACCCACATTCTACCAGACTACTCTAATCCCTTTTCCCCATTGGCTTCGCTACAAATGGGCGGAAAGAATCAAGCTCGCTCAAGTTCTTGTTAAATGTAAACATTAATTTATTCATCCAGTTGTGCAAGTCTTCCGCAAAGTGAATGTTCTCAATCTTAAAGTTCTTAATATTTCCGGCCGAACTCCGCGCGACGAATGTCCCCAGTCCAAATATCGATTGGAAGTAGCCTTTGTTATATGTCCCCGAATCAACTACCTTGTCTAGTCCCAGTGACATTTGGTATCTGGTCCATGGGGTTGTATGAATAAACTTGGTCAAACGCCTGGTTGTAATGATAAATATGGTCTTCTTGTGCACTTGGAATATC
>Ga0172368_10007605_pt1 | contig 11271 bp, 8 predicted proteins | sample Lak11m_FD_114540 | JGI IMG/M metagenome (GOLD analysis project Ga0172368, IMG submission 114540) | Freshwater microbial communities from Kabuno Bay, South-Kivu, Congo - kab_022012_11m | ecosystem: Environmental > Aquatic > Freshwater > Lake | place: Democratic Republic of the Congo: South-Kivu...
AAATCCGGCACTGTCGCGCAACTGTAAATCGGGTGCAAGTGATCCGATAAGTCAGGTCGACCGCCCTCACCGCTGGTTCACCACACTCTCGCAGAAAGGAGGTGGGAACGGCGTCACTCAGCAAACCGCCTCCCCCTCCCCTGTCCTTACGGCAGGGGATTTTGATTCACAAATTATTTTCTTTGGAGATCACGCATGTTTCGTAAAACAACTTTCGTTTTTCTTGTCCTTGCCCTGCTGGTGAGCGCCTGCGCCTCGCCTGTTCCACCAGCCGTTCCCACCCAGGCACCGACCTCGCTGCCGGTCGCCACGACTGCCCCGGTACCCGCACAACTTACATTTATGGATGGCTTGGGTCGCACCGTCAAGCTGTCTGCCCCTGCTCAGAAAATCGTTTCAACCGCCCCGTCCAATACCGAGATCCTCTTCGCGGTGGGGGCCGGCAGGCAGGTTGTTGGGGTGGATGACTTCTCTGATTTCCCGGCCGAGGCCAAAACCCTCACGAAAGTCGGCGGCACCAATAAATACAACATGGAGCAGATAGCGGCCCTCAAACCTGACCTGGTCTTGATGGCTGAGATCAATAACCCGGAAGACGCCAAGTCTTTGGAAGCGCTCGGCATCACTGTCTACTATCTTTCCAACCCGACCACCCTTGAGGATATGTACCAAAACCTGCTCCTTGTTGGCAGCCTGACGGGTCATGAGCAGGAAGCGGCTGCCCTGATCGAAACCTTGAAAGCACGGGTTTCTGCTGTCGACGAAAAAACAAAGACGGCCGCATCAAAACCGGTAGTTTTCTATGAAATGGATTCGACCGATCCGGCCAAGCCTTACACTGCCGGCACTGGCACATTTATTGACCTGCTCATCACCCGCGCCGCAGGTGCCAACCTGCCGGCAGTGGCCGGCATCAAGGACACTTACCCCCAGGTCAGCCTCGAGCAGGTTGTCGCCACCGACCCGGATATGATCCTGCTGGGCGATGCCATGTGGGGTGTGACCCCCGAATCTGTCGGCCAGCGCCCCGGCTGGGATAAGCTCAAGGCAGTCATCGGCCAGCAGGTCTTCCCGTTTGACGATAACCTGGTCAGCCGTCCCGGTCCGCGCCTTGTGGATGGCCTGGAAGCGTTGGCAAAATTGATCCATCCCGAACTGTTTAAATAATTGATCCGATATTGTAAAGGCCGGAACAGGAAAACCATCTTCCTGGCCGGCCTTTATGCCGCCATGAAAAAAACATACCTGCCTTACACCTGGACATTGATTTTATTGCTCGCCGCTTTGCTGCTCAGCGCCGCGGTCGGGTCTGTTTTTATCGCCCCCTGGGATGTCTGGCAGGCGTTGATTGGGCGATCAGCCAACTCATCTTTCAATACCATCCTGTGGGATATCCGCCTGCCTCGCACGGTTCTCATCGCGCTGGTCGGTTCGGCCCTGGCCGGCAGCGGCGCGGCCTATCAGGGGTTATTCCGTAACCCTCTCGCCGATCCATACCTGATCGGGGTTGCTTCGGGTGCTGGCCTGGGTGCGGTTCTGGCCATGACCATTCAATGGCCTTACACCATGCTTGGACTGCTTTCCATCCCGGCCACGGCGTTTGTCGCCAGTTTACTGACTGTTTTCCTGGTCTACCTTTTTGCGCGCGTCGGTACGAGCGTACCTAACACCAACCTGATCCTGGCGGGTGTGGCGGTTTCATCCTTTACGGGTGCGTTGACCTCCTTCCTGATGCTGCGCTCCACTGGAGAACTGCGCCGGGCTTTGAGCTGGCTGCTGGGTGGGGTGAGCCTTGTCGGCTGGTCGTCCGTGCTTGCCCTCCTGCCCTACCTGGCAATCGGCCTGGGCGTGTTGGTATTGAGCGGCCATGCCCTCAATTTGCTGCAGTTCGGCGACGAGCAGGCCATGCAAATGGGGCTGGATACGCGCCGGGCAAAATTGATCATTATTGTGGCTGCCTCTTTGGTGACTGCCGCAGCGGTCTCTTTCGTGGGTATCATTGGCTTTATTGGCCTGATCGTTCCACATGTTGTGCGTATTTTTTGGGGAGCGGATTACCGCCGTATCATCCCGCTCAGCATCCTGGGTGGGGCCGGGGTTCTGCTCCTGGCGGATGTGCTTTCGCGCGTCGTACTCGCTCCGCAGGAACTGCCTGTGGGCATAGTCACCGCCCTGGCGGGTGTCCCGTTTTTTTTATGGGTCCTGCGCCGGGCCAGGGGCCTCTCCAATTGGTAAGGATCAAGCTTCCTTCTATTATTTCGATGGATAAGCTGCCTGCCTGCATCATGCCGTTCCACTATCTTGCCCGCACTAAAACCGGCTGTTACCAAAAAGGTGCCTTATGATCAAAATTCAAAATTTGTTCGTCAACTATGGTCCCCGTATGGTGTTGAAGAACATCAATCTGGATGTGAAGAAGGGTGAAATGTTGGCCCTGCTCGGCCCAAACGGCTCGGGCAAATCCACCCTACTGCGCGCCATTTGTGGCACCGTGCCGGTTGTGAAGGGTACCGTCAGCCTGTGTGGCCACCTGGCGGCAGCGCTCAGCCCCGCCGGGCGCGCGCGTTGGATTTCGGTGGTGCCTCAGAATGCCACCCTGCCCCCTGCCTACAGTGCCTGGGAAACGGTCCTGCTCGGCCGCACACCCTACATCAATTTTCTTGGACAGATCTCGCCTTCCGATGAGGATATCGCCCGCCGTGCGCTTGAAAAAGTGGATGCCCTGCCGCTGGCTGATCGTTTCATCGGTGAGCTTTCAGGCGGCGAACAGCAGCGCGTCTTGTTGGCGCGTGCCCTGGCCCAGTCCACGCCGGTCCTGCTTTTGGATGAACCCACCACTCACCTGGATTTGCAGCACCAGATGGGTCTGCTCGACCTGGCGCATCGCCTGGCGCGTGAAGAAAATTTGACGGTTGTGATCGCCCTGCATGATTTGAACCTGGCGGCCCGTTATGCCGATCGCATCGCCCTGCTGGTGGACGGGCAGCTCAAAGCCCTGGGCACAGCCCGGCAGGTGCTGCGCGCGGAAGTGATTGCCGAGGCTTATGGTTGGCCCGTGCAGGTCGTTGAACACCCCTTCCTGAATACTCCCTTGATCCTGCCTGATATCAGTGGTTGACCAATCGAAAAGACGAGCCATTCCCCGGCTCGTCTTTTTTAGGCATCATCGTAGTTTCTTGTTTATTTCCTGGTTTTGCCCGGTTGTCTCGCCTCACCAGCCCTGGTTTTGGCATATATCATCTGGAACATGCTGCTCGAAAGTATTCTGGTCTTTGGTTTTCACTGCAAGTAGAGTTTTCCAGATGCTCTACTGGAAAACCCTACAAAAAAACTTCTTTCAACTCTTTTATACCTTCCATTCTGGCCGGTCAAACAACCCGTGATTATGTCCATTAATTTAACCTTTCCAGGCAAATACGTTTATCCATTGTTCGCGCTTGATATGGCGTCGCGTTATTGAGTTTCTGGTGTTTAATGTACATTACAATGCACGCCATCCTGTTCGTGGAGGATCAGCCATGCCAGCCAGGTTATCGCGCAGCGCAAAATGGGTTTACGGTTCAGGTGATCTGGGTTTCAGCCTGACCAACACCATCCTCAATGTATATTTTGCCCTTTTCCTGACGGATGTGGTCGGGGTGGCGCCTGCCGTTGCGGCGGTGGCGATATTCATCGGCTCAACCTGGGATTATCTCAACGATCCGATCATTGGCTATATTTCCGATCGCACCCGCTCGCGCTGGGGCCGGCGCCGCCCTTTCCTGCTGTTTGGCGCTCTGCCTTTCGCGGCAGCTTTCATCCTCTTGTGGTGGCGGCCCCCATTTGAGAGTGTGCCTGCCCTGGCGGTCTATTACTCGCTCGCATTCGCGTTCTATGATACCGCCGCCACATTCGTCTACATGCCCTATTTTGCCCTGACGCCCGAAATGAGCGATGATTATGACGAACGCACCAGCCTGACCTCCATCCGCATGTTTTTTTCGATCCTCGGCAGCCTGATCGCCTTCACCCTGCCGCTGGCGGTTGTGGATGGCTTCCGCGCCGAGCACGCCGGGCGTGTCCTCCTGATGGGTGTGATCTTCGGGCTGCTCTCGGCCCTGCCTCTCTTCCTGGTGTTCCTTGGCGCGCGCGAACGCCCTGAGTTCATGAACAAGGTGCACACGGCTGGTTGGCGCGCATCGATCAAGGCAACCTCCCGCAACCGTCCGTTTGTCTTTGGGCTGGTGATGTTCCTGTTTAACGGCGTCACCATGAGTATCATCCAGGTGGTCCTGCTGTATTACGTCAAGTATGTTGTCCTGCGTGAATCGCAGAGCGACCTGATCATGGCTACAATTTTTGTGGTGGCAATGATCGCCCTGCCGTTATGGGAATGGATTTCGCGCCGGTTGAACAAGCGCTGGGCCTACATCAGCGGTATTGCCTTCCTGGCGGTGGTGTTGTTGGTGCTTTCAGCGTTGACACCCCAGACCGGGATGGTATTCATCATATTCCTGTGTGTCCTGGCGGGCATCGGCGTATCGGCCATGCACGTCATGCCGTGGGCCATCATCCCCGACGCGATCGAGTATGGTGAGTGGCAAACCGGCCAGCGCCAGGAGGGTATGTTTTACAGCCTTATCACCCTGGCCCAGAAGGTTGCATCCTCCATTGCTGTGCCGCTTGCTCTGCTGGTCATGCAGGCTACCGGCTATGTCCCGAATAGCGCCACCCAGCCAGCCAGCGCAATCCTGGGCATCCGCATTGTGGCTGGCCCGATTCCCGCTTTCATGATCTGTATGGGCATCCTGTTTACCTTATTGTTCCCGCTTGGGCGCGAGAACTTCAGGGAGATCACCCGCGATCTGGAGGCGCGTCGTGCGGCCAATCTTGAGGATGTGAAATGATTGAGGTTCACGCCGTTCGTACAAAACTTGAAAAACACCTTTTTCTGACCTTTCCCTGGCAGTTATATAGGAGTGACCCTTTGTGGGTGGCGCCCATTCTTTCTGAACGGCAGAAAGCTACCGACCCGGCGCGAGGTATGTTTTTTAAGAATGGTTATGCTGATTTTTTCCTGGCATATAAAGATGGTCGCCTGTCGGGTACCCTGTGTTGCTCGCACGAGCTCACCGGGGATCCAACCGAATGTTCGCTTGGTTTCTTTGAATGTCTCGATGATTATGATGTAGCCGCTGCCCTGTTCCAGCAGGCTGAGGAATGGGCGCGCAGGCACAACCTGGCTATGTTGTGCGGCACCTACAACCTGGACCGTGAAGATGGGCGCGGCATCCTTGTGGATGGGCGCGACCGCCCGCCTGTCCTCCTCTGCGGCCATAATCCGTCCTATTATGTTGGCTTCTTTGAGCGATACGGTTTTTCAAAACGCCACGATGATGGTCTGGCGTATGCTTTTGTTTTTGACCCGGCCGATCCCAAGCTTCAGCGTCTGAATAACCTGGCTGCCAGGGTTGGAAAACGCCAGGATTTTGCGATCCGCCCTGTGAACATGAACGATATCGGCGGCGAGATTGACCGTGTCTTGCTTTTGCAGAACCGCGCCCTCGAGCATCTGCCGGGTTTTGTAGCCTACTCGCGTGAATCGATCGAAACAATGCTGCTGCCGCTCAAGGACCTGGCTGATCCGGACCTGGTGCTGTTTGCCGAGGCGGATGGGAACACCGTTGGCTGGTTTCCGGCCATCCCCAATTTCAATGAAACCCTGATCCATCTCAACGGCCTGCGTTATCCCTGGGACTACTTGCGCGCACTGCGTTACAAAAACCTAAAACCGAAATGTCTGTCGATCAAAAGTGTGGCCGTCCTCCCCGAGTATTGGGATACGGGCGCAGCTGTGCTCTTGTTCGCGGAAATGGCGCGCCGCGCCATCGCCAGGGGATACCAATGGGCCGATCTCTCGCTCACCGGCGAGGAAAACCCGGACACATTTGACCTGGCTCGTCACATGGGCGCCAAAATCTACAAGCGTTACCGCTTTTTCAGAAAGGATCTCGCCTGAATGGGAAAATTAACGGACAAGACCGCCATCATCACCGGCGCCACCAGTGGCATCGGTAAAGCCACTGCCCGCCTTTTTGCCATCGAAGGCGCAAATGTTGTCTTCAGCGGGCGCCGTGTGGACCTGGGCAAGGCGCTTGAGGCGGAACTATCCCAATCCGGCGCCAGGGCGCTCTTCGTTGAAACCGATCATACCGATAACCTGCAGTGTGCCCGCCTGGTGCAGTCTGCCGCGGTTACCTTTGGGAAAATTGACATTCTTTTCAACAATGCGGGGATTGTCACCAGGGGGACCGCTGAAAGTACCACCGAGGCTGATTGGGCCAACACGCTTGCCATAAATGTGACCGCGGTCTGGCGCATGTGCCGCCTGGTCATCCCTGAAATGCGCCGGGCCGGCGGCGGCGTGATCGTCAATAATGCTTCCGATTGGGCAGTGGTTGGCGGCAAGGGGGCCCTGCCCTATGCCACCAGCAAGGGCGCCGTGGCCCAGATGACAAAGTCGATGGCTCTCGATCATGCCGCTGAAAATATCAGGATCAATGCCGTCTGTCCGGGGGATACCTTCGTGGATAGATGGCTGGAAAAGGGCTATTTCGAAAATTCCGATCCGGTCAGCATGGAACAGGCGCTGGCAGAATCGGCCTCCTACCTGCCGATGAAGCGCTTTGGCTACCCCGAAGAGATCGCGCGGGCGGTGCTCTTCCTGGCCTGCCCCGATTCGTCATTCATCACCGGGCACCTGCTGCTGGTGGATGGCGGCAATACCGCCCAGTAATTGCCCGGCTTGAAACCCCCCGGTTATCCTTCTATTGGTCATTTGATTGTCTTTATTTGAATCTCATTAGAGTTTTATTTCGGCGCGCCTGCTGCTCTTGACAAATAAATGTCCGGGGTATATATTTTAGCGCGCTTAACTAATAGGCAGGCTTAACTATGACAGACCAACTCCAATTAATCGGGATCATCCGTCAGTGGATGGATGTATTCACCACTCGTTCGATGCATGACTGGGTGCGCTACGTCAAGGCTTCCGGTCTTTCCATGCCCCAGTTTGGCATCCTGATGAACCTCCATTACAGTCATACCTGCGGTGTTTCGGATATCAGTGACCGCATGGAGATCAGTGCTGCCGCTGCCAGCCAGCTGGTTGAAAAGCTGGTCCAGAGCGGTCTGCTCGAACGGGCCGAGGATCCCAGTGATCGCCGCGCAAAGTTGCTGACCCTTTCAGAAAAAGGCCGTCTCTTGATCGAATCGGGCATTGAAGCCCGCACGAGCTGGGTAAATGATCTTGTCACCACGCTGACCCCGGATGAATACGATAGCGTACTCGCTGCGCTTGGCGCCCTCACCCGCGCAGCCAGCCGGATCGAGCCCAGGAAACCTGAAAAATCAGTCTGAAATGATTGGTTTGATCGCCCTGGTTTCAGCCTGCCGCTGGTTTATTTTGAAGAACACCAATAAAGCTTTATCGGAAAGGAAATAGTCTATGCAAGCATCTCAAAGCATGTCCCGCCGCGCGCCGCGCCAATCGATGGCCTCCCAGGGTAATGTAATTGGGCGGGCATCGCGCTACTTGTGGAATTATCGAGGTCAGGCTACCCTGCCGTATATATTCCTGGTCGTTGCCACGCTTTCGCAGCTGGCCGTCCCGCGCCTGATCCGCAACATCATCGACGCTGTTACCAGCGGTGTAATTGCCACGAAAGTCCTGGAAGCGCTCGACCATATCCCTGCCGTTGCCATGCCCCTGGCGCTGCCAAAGATCCTGGATTTCCTTAAATACAACACCGCTTGGACCAGGGATCAGCTCGTTGACCAGTTGCTGCGCGATAAAACCGATGCACCAACTATCCTGATCCGGGCGGCCCTGCTGATCGTTGGTTTTGCCGTGTTGCGCGGGTTATTTGCCTTTTTACAGGCCTATTGGGCTGAGCGCAATTCTCAGGCCGTTGCGTTTGATCTGCGTAATGATCTGTATGCCAAGATCCAGCGTTTATCCTTTTCTTACCATGATCAAAACCAGACCGGCCAGTTGATGATCCGCGCCACCGATGATGTCGAAAAGGTCCGCCTTTTCCTCGGGCAGGGCCTGCTCCAGCTGGTCGGCGCCGTATTGCTGCTGGTTGTCACCCTCATCATATTGTTTTCCACCAATTCCCGGCTGGCGCTTGCCACCATCTGGATCCTGCCGGTTGCCTTGGTCCTCTTTATCATCTTCGGTTCTGTCAGCCAGCCCCTGTTTTCCAGGGTGCAGCAAAAGCTCTCTGCCCTCAACACCATCCTGCAGGAAAACCTGGCAGGCATCAAGGTGGTCAAAGCCTTCACACGTGAAAAGAGTGAGCAGGTAAAGTTCAACACCGCCGCTGATGTGCTCATGAAACAGCAGATCACCATCGCCCGCCTTTTTACCTTCCTCATGCCGCTCGTCTTCCTGATCGCCAACCTGGGACAGGCCACCACCCTTTATGTCGGCGGCAGGCAGATCATCCTTGGCACGCTCACCCTCGGTGAATGGCAGGAATTCAGCATGTATCTGATTTACATCTTTTTCCCAGTGGCCCAGCTTGGTTTTATCATCACCCAATTTGGACAGGCTGCAGCTTCGGCAGCTCGGATTTTTGAGATCCTGGATGCCAGGTCGGATGTGATTGATAAACCCGGCGCGGTCGATTTGCCGCAGGTTACCGGTCATATCATCTTTGATGATGTCACCTTTCGTTATGTCGGCGGCGGAGATCCGGTTTTGGATAAGGTTAGTTTTGAAGCCTTACCCGGCCAGACCATCGCCCTGTTGGGCGCAACCGGTTCTGGCAAGACCAGCATTATCAACCTGCTGCCGCGCTTCTACGACCCCACCGCTGGCCGAATCACCATCGATGGCTATGATTTGCGTGACCTAAAACTCGAGTCGCTGCGAGCTCAGATCGGCATCGTGCTGCAGGAGACAACTCTCTTCTCTGGGTCGATCCGCGACAACATTGCATTCGGTAAACCGGATGCCACCGACGAGGAGATCATCGCAGCAGCTTCGGCCGCCGCCGCCCACGATTTCATCATGTCTTTCCCCGAGGGCTACGCCACCCCGGTTGGCGAACGCGGGACGACCCTTTCAGGCGGGCAGAAACAGCGAATCGCCATTGCCCGGGCGCTCCTGCTCAATCCCAGCATCCTGATTCTGGACGATTCAACCTCCAGTGTCGATCTTGGCACCGAGGCTCATATCCAGGAAGCGCTTGATAAGCTGATGAAAAACCGCACCTCTTTCGTCATCGCCCAGCGTATCAGTACCGTCATGAATGCTGACCAGATCATCGTACTCGACAAAGGCGCGGTTGTAGCCGTCGGAAAACATGCCGACCTGCTTGAGAATAACGAGATCTATGCTGAGATTTATACTTCCCAGTTGATTGGCGAAGATGCGAAGTAGAAAAAATGGGCGGAGGCTCATGAACACATACCAACAGAAAATTATTGAACCCCTCGCCTTTCGAATAGGAGAACCCATTTTATGATGCGTGGTCACGGATTATTGGATCAAGAAACATCGAAGCCCAAAAGTGCAAGCACAACCCTTGGGCGCCTGGCAAAACATTTTGCGCCCTTCTGGGCTTCCCTGCTGATGGCGGCGGTTTTTGTGGTCATTTCCACCTGGGCTCAGGTAACCAACCCTGAATTAACCGGTCAGCTGGTGGATTGTTACCTGTCCCCGGCCGCTGCTGCCAGCGGATTCAATCTGCCTGGTGCCGCTGCTGCCCAGGATAGTTCCACCGGCTCCAACTGCTGGCTGGCGGCAGGAAAACAACCCGACGGCATTACCCAGACGATCATCAAAAACGTCTTCGCCCTCGGTGGCCTGGCTGCCCCCAAAGTAGATGGCACTGGAACCAGCGCTGAGCGCCTTGCCGGGCTGACGCGTATGATTTTACTGATCGTCACCTTGTTTGTACTGGGCTCCGTCCTGACCGGTCTGACCTTCTTCTCCATGACCTGGGCCGGTCAGCATGTGCTGCGATTATTGCGCACCGAGGTGTTTGAACATTTGCATCGTTTGCCGATCGGTTATTACGCCGAGCATGAGGCCGGTGACTTGATGAGTCGTATCACCAATGATACCGAAACCATCAACCAGGCCATCAGCTTTGCCCTTGTCAACGTTGCCAGCGGCATCCTGCTGCTGGTTTGGATCGCCTACAATATGCTCTCCAAGAACATTCCGTTCGCGCTGCTCAGCATGGCGGTTACCCCGTTGATGATCATCGCCACCGTCTACTTTTCAGACCAGGCTCGCAAGGCTTTCCGCACGAGCCGCAAGGAAATGGGTTCGGTCAATGCCAGCCTGCAGGAAAGTATCTCGGCTGTGCGTGAGGCCCAGGCTTTCAACCGCGCCGAAGAAAACATCGAGAACTTTCGCGTTACGAATGCCGCCAACCGTGATGCAAACGTGCGCGCCGTCACCTATACCGCCGCCCTGGCGCCCGCGCTTGAGGCCCTGGGTTACCTGGCTTTGGCCGTCGTCGTCGGCGCAGGCGGTCTGGCGCTGCTCAATGGTGCAAGCCTTTTCGGGACTGCCGTTTCCCTTGGCCTGGTGATCACCTTCCTCGCTTATGTCCAGCGTTTCAACCAGCCCATCCAGCAGATCTCCGTGTTGTGGTCCAATATCCAGAGCGCAATAGCCGGGGCCGAGCGTATCTTCGGCTTGTTGGATGAACAGCCCGCCATTGTGGATGCGCCTGACGCCACGGTCATGGGCGCTATCACTGGCCGGGTTGAGTTCCGCGAAGTGACAGCCGAATACAAGGAAGGCGAACCGGTCCTCAAGGGTGTAAATTTCACTGCTGAGCCCGGCCAGACCATTGCCATAGTCGGCCCCACCGGCGCAGGCAAGACCACCATCATCAACCTCATCCCGCGTTTCTATGATGTCACCGGTGGCTCCGTCGCCATTGACGGCACGGACGTGCGTGACGTGACCGCCGAATCCCTGCGCAAGCAGATCGGCATCGTGCTGCAGGATACATTCCTGTTCAGCGCCAGCGTGATGGAAAATGTCCGCTTCGGTAAACCGGATGCCAGCGACGCCGAAGTGCGCGCCGCCATCGAATTGGCCCATGCCGATACATTCATCGATCGCCTGCCGCAAAAACTGGGTACGGTGTTGGGAGAACGCGGCTCAGGTTTGAGCCAGGGCCAGCGCCAGCTGCTCTCCATTGCCCGCGCCGCCCTGGCCAACCCGCGCATCCTGATCCTGGATGAAGCCACTTCCAGTGTCGA
>Ga0172368_10007606_pt1 | contig 11268 bp, 12 predicted proteins | sample Lak11m_FD_114540 | JGI IMG/M metagenome (GOLD analysis project Ga0172368, IMG submission 114540) | Freshwater microbial communities from Kabuno Bay, South-Kivu, Congo - kab_022012_11m | ecosystem: Environmental > Aquatic > Freshwater > Lake | place: Democratic Republic of the Congo: South-Kivu...
CGGACGAGCGCCTCGGCGGGGTATCTGGACAGCTCGTCCTTGACCGACCGATCATAACGGCAGAGCGGGATCGGATCGAACTCGATCATGCCGGGTTTTCGGACGTCGGATGGGTGGATGGGAAGCGACTTAGGCATCAGGGGCTCCTCTCGTATTGCGGGGGCGGTATTGCGAGGCTTCGCGGAAGAACGCCTCCAGAAAGCGCCGACCGTCGGGAAAACGCTCGCCATAGTCTTCCGGATGGAACTGCACCCCGATCAAGGGGCGCGACTCATGCCGCATGGCCTGGATCCGGCACTCCGGCGTCGAAGCCAGGAGGCGGAACCCTGGGGGCAGTTCTTTCACTTCGCAGTAGTGGGACTCCATCATCACCGGCGGTCGGTTCGTATCGCGAAAGAGCGGATCCTCGCTCACCAGCTGAAGCTCGTAAAAGCCCCGCTCCATGAAATGCTCGGGGTGGTAGTCAGGGTTCACTATCGGCTCGCCACTGCGTCGCCGGCGCATGGGTTGGTCTCGGAGTGGTTCGTCGGCCTCGAGCTTACCACCGAAGACGAAGCCCAGCAGTTGATGAGACCCGCAGATGGCGAGCGTCGGGGCGGGCGGGCCACACACGAGCCAGTCCGCGACCGCGGTGAACGCCCCGACGGGATACTCCTCAAAGGACCGGGCGAAGCCGCTCATCAGGACGGCGGCCGGCCGTAGCCTCGTCATGAGCTCAGCGTCCACCAGATCGAAGGGGACAACCAGGCACCTGCTGCCGGATGCCTGCTCGAAGCGCAGGGCATGCCGCGCGTACGTAGCAGCCCATTCGGTCCTTTCGTCCTTCTGCGCGAAGCCGATGTAGACGATCATCGGCCTGGCCCCGCCACAGCACGCGACTGTTGGGTCTTGACAATCCGCCACATACTGTGTAGGATACGCCATAACACGAAACCAAAGCAAGTCTTATCGCAAGCAATCGAAAGATCAGCGCACAGCGAGGAAAGTGAGTGTTCGCCGAGGAGCGGCAGAGGGCGATCGTAGATCGCATTCGGCAGTTCGGGTCCGTAACGGTTGAGGAACTGACCGAGGCGTTCGGCGTCTCGGCGCCTACGATCCGGGGCGACCTCGCACGCCTCGAAGGGCGCGGCCTCCTGGTCCGCGCTCACGGAGGCGCCGTTCGGGCCGACGGCACGCTCTTCGAGCCGTCGCACGAGGATCGTCGCGTAATGCGGCGCGGCGAGAAGAAGGCGATCGCGAGGGCGGCCTGCGAGATGGTTCAGAACGGCGAGACGGTCCTGCTCGATGCGGGAACGACGACCCTTGAGATCGCCCTGCTGCTCCAGACCAAGCGTGCTCTGACGGTCGTAACCAACTCGCTGGCCAATGCCATGGTCCTAATGGACAGCCACAGCGTGGAAGTCATCATGATCGGTGGGCAGCTTCAGAGGAGACGAAGGGCCGCCCTCGGGCCGCTGGCCGTCCGCTTCATGGACGGGTTCCGAGTCGACCGCGCCTTCATGGGATTCAATGGGGTCGACGCGGCAGGCGGGCTGACGGTAGTGGACTTTGACGCGGCTGAGATCAAGAGAAAGATGATCGCGGCGGCCTCGGAATGCGTTGTCGTGGCTGACTCGGACAAGATTGGGCGCGTCGCATTCGCCGCCGTCGCACCGATGGAAGCCGCAGGGATCGTGATAACGGACGCCGGCGCAGATCCTGCGGCACTCAGCCGGATACGAGACTGCGGAGTGCGGGTGGACGCGGTCGCCGCCTGAACGGGGATGGGCCATTGCCGGCGGGCCGCCGCGGGTATATACTGACGCCATGCACGGCGAGCAGACGACCCCCGTCGCCATTGTGAACCGGCTCCGCGGCGCGACGCTCGAGGGCAAACTGCTCTGGGAGCGAACCGGCGAGTATGGCAGGCAGTATCGAGTGCTGCTGGACGAAGGGCACACGGCGCTCGTAGCCAGGGTGCCTGCCGGCAACGCCGTCGTCTTGACCATGCGAAACGGGGTCGGTAGCGTCACGCTTCATCTCGACAGCGGACGGGCGGCGGACGACGTGCTCCGACTTGCGCTCCTGCAGCTCTATGTGGCCGTACGGGACACCGTCGCGGCTCTCGTCACGCAGGAGGCGGCCAGGGCCGTGAAGGACCTCTAGCCGGCCCGCTCCTGTCGCCTCGCCTCGCGCCGGCCACCCAGACTAACGGAAAGAGCCCGCCGAACATCGGCGGGCTCTTTGGCGTCTTCGCTTCAGCGGCTCAGACGGCCCAGCGGCGTGCTAGACCCTGCACACCATACACAGGTGCGTCCCACCAGCAGTGGTTGGCTGCCGGTACCGTCTGGTCGTGGACTAGTCCAGGTCCCAGATATACTGGGCTCGGTCGGTGATCTGAACCGCGCCGTAGGCCCTGGTTGGCGTCCAGTTGGTTCCTGCGGCCAGAAGGCCCGGGCGCAGGTTCCGCGCATGCCCGTCCAGGAACGCGACGTTGCCGCCCTCACTATGGCGGTTGAGGAAGAACCCCATGTCCGTCCGTCCGGTCATGGCGAACCAGAGCCCACCGTTTGGCGTTCCCCAGTCACCGTACGTACAGACGTCGTTCGCGGTCAGTCCGCCCGGCGCATAGACGATGTGCGATCCAACGTTGAGATCCGTGCCGATCTGGCCTGTCTCCGTAAGCAGAACGGTCTCGGCCGGCTTGCTGGCGCCGGCGATCGGGATAGGCGGCCCGAACGCGTTGCCGTTAATCATGATGTTGGCGCAGCCGAAGTTCGCCCGGTTCAGGTACGTTGCGTTGAACCCGTACTGGGTGAAATACCTCCACCAGCCCCACCACCGATTGGCGGACACGTTGAGTGCGGCCGGCAGCCGCTTGCCGCCGCCGGACGGACAGAACATCAAATCCCAGTTCTTGACGTACGGCTGAACCCGATCCGTCCACGAGCTGAGCGTGTTCAGGTCATAGACCAGCGGCACGACTTCATCGTAGTCTTGAACATACATCAGCACACTGAGCGAGACCTGCTTTGCGTTGGACAGGCATCCGGTCTGCCGCGCCTTCTCACGCGCCTGGGCGAACACCGGGAACAGGATGGCGGCTAGTATCGCGATAATCGCGATTACGACGAGCAGCTCGATCAGGGTAAAGCCTGATCGCACACCACGCTTCATCAGTTGCTCCTCCCTCTAATCGTAGTACTTACGACCTGGCGCAACTACGTTAGACTCCATCATGCTTCGGCTTGCGTGCGTTCCGCGCGCTCACACACGAACAACCGCGCCTCGGCGGCCGAGCCGACACCACAAACGTGCAAACACCCCGGAACGCGTCTCTCACCTAATAGACTACAACACCCTCGCCCACTTGTCAAGTGCGTTCCCTGCTGCAAGACGCAAACGGGTCGCCGAATGTTCGGCGACCCAAGGTGACTGCCCAGTTAAGGCTTCGGCTAGAAGCTGTAGCCCACAGTCAGCGCCCAGCCGTTCAGCTCTTGTCGCGAGGCGTTTGTGCCAAGGTACCGCAGATCAATGGTGACGGGGCTCGCACCCGCCTGCAGCTCGTAGCCCACGAGAACGTTGTAGGCGAGCCCGGCCATGCCCTTCTCGACATCATGCCCCAGGCTCAGGCCGGCGCCGACCCCGTACCGCAGACCCTGGGAGTTGCCGCGCACGTTGAGCGACAGCGGCACGCTGTAGATGCTCTCGGCTCCGTAGTAGTCAATGCTGAGCGTGGCGCGCCAGCGGTCCGCCTCGTAGAACGCGCGCTCGGCTCCGAGCGTCAGCCAGACGTCACCACCCTTGGCGCGCGATGCCTTCTTCTCGGGGACGAAGATGCCGGCTCGCAGGTCCCAGCCCTTGCCGAGTTCCTGGTCGCCGGAATACTGCCCGAGGGCGACAGCCGGCGCCCCGAACGCAAGGGCGCAGGCCAGCAACGAGATGACCTTCTTCACTGTCAAGCCTCCTTCAGAGGTATGGCGGGCGCCGGTCCTCTTTCCTGTGTTTCGAGTGGCCGTCCCACCACGCAGGCAGGAACGACCCGGATCCTGCCGCTTGCCGCGTATTCTACCACGCGTGTGCGTGCGCGGCGCAAGCCGAACTCCGGGCTGGCGGACCGCCTGCGGGACCGAGCCGTGACCTACATACGATCAGGCGCCGAGACGCCTAGCAGTCCGAGCAGGTTAGCGACCACGGTTCGCGTCACAGCGAACAGCGCAAGGCGTGCATCACGAAGCGGGATTGGAACGTCCTCCTTGAGGGCCGGACACTCCTCGTAGAACTGGTGCAGCGCCTGACCGATGACCCGGACGTAGGCCGTCAGCCTGTGCGGCGCCATCGCCTCAGCGGCCAACCGCACTTCGCGCGGGAACGCAGCCAGCGCGCGCAGCAGCTCCAGCTCCTTGGGGTGCTCGAGGGCTGAGCGGTCCACTTGCGAAGGCGGCAAGACCCGGAGACCCGTCTCCTCCGCCTTTCGCAAGACCGCCGAGCAGCGCGCGTGCGCGTACTGAGCATAGTAAACGGGATTGTCGGTGCTCTGGCGCTTGGCGGCTTCGAGGTCGAACGACGCCGTGGTCTCGTAAGATGTGAGCAGGCAATGGTACCTGGCGGCGTCTCGCCCTATCTCCTCGATGAGGTCCGCCAGCGGGACGATGTCGCCGGCACGCTTGGATCCGCGGACAAGCTGGCCGTCGCGGGTCAGCAGCACCATCTGGGTGAGGATGATCTTGCAGGCTTCCTTGTCGTACCCGAGGGCGCGTATGCCGGCCTTCAGCCGCGCCACATAGCCATGGTGGTCGGCGCCCCAGATGTTCACCAGTTGGGTGTAGCCTCGGTCGAACTTATCCTTGTGATAGGCGGCGTCGGCCGCGACGTATGTCTCCCGCTCATTGGAGCGCACCAGCACTCGGTCCTGGTCATCGCCCGCAAGCTCGGTGGTCTTCAGCCAGAGCGCGCCATCCCGCTCGTATGCGTAACCGGCCTGCTTCATCTGCTCGATCGCCGCGGCTACGGCGCCCGAAGCATAGAGGCTGCTCTCGTAGAACCAACGGTCGAACTCGACGCCGAACGCGGCCAGGTCCGCTCGCTGGTGCGACAGCATGCGCTCAACCGCCATGGCGCGGAACTGGTCGCGCCGGGCCTGCTCCGAACACTCGGCGTACCGACTGCCGTGCTCGGCTACCACCTCCTGCGCCATCGCCACCAGGTAGTCGCCCTGGTACCCGTCTGCGGGAAGGGCTGTCTCGTGGCCCAGTTCCTGCATGTACCGAGCTGCGAGCGAGGCGGCCAGAAGGTCTATCTGCGTGGAGTTCAGCGCGTCGTTGACGTAGAACTCGGTTGCGGCCTCGGCGCCGCACGCGGTGAAGAGCCGCCGGAGCGAATCGCCCAGCGCCGCGGCGCGGCCATTGACGACGCTGATCGGACCGGTCGGATTAGCGCTGACGAACTCGAGCAGGACGCGGCGTCCGCTCATGGAGGAGCCGTGGCCGTACGTCGTTCCTCTGGCCTCCACCTGGAGCATCGCATCGTGGAGCCAGTCGGTGCGGAGCCGGAAGTTGATGAATCCGGGCCCGGCGACCTCTACCGCCTCGACGATGGTGCCCTCGACAGGAACGTGGGCAGCGATTCTGGACGCTACTTCCCGCGAGGGCAGTCCTGCCTCTCGCCCGAGGGCCAGTGCTACGTTGCTGGCGTAGTCGCCGAAGCCGCGGTTACGGGGCGGCTCGATCGAGACCTGGACATCCCGGCAAGCGATGGGCAACGAGCCGTCTTCGCACGCAGCTTGGACGGCCTCGCGAACAAGCGCGGCGAGTTCGTCGGTCACCAAAGTCGGATACCTCCACCGGGGCCGACAAGAAGCCCCGCCCACCAACCCAGCAAGAGAGTCGGGATGCCCAGACCGGCGAACACGCCAACGGCCATCTGGGGCACTCCGGTAAGCCAGAGCCTGGACAGGCGCGTCGTGGCCGCCGGTTGCATGGACGCGTAGCGCTCTCGGAGCTCCCGGGCAGCAGCTATGGCGCGCTCGAGCTGGCGCCTGTTCGGAGGCCGGGTAGTCACGCGTTGCTGGAGCGCGTCGCCAAGCCTGCGCCAGGTCCTCAGTGTGACGGCAGCGCCAACCAGGCTGCCGATCAGCGTGCCGGCGCCGAAGGGGTCGAATGCCGACACGGCGTACACGATGGCCACGAACGCCGTCACCGCTGCCAGCACATTCGTGCCACAGCGGGGATGGACGCGCGGCATCTGCGCCACAACGTGGGGATCCAATCGCCGGCCTTGCTCGAGCGCGTGGACGACCTGGTGTTCGGCGCCGTGATACCCGGCGACAGGCGAGGATCGCAGCATGACGAGGAAGAGGCCCGCCGACAGCGCCTGGAGCGCCAGCCAGGCCGCGGTGAGCCCGACGCCCGCCGGTGGATCCAGCCTCGTCCAGAGCGACGCCCAGTGCGCCCCCGTTACGCGATCCACGCCTAGGCACAGAAGGCCGACGGCAACGTATGAAGCCGCGAGCATCAGGCCGAGCACGAGACCCCCCACGAGGAGACCCGGGGAGGAGATGCCGGCCCGAACGCCGCCACAGGATAGGTGTATGCCGAACGGGGTGGCCATCCCTCCCGAACTCATGGACGGTGTCGTCCGATCGTGCGGCAGCAGCAGATCGTCCCAGAGGACCATCCCGGCTAGCCGCCCTCGTTCACCCACAACCAGCACAGCCTCGACCTCGCCGTCCGCCGCAGCGCGCACGGCCTCCGCGGCCGTTGAGTCTGAGGGGACGCAGGCCGCCGCGGGCTCAACCACGGCGGTGATCGGCGTGTCCAGCTCCTCTGAGCCCCCACACTGGGCCAGCAGCGAGCGTATACGTCGTGCCGTGACGACCCCGACCAGCGTGCCGCGATCGTCGGTCACGGGGAGGACGCCCAGGCGCAACTGAGCCAGGGCGCGAGCCGCCTGCCCGACGCTGTCGGACGCGCGCAGCGCAGGCGCCGGGCGAACGTAGGGGCGCAGGCTCGCATCCGAGCCCGGGGCCGTCCTATTATCGCGCATTGTCCAGGTCATGGTGCGTGTGCTATACTACCGCGCCGTCCGGACGGAGCACCGCCGGGCGGATCGCTATGAAGGAGGCGCTGTTGCCATGCGCGTGTGCGAGGTATGCGGCAAGCGCCCGCAGTTCGGTCAGAACATCCGGCACGTCCACTCTGGAGCCTGGGCGCTCAAGGCGCCGCGCACCAAGCGTCGGTGGATTCCCAATCTACAGACCGCGCGGATCGCCAGTGGTAGCGTCACCAGGAGAATCCGGGTGTGCGCCAAGTGCTTGAAGGCGGGCAAGGTGGCGCGGGCGGCCTAGAGCTCCCGCGCCGCTGTCTGTCACTCTCCGCGGTGCCTGCTCCGGTCGGGCGCATCACCCCAAGCCCGATCGGAAGCACGCATTATACCGGAACCGGGCCGCTACTCCATCTCCATTTCGGAAAACGCGACTTCCACTGTCTCGGAGAGCGCGGAATCACCCTCGGCGTCCAGCGAGCCCAGCGCGTAGTTCGTCGGCCACGCGTCCCGGAAGACCCATCGCATCTCGGGCTCATGGTGCTCGTCAAGCACCATCACTGTGATCGTTCGCCGATGCGGCACGCCCTCGCGCGTCTGACGCCACCATCTGAAGAGCGCCTGATCGCCGGTGACGCCGCGGGTGAGCGTCAGCATACAGGGCTCCGGGCGTCCCGCCAGGACGCGCTCACCCAGATCGCTGCCGTCTCGATAGCGGATCACGCTAACGCGCATGGGATCCACGTCTACTGCGGTGAAGCCGCTCGTGGCGACTCCGTCTATCTCAACGTGGAAGTTGCAGTTCGGTAGCGGCAGGTCGCGGCGGGAGCCGCCGACCGGCCGGGCCTGTGTATCGGACATCGCGCCAGACCTCCTTCATCGTGCCCGGGTGGACGCAGAGCGTCGTACCATAGAATGGGCGCATCGGTATTCGACGCGCGCATGACCGATCCTGCGGGCAAGCGCCGGGCCCGGCCGCGGACGCTCGGCGTGGAGTAGAATAAGGGGAGGAGGAGTTCGCTGCGTGAAGGTTGCAATCGGATCGGACCATGCCGGTGTGGCGATGAAGGCATCGCTGATCGCCTCCCTACGACTGGATGGTTGGGAGCTCACGGACGTGGGCGCCCATATCGAGGAATCGTGCGACTACCCTGAGTACGCGGTGGCGGTCGCGCGCCAGGTTGCCTCGGGCGAGGCCGACCGAGGCGTCCTGATCTGTGGGACCGGCGTGGGCATGGCCATCGCCGCCAACAAGGTACGAGGTGTAAGGGCGGCAAGCGTGTCCGAGCCCGTCAGCGCCGCGCTGGCGCGAAGCCATAATGATGCCAATGTCGTCTGCCTTGGCGCTCGGATCGTGGGCCCGGAGGTCGCGCTCGAGGTGGTCCGCGCATTCCTCTCAACGGCCTTCTCGGGCGGTGAGAGGCACACCCGGCGCGTCGAGCAGATTCGACGCCTGGACAACCGACGAGACGACGTTGCGGCGCACGGACCGGCGGTCTAGCGTCGCGAACCGCGCCATCACATGCGTGTGGCGCACCATCTTGAACCAAGGAGCCCAGCGATGTCCCAAGCCGATGTTGAGGCTGATCTGCGCCTATCGCCCCTGACCTGCGTGGACCCCGAGGTCGCCGACGCGATCCGCGCGGAGGGCGACCGCCTCAACGGCAACATCGAGTTGATCGCGTCAGAGAACGTGGTGAGCAGGGCCGTGCTCGAAGCGATGGGCTCGGTCATGACCAACAAGTACGCCGAGGGCTATCCGGCCAAGCGGTACTACGGCGGCTGCGCGAACGTGGACAAGGTCGAGGAACTGGCGCGGTCGCGAGCACGCCGGTTGTTCGGGGCTGAGCACGCCAACGTGCAGCCCCACAGCGGGGCACAGGCAAACCAGGCTGTCTACAGCGTTGTGCTGGACCCCGGTGACACCTACCTTGCTCTCAGCCTCAGCGAAGGCGGCCACCTGACGCATGGATCCCCCGTGAACTTCTCAGGCATGCTGTACCGTCCGGTTCACTATGGCGTCCGGCCGGATACGGGGCGGATTGACTATGATGAGGTGCAGCGGCTGGCCGAAGAGCATCGTCCCAAGCTCGTCGTTGCCGGAGCGAGCTGCTACTCGCGGACTCTGGATTTCGCGCGGTTCCGCCAGATCGCGGATAGCGTCGGGGCCAAGCTGATGGTGGACATGGCTCACATCGCCGGTCTCGTGGCCGCCGGGGAACACCCGTCGCCGGTACCCCACGCGCAGTTCGTGACGACCACGACACACAAGACACTCCGCGGGCCCCGCGGGGGCATGATCCTGACTACGGGTGAGTATGCGCAGGCTATAGACAAGGCGGTGTTCCCAGGCATGCAGGGCGGCCCGCTGATGCACGTGATCGCCGCTAAGGCAGTGGCGCTTCATGAGGCGCTGCAGCCGAGCTTTGCGGAGTACCAGGCGCGTATCCGGCGCAACGCCGAGGAGCTCGCCGTGGCGCTGCTGGCCCGAGGCTGGACGCTTGTGTCCGGCGGCACCGACAACCACCTGGTCTGGTGCGACCTGAGACCGAAGTGCATCACGGGGCGCAAGGCCGAGGTGCTTCTCGACAGTGTCGGCATCACAGTGAATAGAAACATGATCCCGGGGGATCCGGAGAAGCCATGGGTCGCCAGCGGCATCCGGCTGGGCACACCGGCCGTGACGACCAGAGGGTTCGGTCAAGCTGAGATGGCGACAGTGGTGGACCTGCTTGACCGCGCCCTATCTGCGCCGACCGATGCACAGGCGCTGGAGCGGGTTGCGGCGGATGTTGGCGCGCTAACCTCGCGCTTCCCGATGCCCGACGGCATCGCCTAGCACGCCATGATGGACCGCCCGAGTTGGGACGAGTACTTCATGCAGATCGCGCGTGTGGTTGCCACGCGCGCGACGTGCCCGCGCCGATCGGTCGGCGCCGTTATCGTATACGAGAGGCGGATGCTGACTACCGGCTACAACGGCGCGCCGCGGGGGCTGAAGCACTGCCCGCCCGGCGGGCCACTACACGACTGGCCTCGCGGCTGCATGATGAACGGCCACTGCGTTCGAGCGGTACACGCAGAGCAGAACGCCATCGTGCAGGCGGCGCTCAATGGCGTCTCGACGCGGGGCGCCACTCTCTATGTCACGTGTCAGCCCTGCAATGGGTGCGCCAAGATGATCGTCAATGCGGGAATCACGAAGGTGGTGTTCGACGGCGACTACCCGGATGAGTTTGCCATGGAGGTGTTCCGCGAAGCTGGGCTCACGGTCGTCCGGCTGAGCGGTACGGGAGCGGGATCCGAGGAGAAGCTGCTGTGATCGGACTGACCGGGGCGTTCGTGGTCGCGCTCGCAGTGACGACGCTGACGACGCCTTGGGTCATGCGCCTTGCGGCACGGTGCGGGGCTATGGCTGTGCCTCGTGACAGAGACGTGCACGAGGCGCCGACGCCTCGATGGGGCGGCATGGCCATATACGCCGGGGCGGTCGTGGCCATCATCGCGGCGGTCTCCTACAGGCACTGGCGCACGGATGGGGCCAACGGCTGGAACCTGCAACTGCTCGGGCTCCTCCTTGGCGCGACGTTCATCGCTGTCGTTGGTGTGGTTGATGACCTTCTCGATCTACGCCCCGTATGGCAGTTGGCGGCGATCGCGGCTGCTGGGACCATCCTGATCGCCTTCGGGGTGCGTATCGAAGGCGTCACCAATCCGCTGAGCGGGCTCCATGCCGGTCCGACGGACACCGAGCCGTCACGCTGGGTCGCCCTGCCGTTTCCGGTGAGCGTCGGTGCAACGCTGTTCTGGGTTCTGCTCGTGACGAAGACCGTGGACGCCATTGACGGTCTCGACGGTCTTGCCGCAGGCGTGTGCGCGATCTCGTCTGTCACGTTGGCGCTGCTCGCCACGACGTCTCACCAGCCGGGCGGGCCGGCGATGGGTCTCGTCACCGCCGCGCTCGCCGGAGCGTGCGTGGGGTTCCTGCGGCTCAACTTTCACCCGGCGAAGGTCTTCATGAGCACGGTCGGAGCCCAGTTTCTGGGCCTGATGCTGGCAGGGGCATCTATCGTGGGACCGTTCAAGGCAGCGGCGGCGGTCTCCGTGCTGGTACCGCTGCTGGTCCTTGGGGTACCCATCTTCGACTACGGCGTCGTAATCGTCAAACGCCTGCGGCAGGGCGCCCCGATCATGCGCGCCGATCGCCGGCACTTCCACCATCGGCTTCTGGATCGGGGTCTCACTCAC
>Ga0172368_10007607_pt1 | contig 11265 bp, 13 predicted proteins | sample Lak11m_FD_114540 | JGI IMG/M metagenome (GOLD analysis project Ga0172368, IMG submission 114540) | Freshwater microbial communities from Kabuno Bay, South-Kivu, Congo - kab_022012_11m | ecosystem: Environmental > Aquatic > Freshwater > Lake | place: Democratic Republic of the Congo: South-Kivu...
AAATAACCATAGATGTTCCTACAAATTGGAAATTCGGATTCCAAAAAAATCGCGTATAGTCAACAAAAAGAGGCAGAAGCGCATAAAATATCGCCGCAATATAAGCCAATCTCTTGTTCACAAGATACTTAACTCCATAATAAAGTGGAAAAGTAAAAAAAGATGCAAAAAGAACTAACAGGTAACCCGATACTAAGGGATCCCATTTCCCAAGAATCATAAAAAACATAATGACATAATATGTAATAGATCCTTGAAAGAAATAATGTGCCTGATACCTCCATGAAATCGCTGGTCCAACCAATGTAATGCTTTTATTCCGCCATAATTCCAAAGCTTTCAAAGAAAATTCAGCCTGATCCGTTGAAAAATTATAAAAGCGGGAAAAATGAATGGAGCGGATAGCAATAAAAATAAATATGAGATTTAATAAGATAAAGAGCTCTATCGCGGTTTTGTGGTTTTTAAAAATAATTCTATGCATATATTTATTCCTCCAGATTGATTTGGTGATATTATTGTTTCATGCTTTACTTAAACTACCCACTCGGTCCGTGTCATGCTGAACTTGTTTACACTGGAATTTTTGGTTCCATGTGTTTTAACATCTTGAATAAGATCCCGAACTGAATTCGGGATGACAAAAAGTGTCATGCTGAACTTGTTTCAGCATCTTTATAATATCTAAGCAAATCCTTCATTTCAGGATTTTTCTGTTTTATTAAATTTATCTTCCAATCTCTATGCCAGTTTTTAAGCTGCTTTTCCCGTACGATTGCTTGATTTATTCGTTTGTATTCTTCAAAGTAAATAAGCTTAAAGACTTTATATTTTTTAGTAAAACTATCAACAAGTCCATTTTTATGTTGACCAATTCTTTTCAATAGGTTATTTGTAACACCAACATATAACGTCTTATTAAAAAAATTTGTTACTATGTATAGATAGTAAGGCATATAAGATCCCGAAACAAGTTCGGGATGACAATTGTTCAGTTCGGGATGACAAAAATTAATATTTCTTATATAATGATTTCAATGTCTGTTTCAAGTGCTCAAGCGGTGAATAATATACCTTAATTTCTCCTTCTTCGTTTAATGGAATCGACAATTTAAAATCTTCCTTCTTTGGAATAATTTTGTTTTTATTATATTGCACAACAAAACCATCCGGATTGATGATAATCTGAAGCGTTTTGCCAATTTCGCTTTTTCCAATTTTAAACTTCATTTGATTTGGATCCTCATAATAAGGGGATTTGATAATTACTTTTTCCTTATCGATTATCCCATAAATAGGCGGGGCATTATCGTTTTCGTAAAAATACCTGTGGTCTTTATATATTAATTTATATTTTTGAAGCGGTCGGTCTGAAATAAAATACCGAACTGCCAAATTTTCCCAGCGTTTATCATAAAAAGTTATTCTCGATGTCTCAATCGAATTAGTGCACACATCATATACCTTTATTCCAAACAATGGATTTCTATCCGTAATATATTTATATTCAGTTTGCCAATCAGAACTGGCTTTTTTAAAATACTCACAGGCTATTTTAGGTGTAAATGCAGAATAAGTTTGAATTGTTTTTACATTTTTATCAAATGGAAATCCAAGAGGTAAATAATCTTGTAGTTTCTCGTAATAGGAATAAGCGCCTCCTCCTTGCTCCGCAAAAATGCTTTTTTCTTTGGAAAATGGTTGGCGAAAAAGTATATTTTCCTGATATACAAAAAATCCAAAATAGGGGATCGTGTCTGCAGTCGTCTGAATCCGGTAGTTTTTCAGATCTAAACCAAAAGGAAGATTTATGGTAGTTTTAATATACTTTGTCGGAACAGCATATGTCTGAAGATAATTATATGCCCCACCCTCCAAGACGATAAAGAGAACAAACAAGAAAAACCGAAGTTTATTATTTTTTGTGAAAACAATTAGAAGAGAAAAAATAAAAAGAGGAGTAAGACTATGTTGAACAAGTTTCAGTATTGCATGTATAGTGGCAGGATCAAAAAACAAACTTCTTTGTCCATGTTTTAAAAACAAATACGCTTTATCAAACAAATTATAAGCAATGTTTGTTGAAGTCGCAATGATACCTATTCCCGATAAAACAAACATAAAGATACATAATTTTTCAAATAAATCATTTTTAATAAATTGAAGAATCTCATCTTCTTTTTGACTAAACAAAATAAACAGCAATATGTGAAATACAATAAATATCTGAACAGCACCGCGGAAAAAAGGAAAATTAATCATGCCAAGTGAACCAAGTAAAATAACTGCAAATAATGCATAAAAAATCAGAGAAATCTGTTTTTTTAGCATTAAATACATTGCGAAGAATAGGGCAAAAAGAGACATGCTGATTTGATATGGAATACCGACATTCCATTTGGATCCAAAATGCACTTCGCCGAACAAATAAGGAAATAACCAAGTAAGAAAGTGGAACGGATGTGTGTCACCAATTATTTTATAGTCAGTTGATTTTGTCATCCGAGTAGATGACAGAACAATAGGAATGCTTAAAAGATAAAACCAGGCTGTACAAATAAACAGCAACAAATAAAATTGAATAACTTTCTTCAAGTTATATTTGTACAAGTAAAATAATGCAAAAAGACCTAATAAATAACCGTAAAATACAATTTGAATGTGGCCTGACACTGTCAAAAAAACTCCCGTTATGAGAGGGAAAATAATGTTATTCTTTTTTAAATAGGATAACGAAAAAAGAAACAATCCAATGTGTGAAATCACCGAATATACTGAGGGATTGATTATTCGGATAATGCCACTTCCTGAAACAAATAAAACAACTGTGAGAAAAAACCCATACCATTTTGTTAGTGTAAACTGTCTGAAGAATAAATAAAAACCAATGAGAAACAAAAAAGAAGTACAAAATGTCCACAACGAAACGGAAAGAGGAAAGGGAAAAAGAAACAGTAAAGAAAACGGATGAAAATTGGTCACTCCCAAATCAGCAGCAAATGGAAAACCGGCATATGTATTCGGATTATACAAAGGAAAAACTCCTTGTTTTAACCACGCAGACTGATAAAACCGTGATCCGAGAAACAAAATTATGTTATCGCTTGAAACCTGCTGATAAAAAAAATAGTAGATAGCGCAGAACGCCGCTATAAAAAACAAAAGAATATACACCGTCCGATCTTTTACTACATTCTTCATTTTTTCTCAATGATTAGTAAATTATTCAATCCAAATTCAAAATATGAATGGGAAATAGCAATATCTTTTCTTGACTCCAACATCTCAAATAAATTTAATTTTGTAAAATAATTCTGATGTTCTTCAATTTCCCGACGGGAAAATATGCCCAGCTTATAGCTCATAAACTCCAAAATACGTTTTGCTGATGGAGTAGGCGTTGTAATTATTGCTTTTCCGCCACTTCTTAACACACGCGGAATATCCTGCAAAATATGCTTTGGATTATCTATGTGCTCAAGTACTGCAAGCGAAATAATAAAATCAACGGAAGAATCAGGAACCGGAATTTGTTTATCAAATGCTTTTGGAATAAGTTTAATATTTAAATTGTTTGCAAATTCTTTTATCACCTGTTTTGAAATAAGTGGATCAATACCATAATACTTTGATATTGTTATTCCGGTTTTTTGCATTGCATGATAAGCACGTATCTTGGGACCACATCCTAAATCTGCAATTGATATAGGTTTATTCTTTGGCAATTCTTTAAATGCTTTAATAAATCTGAATATTCGAGGAATCGGTTCAAGTAGTTCTTCTTCGAAAAGTGGCATAGGAGGGGTTTAAGAAAACAAATTAAAATATATTATTTCAAAAAGAGCTCGAAAGCCGTCTTTCCACCCAATTTTCTTTCCTTCAGCATATGTTCTCCCGGCATAGGAAATACCCACTTCAAATATTTTTATCGATTGTTTCTTAGCAATGCGAGCTGTCACTTCCGGTTCAAACCCAAAACGCTTTGTTTGTAAATAAGGAGCGATCGACCTTATCAGATCTCCTTTAAACACTTTAAATCCCGTTTCCATATCGGTCAAGTTTAAGTTTGTAAACATGTTGGACAACATCGTCAGATATTTATTCATGACTGAGTGCCAAAAATATAATACACGATGCGGCTTATTTGAAATGAATCGAGATCCATAAACAACATCGGCCTCCTGCGTTAAAAACGGCCCGATTAAGTTTGGATAATCGGATGGAGAATACTCAAGATCAGCATCTTGAATAAGCACGATGTCACCGGTTGATTTTAAAAATCCCTCTTTAAGAGCTGCCCCTTTACCCTGGTTATTCTTTTTAAAAATTGTTTTTATTGACACATTTTTGTCATCCCGGACTCCAATCCGGGATCCAGGAGCATGCAGATTCCCGCTTTCTCCGGAATGACTAATCTCAGAATTGTGAGCCAACATTTTTTTTATTCGATCTACTGTTCCGTCCGTTGACCCATCATCAACAACGATGATTTCTTTTTTCAATCCAAGTGTATCTGAAGCAATCACTTGATCGATTGTTAGGCAGATTCGTTTTTCTTCATTATAGACAGGAATGATTATCGAAATGACATTAAACTTCATATGCTATTGTACCAAAAATCTTGTTTGGAATTTATTCCAACTCCAACTTCATTAAATGGCATAGGATACGCACAGATATTTTTATGCTCAGCAATTCCCATATGGATAAGATCTGTCAAATAATATTCTTTTGAAATGGGAGATTGTTTCACACGAGGAAGGGATTCTCTTAAAAACGAATAGTTGAAACAGTATAAACCGGCATTGAACTCTTTGATTTTTTTTTGGCTTTCCGTTGCATCTTTCTGCTCAATAATACCGGTAACGCTTCCATTATTGTCCCGAAGAATCCGGCCATACGCTAAAGCATTAATATCCTCATAATGAGAAGTAACAAAGGTTGCATCAATTTTTTGGTTAACATGATTTTGTATCAGTTTGCGTAGCGATGTTTTATTATAGAACATCATATGATCTCCATACCCAACTATAACCAGAGACGACTTATCAAAGGGAAGTATATCCAATCCACATGAAGTCGCATGAGCAGTACCGAGCCTATCTGTTTGATATGCATATTCAACTGGGTAGGAAACGAGGCACTTTATTACACTTTCAGAATGAGCTCCAACCACAACCACTGTTTTTAAAGCTATCCCATTCAATAGCATAACGCCATATTGAATGAGAGGCTTGTTTTTATATTCTGTCGTAACTTTGTTTACACCTTGAAGCTTCATCCGAGTTCCATTTCCCCCGGCCAATATAATGCCGTATACGATTGGTTTCATCTTTTTATTATATCAAACCTATTTTCTACGGAGACGTGCTTGAAGATATATAAAAACTATAAGGAGAATTGTACTTCCAAAGAAAAAAGGGCTATTAATTCCCCAATAGTCAAATAACTTTCCACCAATGATTGGACCTATAATACGGCCAACACTTCCAGCTGAAGAAAGAAAGCCAAGTGTTTCTCCATATTCTTCTTTTGGAACATTTTCAGAAGCCAGTGCTTGGATAGACGGATTTGCCATACTATTACCTAAAACAATAAACAGTTGAGTAAATAATAGATATTCCCAACGGGTTACGAAGGGGAGAAAAAACAAACCTAAAAACAAATATAAGGTTGAATATGCAAGAAGTTTATTTTCCTTAAACCGTTTTATCAAAAAGGGGAGTACTTTAAGTTGAGCAATGACAGACAATATGCCTATATAGGCAAAAAAATATCCGTTTTGAATCGCGCCAAATCCAAATTTTTTTTGTGTCCAAAGTGCGAATATTCCTGTAAATATCGCAAATGAAGTGTTTAAAAGCATAAAAATAGTTATTAAATATCCAATTCCGCTATGAAATAAAACTTTTTTTATACCAGCGAAAGAAAAGGATGCAAGGGGAGAATGAGCGCGTTTTATCGAATCTACTGTCTCGGGAAGAAAAACGTAAGTTAAGATAACCGTAATTAACCCAATCCCCATTGCAAAAAGAGCCGGATACATATATCCAAACTGTGAGAGAAACCCCCCAATTGCCGGACCAAAAATAAATCCAAGACCAAACGCTGCCCCTATCATTCCCATGCCCTTTGCTCGGTTTTCTTTTGTTGTTACATCTGCAATATATGCTTGGGCTATTGATATATTTCCTCCGGTGATTCCGTCAATGATCCTTGATGCAAATAAAAGGGGAAGATTATTTGAAAAAGCAAGCATTAAATATCCAATAGCGCTTCCAAATTGAGAAATCATCAGTATTTTTTTTCTTCCATAACGATCTGACAGTTTCCCTAAAATCGGGGAAGCAATAAGCTGAAAAAAAGAATAAGCAGCAGTTAATAAACCTATCTGCGTTGCTGTTGCCTGATATTTTTCGGCAATATAGGGAAGAAGGGGTAAAATAATACCAAACCCCAAAAGGTCTACAAAAACAATGGCAAATATAGTCAGTAATGGTTTATTTTTCATAATAATGAAGCATTTATTATAACATTCATGTACTTCTTGAAGAGGTAAATTTCGTCATTCTGGGGAGCGAAGCCGAATCTGGCTCGGCGAGGCGACTCCAGAATCTTATTCATTGATTCTGGACAATCAGAAGTGGTGCCAGAATGACAACGGAATTAGGATTTCGGTAGTAAGTTTTTAAACCCCTCAATATCCTTTAATACTTCCTCTGCATGTTCAAGAACATCTACTTTCGGATATTCTTTTTTTATTTCTCCTTGAGGATCGATTATATATGTTTTCCGAATGACCGTCTCAAAGTTTTTGAAAACCACTTCCTTAATCCCGTATGCCTTATATGCTTTGATAATTTTAAGTTCTGGATCGCTAAGGAGTGGAAAGTTTAGCTGATATTGTTCAACAAACTTTTTATGCGACTCTACAGAGTCCTTTGACACCCCTAGAACAACAATATCGTTTTCTTTAAGTAAATCCAGTATATCGCGGAATCCACACGCTTCCCTAATACATCCTGGCGTATTATCTTTCGGATAAAAATATAAAACAATCCATTTACCTTTGTAATCCGATAAAGAATGTAACGTATTGTTTTGGTCGGGCAGAGAAAAATCCGGTGCTTTCATATACTTATACAAAACTAGTAATAGTTAAACTATACTCTTTTTACTTTGTTTGTCAAGTATAAATGAAAATTATTTGTTGAGTCCTTCTATTACTCTGACTGCATCTCCAGTTAATATCCCAGGTCGGATTCGTGAAAGATAGAATAAGTTGTTTTGAGACTGTATCGTTCCGCTTATCACCGATACCGCTGCTGAATATGACGCCTCTTTAACCAAGTCAATCGTTTTTGGATTATACACACCGTTTGGATATGCAAAAGTTTCAATTTTTGTATTAAATTCCTCTTCAAGTTTTTGTTTACTTTCAATGATTTGTTTCCAAGCAGCGCTATCTGACATTGTTTTGAGATAAGCATGGGTAAGTGTGTGTGATCCAATTTCAACAAGCTGACTATCAATCATATCCTGAATTTGTTGGTGAGATAGAAAATCAGGCTTACCAATATTGCTTTGGATGATGTATACAGTCCCTCTCATGTGATATTTTTGCAATAGTGGAAACGCGTTATCGTAAAAATCTCTGTATCCGTCATCAAATGTAAGAACAACACTTCGCGTTGAATAATCAATCGTTCCGTTTATAATGTCCGGAATGTCTTTTACAAAATAAGTATCATAATTATTTTTTTTAAGAGAGATCAATTCTTTTTCAAATTGAAGCGGTGTCGTATTTAATTTTTGACGTATCGTATCGCCGGGATCTTTTACGTATTCAACGTAGTGATACATAATAATAGGAATTTTTATTGGATTATCCATGCCTCCCGATTGCGTCGCAGACATAATCGTGGGTTTATTTTCAAAAGCTGAACTCTCATAATAGGGAGTAATCGAAGGTTTGTTGTTTATTTTGGCATTGTTACTTCGTTGAAAAAACGAAATAGTCACAAAATGATAACAGCTAAACAAAAAAGCGCCTACGGAAAAACCAAGAAGAGCATACATCAACAACTCGCGTTGAGATTGCTTATTAAGTTTAGATTTCTTTATCATATGAGAAGATTTCTTACAGCCATCCGTTAGGATGAGTTTTATACCACCGGACAAGAGCTAAAACGCTATCCTGCATCGTTCGTTCTGGAACCCAACCTAATACTGATTTTGCTTTATCGATATTGGCAATTTTTTTAGCATCATCTCCTTCGCGTGGAGTACTTTTTCCGATTTCAAATTTGACCTTACAAACCTCCTGAACTTTATTTACTATCTCAAGGACTGAATTTCCTGACCCAGTCCCAAGATTAACAATTTCACTTGCGCCTCCATTAAAAATATACTCCAAAGCTTTTATATGCGCCTCATTTAAATCCACCACATTGACATAATCACGTATTGGCGTTTTGTCCGGAGTATCAACTTGCGGACAGGTCAACTTGAATGCTTCTATTCCAAGTGCTCCTCGCACCGCATTTTGTACCAAAAGGGAAGAAGGCCTTTTCGAATCACCAATAACTCCATCGTCAGATGCACCACATACATTAAAATAGCGCAAAATCATATAATGTAGACCTTTCAGTTTGCCGTACCATTTGATTATTTCTTCAACCATCATTTTTGATACTCCATATGGTTGTGAAGGGTTAAGAGGATGCTTTTCGTCAAGGGGCATATACTGAGCTTCTCCATAGACGGCACACGTTGACGAAAAAATAATGTTGATAACCTTTGCTTCGGTCATTGCTTGTAATAGACTATTTGTTCCACCGATATTATTGTCAAAATATTTGAAAGGGTTTTTCATAGATTCATCAACAAGACATGAGGCGGCATAATGGAGAACCGCTTGTATGCCCGCTTCTTTTTCAAATACCTGCTTGATATTTGTCCTAAGATCCCCTTCGTAATAGCGAAATGTCTGGGGAAATTTTTCAGCAAGCAGTTTAAGTGGACCCTTATATCCGGTTGAAAAATTATCAAATCCAATAACCTCATATCCTTTCTGCAAAAGAGTATATGAAGCAACCGAACCAATATATCCTCCAGCACCGGTAACTAAAATTTTTGTTGACATAATATCTATTATAAACCCTAAACTTTAATTTAGTATTTTGTTTTTGTTAATTTTCCTTAATAAATGTAAGGGGTGATAATGTATCCTTCCTTCAGCAATAAGAATTCCTCCAAAAACAAGAATTGAGCCGATATAAAAAAATGGAGTCGGGTATTCATGCAATAACGGTATGGCCAATAGTACTGCGATTATTGGATCAATATAACTAAAAATTCCGACTTCTTGTGCCTGAATTTTTGAAACTCCGTAATTAAAAAGTGAATAGGCTATAGCTGATGAAAATAATGCTCCAAATATTATTCCGGTTAATCCTCGATAATCCAGTTGGTTTAACGACCACTTTGATAATTCCGGCAACATAAGAGGATAAAATGTAAGAGCGCCAAATATAAAGCTAATTGATGTCACTTGAAAATGATTTACTTTTTTTAAAATCTTCTTGAACAAAAATGCGTTCATTACCGAACCAAATGTTGCAAGTACAAGTAACAAATTACCTTCTATAGCAGTTTCTTTAGACAACATAGATAATTTCCCATCAAGAAAAAGAGGGGAAAGAATAATAATCATCACTCCCAGAAACGAGATGATTATTCCCCATAGGACGCGCTTATGCGGATGTTCTTTCAAAAAGAAAATTGATATTAAATACAAAAATAAGGGTTGAGACGATCCGATAATAGGGGCATTTATACTTTCTGTTTTGGGAAGAGCTAAAAAATAAAACCCAATATTAACGGTAATTGCAAAAAAAGCCGCGACCGCAATAGAAAGAAATAATTTCCAAGATAATTGTTTCCAATACATCCATCCTAACGGGAAAAAAAGAATTCCTGCAAAAAAGAACCGCAAAAAAGCAAGCGTAAATGGAGGTATATTTTGTAGTGCAAGTTTAAAAATAGGCGCCGCAGCGCCCCAGATGAGATTTGCAATAATGAGTGCCAGTACTGGATTCATTGTTTTCTTTTTTCCAAATATACAATAAGCTCTCCGATAATACCTGTCATGGCAATTTGTATGCCAATGATGATAAATAACGTTCCAAACTGCAAAAGAGGTCTGCGATATAGGAGAACATTAAAAAAAATCCGCTCGATAGCAAGATACACTGAAATAATAAACCCCAAACTAAAAAAAACTAATCCAATGGTTCCAAAAAAGTGCAATGGCTTCTCGGCAAATTGAAAAATAAAATATGCTGTCATCGTATCTATCATTCCTATATATAATTTTTTCCACCCGAACTTCGATACGCCATATCTTCTATCACGATTATCTATAGGTATTTCAGCAACCCTAAAACCCTTATAATAAGCAGCAAGAGGAAGGAAACGAAAATTGTTTCCATAAAGGTAAATCTCTTTAAAGATCTCTTTATCAATAGCTTTAAATCCGCAATTAATGTCGGTAAAGGGGGACTTCATCACTCTATTCAAAAACGTATTTGCGATCGCTGAATATAATCTAACAATTAAAGAGTCTTTTCTTTTTTTGCGTATTCCGTTTACTAAATGATACCCCTCATCCATTTTTTTCAAAAAATGAGCTAAATCGCTTGGGTTATCCTGTAAATCGGCATCCATAAATATAAGAATTTCGCCCCTTGCTTTTTCAATACCTTTTCGAAGCGCTTCCCCCTTGCCTAAACGTTTTCGGTTGGCAATTATAGTAACATGGGTATCGTTTTTTGAAATGTCTCTGATTGTTAAAAAAGATTGATCTATTGACCCATCATCAATATATATGATTTCATATTCTCTCTTCAATTTTGCCATATTACCCACTATCTCATCGTGTAAAAGGGGAAGACTTTCTTCTTCGTTATAAAAAGGAATAAGAATGGAAATCATATTTTGCTATATACCTCTATTTGATTTGATTGATAAATCATCCGGTAATTCGTATCTTTTTGTAATTTCCTATATACTCCCATTATATCTACTTTGGGATCAAAATAGTTATATAATTCACTTTTCTTAACGATTACATAATCGGCTTTTTCATAACCACCAGGAAAGTGATAATAGTATCTTCGGGATGTAAAATATGACGCAAGACTGCCCGTTGATGCAATTTTTAAATCAGGATTTTTCAGGCGTTTACTCCAATCAATTACTTCA
>Ga0172368_10007611_pt1 | contig 11264 bp, 7 predicted proteins | sample Lak11m_FD_114540 | JGI IMG/M metagenome (GOLD analysis project Ga0172368, IMG submission 114540) | Freshwater microbial communities from Kabuno Bay, South-Kivu, Congo - kab_022012_11m | ecosystem: Environmental > Aquatic > Freshwater > Lake | place: Democratic Republic of the Congo: South-Kivu...
GGTAATGGTATTGGTTTATATTCCGAGCGTTTGTCCATCACGCGCGAGATGTATTCGAGCGCGCTGGAGCCCGAGTCTTTCGGCGGGTAGGCCGCGGGTGAGGCCTGCGGGCTGGAAGGGGGCTGCTGCAGCAAGCGCTGTTGGACATCCTCGTCCGTGAGCGAATCCATGATGTTCTTGATGTGGCGCAGGGGCAGGAAGGCATCTTTCATGCGGCGGATAAGCTCGAGCCGGTCGAGGTGGCTTTGCGTGTAGTAGGAGTATTTGCCCTGGGTCACCGGCTGGGGCAGCAGGCCTTCATCGGCATAGTAGCGGATGGTGCGGACGGTTGTTCCGGCGCGTTCAGCCAGTTCGTGGATCAGGATCAGTTGTGTTGACATGGTGGCAAAGGACCTCGCTAATAAATGATCAATTAACGTCATTATACCAGTATTACGTAATAGTGTCAATATCAAGCGGGTTGGGATCGAGGCTGCCGCAGCGTGCGCGGGAAATGGATGCCCGGCCTGTCATCAGCGCCCCCGGCGCGGATTAAAAATACGCCAGCGGCATGTGATGTGCGCCCTGGCGTATTTTGCGGCGAAATTTGCCTGATGGGATGATCAACCACCCCTGGCAACGCCCCAACCGGCAGGCGGGTCGCCCCACTGGTGGATGGTGATGATGACTCCGTCCGGAATATATTCGACGGTCCCATCCGGGAAGCGCTTCCAGGTGTTGGATTTATCGGGCTCGATCAGGACCGGGATCAGGTCGGAGGTATGCAGGATGGAATTGTGGAGCTGGTTGTAGGCTGCCAGTTTCAGGCGGTCATTATCGTTGAAGATCATCGTGAATTTCAGCGGGTGGTCAAAGCGCGTTTTCAGCACATTTTCCCCATTCACTTTTTCAAAAAAGCGGATATCGGCAGCGACCGAAATGGGCGCGGTGATGCTGTGATCGCAGGTTTGAGCCAGCAGACTGGTTTCATTGAAGGTGTATTGGTAGGGGGTGATGCCCGCTGGCACCCGGGACAGGGTCACTGATGCGCTGCTGCCCTGGCTGCCGGACCAGCTGCCATCGGCGCTGGCGGCGCAGGGCACGGCGGCCGGGTCGAGGGCCGGAGCTGCCGGTTCCCGGACGGAGCCGGCAGCCGGTTTGATCAGCCTGCCGTACAGCAGCCATGCTATTACGCCCAGCAATAATACAATGATCGATAAGAAAGTGACGTTATTTGCCAGCATCATTCCCTCCATTTAATTTAACGCGAATTCAAAATTATTGCGAAATAAAAAAAATTTGTAATTACCCGGCGCGAAAAGATGGTGTGCTGTATGATCACATCTTTTTCAGACCGGGGAACTATAACCGGTGATTTGCTCCGTCCAATAACCTTTTTTCGATAATTTTCGGGTTTTTCCTGTCATCAGGAATACCCCGGTGTGCAGATATAAAAATATGGGATTTACTCACCGGGTGAATTTTTATCTTCAGTAGATGCCAAGGAAGAGCAGAATATAGTTTTTTTTGTAGAGTTTATGGCGGGCTTCACCCGCCATAAACTCTACATGCGGAACAAACCAACGATTCTCTCTCATTCGAGTACAACGAATCAGGATGATCAAGGCCTGAAGCAAGGTTGTGTGAGTAAATATAAAAATATGGGTCTACTCAAAGGGTAATTCCTCGGGACGGGAATGCCCATCAAGAAAGAGAGAAGATGTTTTTATGGATATTTCACGGGTGATCTTCCCGTGAAATATCCATATGCGAGGCAAACCACCGATTATTGCGCTTCTGAGCGGTAAAAATCGGGATGGTTATGTGCCAAAACGAAGGGACCGTGAGTAAGTACAAAAATATGATAGCATGAATAAAAAAGGAAAACAATAAATTATGGGGGCAAAGCTGGTTCGAGCGCTAAAAAAACCGCCCGGACGGCATGCCATCCGGGCGGTAACTTGCACAATGCGCGGGTCTATTCTTTATGGATCGAGCCAAGCAGGATCATGTGCGGCTCATCCGGGTCGTGGCGCTCGGCATACACCGTCACCGGCAGGCGCTCATCCCAGGCTCTTTCGGCCAATTCCTCGATGGCGGCCTCACGGCTCTCGAAATGGCGCGGGCCGTCCTCGGTATCGAGCGCGAAACCCGAAAAATCACCGAAACGGTCATAGATCAGCCCGGCGATCTTGCCGTGGAAGCTGACCAGTTCCTCACCGTGACCGTGTTCATGCTCATCATCTTCGTCGTATTCATGGTCATGATGGCCCTCATGATCACCATGGTCGTGGTCGTGATCGTGGTCATGGTCGTGATCATGACCCTTGCCGCCGTCCTGCCAGTTGCCGTTATCGGTCGGGATGACCAGGTCAGGGTTGCCGCCCATGTCGCGCACGCGGCCTTCGAGCTGCTGGACGTAGCGCTGGAAGGGCAGATACCAGCGGCTGGTGAGGGCGATGGTGAGCTGGATGTAACGCATGATCGACAGGCGCCGCTCTTCGGGGGCGAGCAGTTCATGCCTGGTGCTGACCGGGATGGTCAGTTCAAACTCGCCCAGCACGCGCCGCCACTGGATCGAACGGTTGTTTACCCGGCTGGAGAGGCCGAAGCCGGTGTTTTCCAGGTTGCCGGCCGTTGCGGGGGCTTTGCGTTTGCTGGCGACGAGGGTGGCGTCACCCGCCCCCCTCAGGCCGAGGTGGGTATCGTTGGTCTTTCCGACCACGTTGATCGAGTCGATGCCGATCATGGCGCTGGTGATCTGCCTGACGACGATCCTGTGCACATTGCCCTTCTTGACGGATGGCGGCAGGTCGATGGTCATAAGGCCGGCGTAATTGGGGCCGAGCCGGCGCGGGATGGGGATGTAGGTGACGCCGCCGGTGGGGCAGCGCAGGGTGTGGTCGTCGGTCTTTTTCAGCAGGTCGGTCGAGTACATTTGGCCGGCCAGGTCGAGGATCTCATCCGCGGAGGCATCGGGCAGGTAGATCTCGGCCTCGCTGCCGGCGGGGATGCTGCCCCACTCGATCATCAATTCGTCGTTGCCGAGGATGGGGTTGAAGAAGAAAGGCGTCGGGCGGATCTCGAAGATCTGCGGCGCGCGGCGCGATTCGATCAGGCCGGGGTTGGGGACGTTGACAAAGGCCAGGTTGCGCTGCGCCAGCTTGTCAGAAGTGGATGGGTCGGCGTTGGTCGGGATCGGGTCGGGGTCAAAGGCGATCTCGGCGATCAGGCACTGGTGTTCGCTGCGCACGAGCTGCTGGATCGACTGCAGGGCGCCCATGCCGGTGAACGGCCCGTCCGGGCGGTTGGCAGGGTTACCGCCGATCATGCGCTCGGGGAACAGTTTTTCTCCGGGCTGGTTGATATCCAGCCAGCAGCCAAAATACTGGTAGGTCTCGCCGCCGATCAGGTCGGGGCTGATGGGCTGCACGTTGGGCGGATCGGTCTGGCTGTTCATGCTGGCGCTGGTGGTGCTGATGCGCGGGGTGGCGAAAAAGGGGATGGTCATGATCTCATCGCCGACCACGCCCAGCAGCGGGATCTTCTGGCCTGAGGCGTTGGTGCCCGAGCGGTAAAGCGTGTTGACATCAAAGGTGGCGTTGGTCTGCTGGGCAGGCCACATGCGGAAGAACAGGCGCACGTTATTGGCGGGGATCGTGTCGCGGTAGCGCACGCGCGCCAGGGCAAAATTGTAGACCGGGACATTGTTGACATCCACCGGCGAAAGCGCCAGCGATTCAGCGTCCTCCTCGGGGGCGATGGCATCGAACAGGGGGCCGGCCGAGGCCTTGCTGCCGTTCAGGTTGGTGATGGCGGTCTGGATGAAATTGGTGGCGGCCGTGCGGGCAGGGCCGCTGTTGGCCACGGTGGCGGCGAAGCGTGTCTGACCGGCCTTGATCTGGAAGACCTTGATATCCACGCTCAGGAACCAGTCCTTGCCGTGGGCGGTATCGCCGTGCAGGATGTACGGGTTGGGGTTCTTGATCAGCTGGATGGTGCCGGCAGCGGCCACGCTGGCGCCGGCGGCCGTCAGGGTGGCCAGCACCGGCAGGGTTTCGGTGCTGGCGCCGAAGCCAAAGACACCCGGGTCGCCGCCGTTATCGAAGCTGACCTTGAAGGGGAAGGTGAAGCGCTGCGGTTTGTCGGGCAGGGAGGGGTCCTGGGGCACAACCGCCCCGCTGAAGGCAAAATTAACGCCCGCGGTTGGGCTGGCGATGGCCGGCTTGCGCGGCGGGTTGTTCAGGTTGCCGCTGTTCAAGGCCAGCTCGGAGGGTTTGTAGCCTTCGACCACCACGTAAAGCGCGTTATCGATCACCGCCGGGGCGCCGCTCAGGTGGATCAGGGATTGGATCTCGCCCTGCGAGAAGGTGGAGCGGTCGATGATCAGGAAGCAGTCCTGCTGGGCGATATGCACGCTGACGCCCGGCGAGGGGATGCCGTTGGCGATCACCACCATGTTGTAATTCCCCACCTTTGCATCGGCCGGGATCTGCACGGCGGTGGTGACGTAGGCGCCACCGGTGGCGATGGCGAGGGTGGAGAAGTCAAAGCTGCGCCCGCGCACGAGCTCGTTGGTGGAGGTGTTGGTGAGCTGGACGATCGGGAAGTTGGTGGCCATCTGGGCGTCGTCGCCGTACGAATTGGCGTGCGACATGCCGTTGAACAATGTGCCGCCCAGGGTGTAGGTGTGGCCCGCCACCATCTGGTTTGGGAAGTTGGTGATCGCCGGGCGCCAGGATGGGTCCGGGGTGCCGAGCAGGGCGCTGTCGACCGTCAGCAGGGCCATAAAGGTTTGCTGGGCGGTAAAGGCCACCTGCCCGTTGGGCAGCAGCAAGAAACGCGACTTCCACACATCGACACCGGTGTTGGGCGGCTGCGGGCTGAGCAGGGCCGGCGTGGCGTTGGCGACGGGGTCATAGACATAGACATTGCACGGGTTTGACCAGAACTGGGTCGCGCCGTTAAACACCTCGCGCACGGTGTTGCCAGCCACCAGCAGCACCTTGCCGGACGGCAGCAGCACGGCCGGGCCGTCGATGACGGTCTGCAGGTTGCCGTTGGGGCTGTTAAAGTTGGCGCTGCTGGTATCGGCCGGCAGGTTGGGGCCGTTGGTCCAGCTGCCGCCCTGGGTGGGGCTGGCGCCCTGGGTGTAGAGCGCGGTGTGGCCGGTGCCGCCCACGAAGAATACGCGCCCATCCGGCAGGGTGATGGCCGGGCCGATCTCGCTGACGTTGACGGCCACATTCGGGTTGACGGTGGTGTCGGTCACGCTCATGAGGGTCATGGTTTGGGTCAGGGTGGCGGGGTTCTGGTCGGCGATGATCCACAGATCGGTGGAAGGGACGTACTTCTCGGCCCGCACGGTGTTGGAGATATCCACCGTCAGGACCGAGCCGTCGCGCAGCAGCACCCAGGTCTCCTCATCGATCACGCCGATCTTGCTCGGGTTGAGCTGGGCGCTAAAGCCCAGCCCGGCCTCGTACCAGTCATCGTAGCGCGGGTCCCAGATGGCCGTGCGGCTGGTGTTGATGGCGCCGAAGAGCACGCGCCCGTCGGCCAGGATGGTGGAAGCGACATCGCCGTTGATCCAGTTGAAGGAGGCGGGCTTGTTCATCGGCCCCCAACTGTTGGCCTGGGGGTCAAAGATCTCGCCCAGGGGGGTGAAGCCGCCCGCGTCTGAAATTTCGCCGCCCAGGGCGAAGACGCGCCCATCGCGCAGCACGCCGGAGGCAAAAAACTGGCGGGTGTTGGTCATGTTGAGCGCGCCGGACCAGGAGCCATTCCTGTAGCTGCCGTTTTTATCAGGCGTCAGGCGGTACCAGTCCTTGTTGTATGAATTGTGCACCAGCACCGAGGCGTCGGTCAGCAGCAGCATGGTATCGGCGCTGAGCCCGCCTGGAAGGCTGGAGATTGAATCCCACTTGTGAGCCATACAGATAAACTCCTTGAATTGGTGGAACTGACAATAAAGGGGGAAAAAACAACGCGCCCCACATCCCGGGGGCGCGCAGAGACAGGACCGGGAGACAAACACGCTCAGGGGCTGGCCTCTTTGAGGGCCGGTCCCGGGTTGTGCCCCAGTGCCTGCGGTGAACCACAATACAGCATGCTTACAGAATCTTGATCGTTTTGGGCGGGTAGAAGTGCAATGTCACAAATAGTGTACACCGCCCCGGCCCGGATTGCAATAGGTAATTTGGGTGGGAATTGTCCGAATATGGAGGGAGGGCTGGCATCAGCGTACCGAGAAGTTGGGATTCTTTCATGCTTATCTACTCCATTACAGATAGACTATTTTTATTATAACGTTAGAGATAGTTTTTACAAAAAGTGCTATCATATCCTGAATAAAACAATCATCTGAATGGATAATTTATGGCAAATAGTAATCTAACAGAAGCCAAACGGGCAAAAAGCGACGAGTTCTACACCCAGTACTCCGACATTGAAAAAGAAATTTCGGCCTACCTGGAATTCAACCCGCAGGTCTTTCGGGGCAAAACGCTGCTGCTGCCCTGCGATGACCCGGAATGGAGCAACTTTACCAAATATTTTGCCCAAAACTTCGAGCGCTTTGGACTGGCGAAGCTCATCAGTACCAGTTATGCCCATAATAGCAAGAATTATCATGGCGTTTATCAACCCACGCTCTTTGAAACCAGCGCTCCCTATTACGACCAGGTCAAAACCGTTCAAAACGGCAAGATTTTCACCTTATCCCACGATAAAACGGGCGACCATAAAATCAATGTGGATGACCTGGAATGGCATTACCTGGCAGGCGATGGCGATTTTAGGAGCGCGGAAATAAAAAAGTTGCGCGATGAAGCTGACATCATCATTACCAACCCGCCTTTCTCGCTCTTTCGTGAGTTTTTGGCGTGGATTGTGGAGGCGAGGAAATATTTTTCCATTATCGGCAATATGAATGCCATAACCTATAAAGAAGTTTTTCCATTGCTTAAAGAGAATAAAATTTGGCTTGGGCCAAGTATCAGCAGCGGCGACCGTGAATTTCAAGTTCCTGAGAGTTATCCAATCAACGCAGCGGGTTGGAGAATAGATGAAAATGGTAGAAAATATTTGCGCATCAAAGGGGTGCGGTGGTTTACCAACCTTGACCACGGCCGGCGTCACCAGCCATTGCCGTTAATGACGATGGCGGATAATTTGAAATACAGCAAACACAAAGAGATTAAAGGCAAAGAATTGTATGGCCGCTTCGACAATTACGATGCCATTGAAGTGCCATTTACCGATTCAATCCCAAATGATTATGATGGCGTGATGGGTGTACCGATTAGTTTCCTTGATAAATACAGCCCAGAACAATTTGAAATTTTAGGACTCGATGGACTCAATGATTTTCCCCCAACCAAGAGATATTCAAAAAAAGAAAAGGTTGTAGACGGAAAAAGGATGAAATCCAATACAGGGACAATGAATAGTGTAATAAGGAAAGAGGATTTTGGTCCAGGAACATATTTTGACGTTGGATACCCAGTTATGGCGGTATACAGACGAATATTTATCAAGCATAGGAGAACGTCTAAATGAAAACCATGCTTAGAACTGAAATCACCGTTAAAGATATTTGCGAAGGTTTTGTCTATAACGAACTGGAAGGCAAGGGCTTGTTTGGCTTGGCTGGCAAACTCACCATCCAGCCAGAGTACCAGCGCAACTATATCTATGCCGATGGCAAAAGAGATGTGGCGGTGATTCAATCGCTCCTGAAGGGCTATCCGCTCGGCTTGATCTATTTCAACAAAGTGAGTGATGATGTTCTGGAAGTTTTAGATGGGCAGCAGCGTATCACCAGCTTTGGGCGCTTTGTCACCAACAAATTTGCCATCCAGGACGAAAATGGGATGCAACAATATTTTGATGGGATTGCGGCGGATAAGCGCGCCAAAATCCTGGAGACGAAACTGCTGATTTACGAATGTGAAGGCGCTGAAACCGAGATCAAAGATTGGTTTAGAACCATCAATATTTATGGCGTCCCCGTCAATCCTCAGGAAATCTTGAATGCCGTCTATTCAGGGCCTTTTGTGACGCTTGGCAAAGCGGAGTTTAGCAACAGCCAGAATGCCAATATCCAAAAATGGGGAGCGTATATATCGGCGGATGTCAAGCGGCAGGATTTTTTGAAATGCGCCCTGGATTGGGTCAGCAAAGGCAACATTGACGAGTATATGAGCCGTCATCGCTACGATACAAACATCACCGAGTTAAAAGCATATTTCAACAGCGTGATTGATTGGGTTTCCGCCGTCTTTGAAGATGTAGAAAGCGAAATGCGTGGGTTGGAGTGGGGGCGATTGTACGAAGCGTATCACCACACAGCCTATAACCCGGCGAAAGTCTCCCAAGAAGTGAAAAAACTTTACGGCGACCCATACGTAAAAAACCGCAGGGGTATTTTCGAGTACATTCTGGGCGGTTCAGCGGAAACAAAATTATTGGAGGTGCGCGTCTTTGATGACGTGGCGAAGAAAAGCGTTTACGCAACGCAAACCGCGAAAGCCGAATCCGATGGTAAATCAAACTGTCCGCTTTGCGCCCTTGGGCATGATTCCAGCAAGAGCAAAATCTGGAAACTGAACGAAATGGACGCCGACCATGTCACCGCATGGAGCAATGGCGGCGCAACTGATATTACGAACTGTCAAATGTTATGCAAGACGCACAATCGGGCAAAAGGGAATCGGTAAAGACAAAAAGCGCCCTGTTTCATAAGGGCGCTTTTATAATTCAAGCATAGAATAGTAATTCTATCGTGAAAGGAATCTGACGTGTTGATTCCGCTTGCCTTTGGGCGTTTGAGAATTATCCAAATTCCATGATTTGAGAGGAGACTTTATATATGAAACTGACAACTACTACTCAACTTTCGCTTGATGGTGTCATGCAGAGCCCTGGAGGTCCAGACGAGGACGACAGAGGCTTCGCCCGCGGTGGGTGGGCTCACTTTGATAGTGAATCAGGGGAGTTCGTCGACCAAGTCTTTCAACGCGCAGATGCTTTCCTGTTCGGACGCAAGACCTACGACATCTTTGCATATTCGTGGGGAGCAGCGCCCAAAACAAGCAAAAGTCCGATTGCCGCAGCACTGCACACAAAACGTAAATACGTGGTATCAAGCACCTTGCGCGATCCAGAATGGGCTAACACAAAAGTCTTATCAGCAGATTTTGCAGTTGCAATTGCCAATCTGCGAGCACAGGCAGGGCGCGAACTACAAGTTCACGGAAGTGGTCAGCTCATCCGTTGGTTGCTCCAAAACCGTCTGATCGATGAGATGAACCTAATTATCTTCCCTGTAATTTTGGGTCAAGGAAGCCGATTGTTCCCGGATGTCGGCGATGACTTTGCGCTCCAGCTTGTCGAATCAAGCGTTACTCCGAACGGAGTGACAATCCAAGTCTATCGACCTAAGGGAAACCCTGAGTATTCAACGATTACCAAGGAAGAAGCGCACAATATGTTTAAACAAGACTTTGGATAGGAAAAAAGAACTAGACTTTGGCGCGGTTTGGATGTGATCTGATATCTGGCATGAGTGCTTGCAGCCGAACGCCCAACAAAGCGTCCTCAGAAACCAGATCATCAGACTCGCCCACTGGAGCAAGGCTACGGCCTGTCGGGGGCAGAAATTGGGGTGGGGGATGGATCAAAACGGGAAGAACACCGTGAAATGAGCGTTTTACATGTGAGAAATTAAACACAAACAGGGCGTTCTCCTTCAGGAGGACGCCTTCCCTTTTCTCTGCCCTTTTTACGCCAGGGCAGGCACAAGCTGGTAGCCAAGTTTAGCTGCCCGCTTCTGCATGTACCTGATCTGCTGTTCTTCGTACTGCTGCTGGTATTCATTGACGCTCGAAGGGTCATATTCAATCTGATATTTCAACATCCGATAGACCGTCCGTGCAATTGCATGGGCTGTAGCGACCGTTGCCTGGGCTGGCCCAAGTCGGGCAACTTCCAATCAATTTGGCGTCTCAAATGCGTTGTACGGCCTCCTGACCTGCCACTCGGCAGTATAATTCATCTATCCACTACCGCTGGGCGGTTTCTTTCGGGAAAAATGATGGATCTTTTGCTAAATTGCGAGGGTGTACCTGACGTGTGGGACGCTTCGCGTGCGGCATTTTCGAGCATTTTCCACGCTTCGAGTTTTTCCTACTCTCAAGCATTATCCCCGCCCGCACGCAGGTAACGCAAACCGTTAAATAAAAAGCGCCATTTTCATAAGGGCGTTTTTGTTATTGACTTATAGATTGGTTACAGGGTTTCGAATAGTATTTCGATCGCGAAAGGAATTTGACGTGTTGACTCCAGCGACCGTTGGGCTGGCGTTCGCGGCGGCGCTGGCGTTCGGGTTCCACAGCCAGGGACCGATATGGCTGACCTTCCTGGTGGGGGCGGTCACCAGTCTTTCGGTGATCGGGCTGGGAATGCTGGTGGCCAGCTTTACGCGCACCGTTTCGCAGGCATTTGTGGTGGCCAACTTCCCGATGGCGATGATGATGTTCTTTTCGGGGTCGATCTACCCGCTGCCAAAGGTGACCCTGTTCAGCGCCGGCGGGCAGACCGTCGGGCTGTACGATATCCTGCCGCCGACGCATGCCGTGGCTGCGCTGAATAAGATCCTTGTGCTTGGGGCGGGGTTCAACGAGCTTGGTTATGAATTGGGCGCGCTGTGCATCCTGTCGGCGGTTTATTTTACGCTGGGGGCGTGGCTGTTCAAACGGATCCACCTGGGTTGATGGCAGCTTGCGGGGCATTGCGATAAATAAGGTTAATGGATAAGGTGAGCGGTCCCCAGAACAAAGTGGATGGAGGTTTTTATGTAGTGTTTCCAGCAGAACATCTGGATGCTATAACGCCAAATTCGGGCGCTAAATACTACTTGCGGGAAGAACCAGGACTTTCAGGCTTGCGGGGCGGATCAAAGCCCGAAGATATTCACCAACCATAATTAACGTTAATGGAAAAGGTGAGCGGCCCCCAGAACAAGGTGGAGGGGGTTATTTTGTAGTTTTTTTGAGCGTTGTCTCCGCTCAAAAAAACTACCTGCGGGGCAAACCACCGATTTTCTTGCATGGCGAACCGCTGAATTCGTGATCACCATGACACAATTCGTTTTCCATTATTTAACCCAAGTTGCTACCAAAGGAAGTTGAGAGAACAGGTCAGAACAAAAAGAGCGATTTTCAACTCAAACCCTTTGGCAGTAACAGCATGAATAGATTTGGGTAACAAACGTTCAATTAGAC
>Ga0172368_10007612_pt1 | contig 11264 bp, 9 predicted proteins | sample Lak11m_FD_114540 | JGI IMG/M metagenome (GOLD analysis project Ga0172368, IMG submission 114540) | Freshwater microbial communities from Kabuno Bay, South-Kivu, Congo - kab_022012_11m | ecosystem: Environmental > Aquatic > Freshwater > Lake | place: Democratic Republic of the Congo: South-Kivu...
CGCGTATGCCGTGGCGAAGGGCGGCCTGCAGGTGCTGACCCGCACCCTCGCCCGCGAGCTGGCCCCCGCGGTGCGCGTGAACGCGGTGATGCCCGGCGTCATCGAAACCCCCCACCACGAGCGCTACAGCACCCCCGAGCGCATGACGCAATACGCGAAGGAAACCCCGCTGGGCCGCAACGGCACGGCGGAGGAGGTGGCGGAAACCATCGCCTTCCTCGCGAGCGACGCCGCCTCCTTCATCAACGGCGCGCTGATCGACATCTGCGGTGGGCGCTTCCTGCGGTAATAGCCGTCAGGCGAAAAATTTGTGTATATCTGCCTGTAGTCCAAAGAATGGAAAACCTATGCGCTCCCGCATATTGCTACGAATAGGCCGTCTCTCTCGCCGGGTGCAGATCGTGCTGCTGGCATTATCGCTGGCGCTTATTCCTGCCGCCGTGCTCGGACTCATTCGCCTCCTGTCGCCTGATCCCGAACGGTACTTCAGCGCGCACCGCATGACCGAAGACGGCGTCATTCTGCCCTATCGCCTGTTGACGCCGGCGCGCGTCATCCCCGGGCAGCGCTACCCGCTGGTCGTCTTCCTCCATGGCTCCGGCGAAATCGGGACGGACAACCGCCGACCGCTCGCGAAAATCGGCGGCTTCTTCCTGCGTCCGCAAAATCGCCGTGCCTACCCCTGCTACGTGCTGGTGCCGCAGTGCGCGCCGACCTATGACTGGGCCGGGCATAACGTGGTGGGCGACTGCCGCCATGTTTTTGAAGCGGAAAGCCTGCCGCTGGGCATGACCCGATCACTCATCCGCGCGCTGGAGCAGCAATACCCCATCGATCCCGCGCGGATCTACCTGATCGGCTTCTCCATGGGCGCGTCGGGCGTGTGGGATCTGATCACGCGCCACCCGGATATCTTCGCCGCCGCTGTCCCGGTGGCCGGTTTTTCGTCGCCGTGGACCGCCCTGCGCCTGCGCCGCACGTCGATCTGGGTCTTCCACGGCGGATGGGATAGCCGCGTGCCCGTCCGCGAATCGCGCGAGATGGTCGCTGCCCTGCGCAACGCCGGCTGCCCGGTGCGCTACACGGAGTATCGCCACACCTTCCATACCTGCCTGGGGAAAGTGCTGCGGGAACGGGAGTTGCTCCCCTGGTTATTCTCGCAACGGCATAAATCATATTGACACATACTATAATATGTGTCAATATTTGCATATCTTCGGATAATACGATGGATTACAGTTCGACTGATCTGATTAAAATGATCGAAGCGGACGGATGGTACTTGCGTAAAGTTGTGGGTAGCCATTACCACTTCAAGCATCCGGTCAAAACCGGCATCGTTACCATCCCGCATCCGAAGAAATCTTTACCAAGGGGAACTGTGCATTCGATTCTCAAGCAAGCACAGTTGCGCTGATCCGGAGGTCTCGACATGCAGGATTTCTATATTTATCCCGCTATTTTCACCTACGAAGATGACGGGGTTGCCGTCGAATTTCCCGACCTGCCGGGATGTGTCACCTGCGGTGAGACCGCGGAAGAAGCCTTTCGCATGGCGCAGGACGCCCTGGAAGGCCAGTTGAGTATCCTCGAAGAGGACGGTGACGCGATTCCCACCCCAACGCCGGTGCATGCGCTGCATGCCGAACCCAACCAGGCCGTGGTGTTGATTCGCGCCAATATGCTGCTCGCTCGGCAAGGGCGTGAAAGTCAGGCGGTGAAAACGACGGTGACCATGCCCAGGTGGTTGAAGCAGTTGGCTGACCAGCAACATGTCAACTTCTCGCAAGTGCTGCAGTCGGCATTGAAAGAAGCGTTGGGGCTCCCCAAGTCGGCGTAAGAGTCACCTTCCACCCCATCCGATCTGCAACTCCGTTGTCGTGCACGATGCAGCCACCCGCTGTTCCTTAAAATTTCAGACTCTGACTCTGAATAATCTGTATAATCTGCATAATCTGCGGTTACATCATACGGAGACCCTATGATCACCCTGGACAACGATATCCTGGTCCTCGATCGTTCGCAAAACGGCGACGACATCCTGCCGCTGATGCATCCCGGCAAAAGCGGGCGCGGCGGCGAGTGGTTCGTCGACCTCGGCATCGAACAGGAAGAGGTGCTGAACTACCTCATCGACGCCGAGATTCTCGACGAGGACTTCCCCATCCGCTACCTCGCCCGCAACGGCCGGCAAGCCGAAGTCATGGCGCGCATCGAGGAGCTGATCTCCGGCCCCGACGGCAACCTTTGCCGCCTCCGCGGCAGCGGTCCCCCTCCCCCCGCCTTCCTGACCGACGAACCGAAGACGATCTAGCCGACCAACCCTTTACATCATTAGCAGACTCAACGGAGTAAGATTACTCAAAACTCAAAACTCAAAACTCAAACCTTCTCCCGCTACCGCCTTTACGCCTCCCCCGCCCGGATGCTACAGTGTAGCGTGAGGTGGCTAACGTGGAAGACGGCAGGCAGTTTGACGGGCGATGGGCGTGTTACGGCGCGCGGCTGTTCGACGGCGAAGCGGTGCGCGACGACATGGCGCTGATCATCGACGGCGCGCGGATCGCCGCGGTGGTGCCGGTCGGCGAAGTACCGCCGGAGCTGCCGGTGGTGACGGCGCCGGGAGGCACGGTGCTGCCGGGTTTGCTGGACGTGCACGTGCACTTCGGCGCCTGGCAGGGACCGCTCTACCTGGCCTACGGCGTGACGACGGTGCGCGACGTGGGGAATTATCCCGCCTGGATCCTGGCGCGGCAGGCGGAGGCGCAGGATCATCCGTGGCCATACATCGCCTGCGTGGGTCCGATCCTGGACGGGCCCAATCCTTCCTGGGGCATGTGCCGTCCGTGCACGGATGAGGCTTCCGCGTGCCGGGCGGTGGCGGAAACGGCGGCGTTGGGGGTGAACGGCATCAAGCTCTACGTCGGGCTGGCGTCGGCGTGGCTGCCCGCCATGGTCGCGGCGGCGCGCAAGGCCGACCTGCCGGTGATGATGCACTGCTTCGACGTGCCGGGCGCTCTCGATGCCGGCGTAGAGGAGTTTTTCCACCTCGACGGCCTGCTGGACGCGCTCTGGCCCGGACGCCCGCACGGTTGGTTGGGGGTCTGGGGCCATGAAGATTTTCCGCTGGAAAGCGCCCGCCTGCCCCACCTGGCCGACCGCATCGCCGCCGCCGGCATCATCACCACCCCCACCCTGTTCTTCTGGGATTTCTCATGGACCATGCGCCGCGTGGGTCACCCCGAGCCCGCGGAAGCGCCCTACCTGCCCGCGCAAAATCTGGCCTGGCTGCAGGCGGTGCCCGGCCAGCACTACGATCCCGCCGCCGCGGAGGTCTGGGGCCGCGCCTGCCGCAACGCCCACGCCTTCCTCGCGCTGCTCATCGAGCGAAACGTCCCCATCCTCACCGGCACCGACGAGCCCTGGGGCCTGCTCCTCCCCGGTCAGAGCCTCTGGCGCGAAATGGAGCTGCTGGCGGCCTGCGGCATGAAAACAACCGACGTGCTCCGCGCCGCCACCGCCAACGCCGCGCACCGCCTGCGCCTCCCCGACCGCGGCCGCCTGCGCCCCGGATTCGCCGCGGATTTCGTGCTGGTGGCCGGCGATCCCACCTCCTCCCTGACCGCCCATCCCGACATCGTCGCCACCGTCCGCGCCGGCCGCCTCTACCACCCCGCCGACCTGAAAACCCGCTCCCTCGACTACGCCCGCAACCTCGCACACGAGCCGATGGGCATCGAATTTCAGCAAAAGGCGTCGCCGTAGATGTAAACCGTGGGCACCCGGTGGGAAGGATATTATCATGGCCCACACCCATACCTGTTTGTTAACGCATATCGTATTCAGCACCAAATACCGGCTGCCGCTCTTGGATGATCGGATTCGCAACCGTGTCTTCGCCTATATGAACGGCATCATTCGCGAAATACACGGAAAAACAATTATAATTGATGGCCGTCCGGATCATGCCCATGTCCTCGCCTCCCTCCCCGCCTCATTGGCAATCTCCGATGCGGTACGGACGGTGAAGGCCAATTCATCGCGCTGGATAACCGAAGAAGGCTTGCTGCCCGAATTCGCCTGGCAGACCGGCTACGGCGCCTTCTCCATTGGCCGCTCGGAACGGGAAACGGTCATCGAATACATCAAGAACCAGTTATCGCATCACCGGATCGTGACATATCAGGATGAATACCTGCGACTGCTGCACGACTATGACGTGGAATACGATCCGCGGTTTTTGTGGGATTGAAACGGGTTGCCATAACCCCAGCCGCGGCAGCGGCGCCACATCGATAGCCCACGGTGTAAACCGTGGGGAACCCGTTATCGCAAATCCACGGTGCAAACCGTGGGGAACCGTTGTCGCAAATCCACGGTGCAAACCGTGGAAAACCGTTGTCGTATACCCACCCGCCCAGCCGCGGCAGCGGCGACACATCGATAGCCCACGGTGCAAACCGTGGGGAACCCGTTATCGCAAATCCACGTTGCAAACCGTGGGGAACCGTTGTCGTATACCCACCCCCCCAGCCGCGGCAGCGGCGCCACATCGATAGCCCACGGTGTAAACCGTGGGGAACCCGTTATCGTGAAATCCACGGTGCAAACCGTGGGGAACCCGTTATCGCAAATCCACGGTGCAAACCGTGGGGAACCCGTTATCGTGAATCCCACGGTGCAAACCGTGGAAAACCGTTGTTGTATACCCCCCAGCCGCGGCAGCGGCGGCACATCGATAACCCACGGTGCAAACCGTGGGGAACCCGTTATCGTGAATCCCCCGTGCAAACCGTGGGGAACCGGTGTCGTGTCCCCACCCCGTTTCCTCGTTTCATCGTTTCACCCCCTCACCCCCTCACCCATCCCTCCCATCTCTCCCATTAATCAGTCAGCAGGAATACAACCGGTTGACGGGGAACAGTAAAACGAAAGGTAGGATACTGAAACATGCCCGCCAACCACACCGATCTTGAAAAGCGGCTCTGGGATTCCGCCGACGCCCTCCGCGCGAACTCCGAGCTCAAGTCATCGGAATACTCCATCCCGGTGCTGGGACTGATTTTTCTCCGCTTTGCCGACGCGAAATTCTCCCGAGCGGAAAAAGAGCTGGTAGCCCATGCGCAGGTCGGCAGCCGCCGCGGGATCGGCAAGGCGGATTACCAGGCGCGCGGCGTGCTCTATCTGCCGGAGTCGGCGCGCTATGCCTCCCTGCTGAAGTTGCCGGAAGGCACGGATATCGGCAAGGCCGTCAACGACGCCATGAAGGCCATCGAGGCGGAGAATGAAGACCTGCGTGACGTGCTGCCGAAAACCTACAATCGCATTGACAACGATACGCTGGTCGCGCTGCTGAAAAACTTCGCTGCCATCCCGATGGAGATCGAAGGTGACGCCTTCGGGAAGATTTACGAGTATTTCCTCGGCAAGTTCGCCATGAGCGAGGGACAGAAGGGCGGCGAATTCTTCACTCCCACCTCCATCGTCAAGCTCATTGTGGAGATTCTGGAGCCGTTCCGCGGCTATATCCTCGACCCCGCCTGCGGCTCGGGCGGCATGTTCGTGCAGAGCGCCCGTTTCGTGGAGAACCACCGCCGCAACCCCGGCGCGGAGATCAGCATCTACGGCCAGGAGAAGGTCGCCGAGACGGTGCGCCTGTGCAAAATGAACCTGGCGGTGCACGGCCTCTCCGGCGATATCCGCCAGGCGAATACCTATTACGAAAACGTGCACGGCTGCGTGGGCCGCTTCGATTTCGTGCTCGCCAATCCACCTTTCAATGTCAGCGGCATCGATAAGGAAAAGATCAAGGACGACACCCGCTATGCGCTGGGCCTGCCTACTACCGACATCGGCAACTATATCTGGATACAGGAATTCTACGCCGCCCTCAACCCGGTGGGCCGCGCCGGCTTCGTCATGGCCAACTCCGCCGCCGATGCCCGCGGCTCCGAGCTGGAAATCCGCAAAAAGCTCATCCAGCGCCGTCAGGAAGTCGATTATGAATACTCTCCCAGCGGACTAGGAAGACCATCTCATGCGCTGCAAAGTAGAAACGAAGAGGAAATGATCCGTGGACTGTTTGGTTCTTTGAGTAGTAAAGTATAATTATTTATGAGACTGCAACTGTTTGGATGTGTGGATAGTTGATCCTTCCATACTTTGAACAAGCGAGTAATACTGATGGCATCAGATCTAAATTTCAGCGAAGACGCCCTCATCGAGCAGCCGGCGATTAAGCTGTTTGGGGAGTTGGGTTGGGAGACGGCGAACTGTTACCATGAAACCTTCGGGCCGCGCGGGACGCTGAGGCGGGAGACGAAGGAGGAGGTGGTGCTAATCAGCCGGCTGCGGCCCGCGCTGGCGCGGCTGAACCCGGCGCTGCCGGCGGAGGCGATCGGGCTGGCGGTGGAAGAGTTGACGCGCGACCGCGGCGCGCTGCAGCCGGTGGCGGCGAATAAAGAGTTTTATCGCCTGTTGAAGGATGGGGTGAAGGTCGCCTGGCTGGATGACGCCGGCACGCAGCAGGTGGAGACGGTGCGCGTCATCGATTGGGAGGACCCCGAAAACAACGATTACTTCCTCGCCTCGCAATTCTGGATCGCCGGCGAAATGTATACTTGCCGCCCGGATTTAGTCGGCTTCGTCAACGGTCTTCCCCTCCTCCTCTTCGAGCTGAAGGCGGCGCATAAAAAGCTGGAGCATGCCTACCAGCATAACCTCAGAGATTACAAATACGCCATTCCCCAACTCTTCCGCTATAACGCCCTTGTCATCCTCTCCAACGGCAGCCAGAGCGTGGTGGGCAGCCTGTCCGCCGAGTGGGAGCATTTTGCCGAGTGGAAGAAGATCACCAGCGAAGGGGAAAAGGGCATCATTTCGCTGGAGACGATGATCCGCGGTACGTGTGAAAAGGCGCGCCTGCTGGACATCGTGGAAAACTTCACTCTCTTCACCGATGCCAACGGCCCGCTGGTGAAGCTGATCGCGAAAAACCACCAGTACCTGGGCGTAAATAACGCCATCGCCGCCGTGCGGGACATTCGCCGCAATCAGGGACGGCTCGGTGTCTTCTGGCACACGCAGGGCAGCGGCAAAAGCTACAGCATGGTCTTCTTTTCGCAAAAAATCCTCCGCGGAATGCCCGGCAACTGGACCTTCCTCATCGTCACCGACCGCCAGGAGCTGGATGACCAGATTTATAAGAACTTCGCCGGCGCCGGCGCCGTCACCGAGCCGCATACCCAGGCGCGGAGCGGGGAGCACCTGCAGCAGTTGCTGCGGGAAGACCACCGCATGGTGTTCAGCCTGATCCACAAGTTCCACTGCCCGCCGGGCACGCGCTACCCGACTCTCTCCGAACGCTCGGATATCATCGTCATCACCGATGAAGCGCACCGCACCCAATACGACACGCTGGCGCTGAATATGCGCAACGCGCTGCCCAATGCCGCCTTTATCGGCTTCACCGGCACCCCCCTCATCGCCACGGAGGAGAAAACGCGCGAGGTGTTCGGTGATTACGTCAGCATCTATAACTTCCGCCAGTCGGTGGAAGACCATGCCACCGTGCCGCTCTATTACGAGAACCGCATCCCCGAGCTGCAGTTGCAGAATCCCCACCTGAACGAGGATCTGGAAGACCTGATCGCCGACGCCGACCTGGACGAGGACCAGCAGCGCAAGCTGGAACGGGAATTTCAGCGGGAGTACCACCTGATCACCCGCGAGGACCGGTTGGAGGTGGTGGCGCGGGATATCGTGGCGCACTTCATGGGCCGCGGGCAAATGGGCAAGGCGATGGTGGTGTCGGTGGACAAGCTCACCGCCGTGCGCATGTATGAGAAGGTGCGAAAACATTGGGCGGAATATCTGGATGATCTGAATGGCAAATTGCTCACCGCCCCCGCTGAAGATCATCAAAGTCTGGCCGCCCATATCGCCTTCATGGAACAGACCGACATGGCGGTGGTGATCTCGCCGTCGCAGAATGAGGTGGAGGAGTTCCGCAAGCATGGCCTGGACATCCTGCCCCACCGCCGACGCATGGTGAAAGAAGACCTGGAGACGAAATTCAAGGACGCGCGCGATCCCTTCCGCATCGTCTTCGTCTGCGCCATGTGGATTACCGGCTTCGACGTGCCCAGCCTTTCCACCATCTACCTCGATAAGCCGATGCGCAACCATACGCTGATGCAGACGGTTGCGCGGGCGAATCGGGTTTTCGCCGGCAAAAACAACGGCCTGATCGTGGATTACATCGGCGTCTTCCGCAACCTGCAAAAGGCGCTGGCGATCTACGGATCCGGCGCCGGCGGCGATATCCGCGAGGGTGATAGGCCGGTGCAGGATAAGGAGGAGTTGTTCGATCTGCTCCGTGCTGCGGCCGACGAAGTGCTGGCCTTCTGCACGGAACGCGGTTTTGCGCTGATGAAGATCGTCGCCGCGGAGGCCTTCGCGCGGGTGAGACTGCTGGACGACGCGGTGGAAGCCATCCTGGTCAGCGAGGAATCGAAAAAGCAATACCTGTCGCTGGCTAACCGCCTGTCCACGCTATACAAGGCCGTGCTGCCCGACGACCGCGCGAACGCCTACACGGCGATGAAGATTGTCGCCGGTGTGATCGCGGATAAAATCCGTGCGTTGCTGCCCGCCGCCGACATCGACGAGGTGATGGGCGATATTGAGGAACTGCTCGATCAGTCCATCGTGCCTTCCGGCTTCGCGATCCGTGAAAGCCTCGATGAGGAGGAACGGCAACTCATCGATCTGAGTCAAATCGATTTCGAGACGCTGAAGGCCCAGTTCGACACCGGGAAAAAGCGGACGCTGGTCGAGCGCCTGAAAACCGCCATTCAGCAGCAGGTAACCCGCATGGTGGCGCTCAACCGCATGCGCGCGAATTATCTGGAAAAATTCCAGCAGTTGATCGAGGAATACAACGCCGGCACCGAAGACCTGGAGCTATTCTTCACTAAACTCATGGCCTTCATTCAGCAACTGAACGCCGAAGACCGCCGTGGACTCGCCGAGAACCTGACCGAGGAGGAGCTCTCGATCTTCGATCTGCTGACGAAGCCGGATATGCACCTGGCGAAAGAAGAGATCGTCCAGGTTAAAACGGTCGCCCGCGAGTTGCTGGCAACCCTGAAAAAGGAAAAGCTGGTCATCGACTGGCGGAAAAAACAGGAAGCCCGCGCCCAGGTGCTCCTCACCATCCAGGAAGTCCTCGACAGCGGCCTCCCGCGCAGCTACACCCCGCAGGTCTACCAGCAGAAATGCGACGCCGTCTACCAGCACATCTTTGAAGCCTATTACGGGCAGGGCCAGAGCATCTACGCGTCGGATAACTGGTAAAATCCTTCCTTCTCTTCCCTTCCTCCCTTCCTCTCTTCTTCTCTTCTTCCCCTCCTTTGCCATCATACCCCATGCACGGAAACCAATATTCATCATTCACTCCCTCGCCGGGGAACTGGACACCCAGTGGAATGGTGTTGGAAGCCTTCGGTGGAGCAGGAACTCAAAACTCAAAACTCAAAACTCAAAACTCAAAACTTCCTCCCATCGCCGCCCCGCAAAACACCGCAAAGCACCGCAATTCAGGCCTTGAACGATGTTTCGCCTGAAACATCGTTTTGACTCATTATCAAGTAGTAACGAAAACATATGTTGCACGTGCAACATTGACATAACTATTTTGCGCCTCCAATTTCCTCCTCATACTCATCCTCATACTCTCACTCACCCTTTCCCCCTTTCCCCCCTTCACCCTTTCCCCCCTTCCCCCCTTCCCCTCACGCCCGGCCGGCTATGCAGCTTTTCCGTGAACCGGTAATATTATATGACAGGCCACAAACGCAAAGGACATCACCATGAACTCAACACTGCCCTGGCGAAAGGAAGCCGGCGCGCGATTGCAGGGGTCGCGGGATCTGGACAGCGCCAAGCTGCAGGCGCCCTGCATCGTCGCCCTCCCCTCCGGCGGCTATCGCCTGTTTTACACGGCGGTGGGACCGGGGAAACCATATCCGGCGTGCCAGGGGTATATCCTGAGCGCCGTCTCCGCTGATGGATTGACCTTCGAGAAGGAACCCGGCATCCGGCTGGCGCCGCAACCGGGGGTGCCGTATCTGAGCCTGCGGCTGGTGTCGCCGGACGTCACCCGCTGCGCCGACGGGCGCTGGCGGATGTATGTCGAGGGCCGTGGACCGGCCAGCCTGCCGACGGTGATCGTCAGCGCCGTTTCGTCCGACCTGCTGCACTGGGAATTTGACGAGGGCATCCGCCTGCAAACCCCGGGCGGCATCGGCGGACCGCGCTACACGCCGCTGCCGGATGGCCGCGGCCGGCTGTATTGCTTCCAGTCGGAATACGGCCCGGACGGGGGCGCGCGCCTCTCCATGAACATCGTCAGCGCCGTGACGACCGACGGGTTGAACTTCACCTTCGAGCCGGGGTACCGGATGCGCGACCGGCAGGGGACATATGACGAGGTGGGCATCACCGCCGCCAAAGTCATCCCGCCCACGCAGGCCGGCGACCGCTGGACCATGCTCTACTCGACCTGGCAGGACGTACCGCCCGGCACGGTGGTGCCGCCGCACCCGAGCCAGGACCCCAACGCGGACCCAAACGCCGACTTCGCGGCGGCAACGATCGCGTGCGATCTGGCGGGCTACCGCTCGCGCATCATGGTCGCCTGTTCCGACGATGGCCTCTCCTGGGAACACGCCGGCTGCGCCATCGACGGCGCCGGTTATAGCGGCGAGGGGATGGACGCCATCCACGCGGAAGATATGTCGCTTGTCAACATCGGCGGTGGCCGCTTCCGCATGTATTACGCCGCCTGCGACGCGCGCGGGGTCTGGCGGGTGCTTAGCGCGGTGAACGGCGAGGACATGTCATGCTCCCTGACCGCCTCGCTTATGTGAGCCGCGGTATCGGCTGGGGCTGGTTTCCAATGGGAACAGCTATCCGGAACGCTGCGGCCTGCGGGACTGTTTCTCTTTCGTCGTCTTCTCGCAGGATATCGGCGCCGAGAAACCCGACCCGGCCATCTTTCACGCCGCCTGCCGCCAGGCCGGCTGCACCCCGGACGAGCTGCTGCACGTCGGCGATGCGCTGGAGAATGATGTGGAAAGCGCTCGGAAGGTCGGCGCAATCTCCGTCTGGCTCAACCGGGAGCAGGTGAGGATTGACAGCGCCATTATCTCTGACTTCACGATCAACACATTGCTGGAATTGGAGCGGATCATCTGCTCCGC
>Ga0172368_10007614_pt1 | contig 11263 bp, 11 predicted proteins | sample Lak11m_FD_114540 | JGI IMG/M metagenome (GOLD analysis project Ga0172368, IMG submission 114540) | Freshwater microbial communities from Kabuno Bay, South-Kivu, Congo - kab_022012_11m | ecosystem: Environmental > Aquatic > Freshwater > Lake | place: Democratic Republic of the Congo: South-Kivu...
ACGATTTAATTCTTTCAATCGGTCAGGTTGTTCCTCACGAAGTTATTGGTATGGCAAACTATAATAAAAATATTTTTGTTGGTACCGGCGGCAAAGGCGGCATTCATAAAAGTCATTACCTTGGTGCAGTGTATGGAATGGAACGAATAATGGGAAGAGCTGATAATCCTGTTCGTAAAGTTCTGAATTATGCTTCAGATAATTTTGCAAAACATCTTCCGATCATTTACATCCAAACGGTTATTGGCAAAAATGAAAATAACAATCTAGTAATAAGAGGATTATTTATTGGAGATGACTACGAATGTTTTAAATTGGCTGCTGATCTATCATTAAAAGTTAATTTCATAATGCTTGATAAACCGCTAAAGAAAGTTGTTGTTTATTTAGATCCAATGGAGTTTAAAAGTACGTGGCTCGGAAACAAAAGTATTTACAGAACAAGAATGGCAATTGAAGATGATGGTGAGTTGATAGTTCTTGCACCAGGGTTAAGTACTTTTGGTGAAGATAAAGAAATTGATTTGTTGATAAGAAAATATGGTTACAAAACAACACCAGAGATTTTAAGTTTCGTAAAAAATAATGATGATATAAAAAATAATCTTGCTGCTGCTGCACATCTTATACACGGTTCATCAGAAAATAGATTTAACATTACATACTGTCCGGGCAATCTTACAAAAGAAGAAATTGAAAGTGTAAATTTTAATTATAATTCTTTAGATGAAATGCTTACGAAATATAATCCTGAAAATATGATTGATGGATTTAACACAATGCCTGATGGAGAGGAAATATTTTACATATCAAATCCGGCTCTTGGATTATGGGCATTTAAAGATAGATTTAAAAATTAAAAAAGGCGGAGATAGAATTGGAGCTTTATAATATTGCATTAATCGGTACCGGGGTTATGGGTGGTAACCTTGGACTTAATATTGAAAGTAAAAATTATTCTGTAGTTGTTTTTGATAAAGACTATAGCAAAGTAGAAAAATATTTAAAAGAAAAAGCTGCTGGTAAAAAAATAACTGGGGCAAATACTATTAAAGAATTAGTAGAAAGATTAGAGAAGCCGAGAAAAATATTAATGATGGTTCCTGCGGGAAAAGCTGTTGATGAATTAATTAATGAACTTATTCCATTTTTAGATGAAGGTGACATTTTAATTGATGGTGGTAACTCACATTTTCCTGATACAACTCGAAGAACTAAATTTTTGGAAGAAAAAGGATTTCTATACATAGGAACCGGTGTATCAGGTGGTGAAGAAGGTGCACTTAAAGGTCCATCAATTATGCCTGGTGGATCTGTTAAGGCTTGGGAATTTGTTAAACCAATGTTCCAATCTATTTCAGCTAAAGTTGAAGAAAATATTCCTTGCTGCGAATGGGTTGGTGAGAATGGTGCTGGTCATTTTGTTAAAATGGTTCACAACGGAATTGAATATGGTGACATGCAACTAATTTGTGAAGTTTACCAGATTATGAAAGATCTTGTAGGATTAACTTATGATGAAATGTACGAGGTATTTAAAGATTGGAACGAAGGTGAGTTACAAAGTTATTTAATTGAAATAACCAGAGATATTTTAAATACAAAGGAAAACAATGTACCGCTTGTTGAAAAGATTTTAGATACAGCGGGACAAAAGGGAACAGGTAAATGGACAGTTATTGCCGCACTTGATACTGGAGCCCCACTAACATTAATAAGCGAATCAGTTTTTGCACGCGCTTTATCCGCATTAAAAGATGAAAGAGTTGAAGCTTCAAAAATATTATCAGGACCAAAACCAGTTTTTAATGGAGATAAAAGAGAATTTATTAATGACCTTGGTAAAGCATTATATGCATCAAAAATAATTTCTTATGCTCAAGGTTATATCTTAATGCGATATGCTGCTAACGAGTATAAATGGAATCTTAATTATGGTGGTATTGCTTTAATGTGGCGCGGCGGTTGTATCATTCGCTCTGTTTTTCTTGGAAAAATAAAGGCGGCATTTGATAATAATCCTAACCTTACAAATTTATTACTTGATCCATTCTTCTCTGAAAAGATAAAAGAATCACAGGCTTCTTGGCGCAGAGTTGTATCAGCCGCAGTAAGTAATGGCATTTGGATCCCAGCTTTAAGTAGTGCTTTAACATATTATGATGGTTACAGAAACTCAAGATTACCGGCAAATCTTTTACAGGCACAAAGAGATTATTTTGGTGCTCATACTTATGAAAGAACAGATAAACCTCGCGGCGAGTTCTATCATACTAACTGGATAAAAAAATAATTTAGTTGAATCAAAAAAAATTAGGATTTAAAATGGATGTTAGATTTTCACCTGACCAAAATGGTTTTAAGAAACAAGGTACTGATGAATTAAGAAAATCATTTTTGATTGAAGATTTATTTCAGATAAATAAAATCCCGATGACTTACTCGGATGTTGATAGATCCATTACTGGATCAGCAGTTCCATCAGGTAAAACATTAAAACTTGTTGCAACAAAAAAAGAAATGGCAGCAGATTATTTTACCGAGCGAAGAGAAGTCGGAATAATTAATATCGGTGCTTCAGGTTCAATAACTGTAAATGGCAAAGTTTATAAGATGAACAATAAAGATGGATTGTATCTAGGAAAAGGAAATAAATCTGTTGAGTTTAAAAGTAATTCATCAAAAAAGCCTGCTATGTTTTATTTTGTTAGTTATCCTGCTCATACCGAATATCCTGATAAACATATAACATTTGATAAAGCAACAAAAAGAAATCTTGGTATGGTAGAAGATGCAAACAAACGTGTGATTAACCAGTATTTCCATCCCGGAATTATGCAAACCTGCCAGCTTGTTATGGGACTAACCGAACTTGAAGTTGGAAGTGTCTGGAATACAATGCCTGCACACACACATCAGCGCAGATCAGAAGTTTATATGTACTTCAATATGAATCCAGAATCATTTGTTGTTCATATTCTTGGCGAACCAAAAGAAACAAGACACATAATCATCAGAGACAAACAAGCGGTGTTATCTACAAGCTGGTCTATGCACTCTGGTGTTGGAACAAAAAATTATTCTTTCATCTGGGCAATGGGCGGCGAAAATCAAGTTTTTGATGATATGGATTGGATTCCGATGAAAGACCTTAAATAGAATTTTGATACTCTTATAACTCGTCCAAATTTATCTCCTCGAACTTTTTAGAAAGGTTGTTTAATGGATTCTAAAACCGAAAATCCAGTTAAAGCCGTTATCGGAAAATTTAGATGGTACATTGTTGCATTATTATTTTTTGCAACAACTATAAATTATGTAGATCGTGCAGTGCTTGGTGTTTTAGCTCCAACATTAAGAACAGAAATTGGCTGGACTGATCAGGAATATGGTTACATAAGTGCAGCATTTACTTTTGCTTATGCACTTGGGTTTTTATTTGCTGGCTGGTTTATTGATAAAATAGGAACTCGTTTAGGTTATGCAATGTACCTTGCAATTTGGTCATTAGCAGCAGCAGCACACGCGTTAGTAAAAACTACTTTCGGTTTTGGACTTGCAAGATTTGCTTTAGGGATTGGAGAATCCGGAAACTTTCCTGCAGCAATAAAAACTGTTGCAGAGTGGTTCCCTAAAAAAGAAAGAGCATTGGCAACAGGAATATTTAATGCTGGTTCTAATGTCGGAGCTATTTTAGCACCGTTAGTTGTTCCGTGGATTGCTCTGCATTGGGGTTGGCAGGAAGCTTTCTTATTTACTGGTCTAGCAGGATTGATCTGGATAGCATTTTGGCTCCCTGTTTATAGGCGTCCTGCTGAACATCCTAAATTGTCTAAATCGGAATTAGAACACATCCAAAGTGATCCGCCGGATACCGCAACTAAAATTGCATGGTTAAAGTTACTTTCCTTCAAACAAACCTGGGCTTTCTCAATAGGTAAATTTTTAACTGATGCGATTTGGTGGTTTTATCTTTTCTGGTTTCCGTTGTTTATGAATGATAGATTTGGAATTGATCTTAAAACTATTGGTTTGCCGATGATCACTGTTTATTTACTTGCAGACATAGGCTCAGTCGCCGGTGGATGGTTTAGTTCCGCATTACTTAAGAGAAACTGGACTGTTAATGGTGCAAGAAAAACTGCGATGTTAGTTTGTGCTGTATTAATTTTGCCTGTTGCAATTGCTCCACACGTATCAGGTCCGTGGATAGCTGTATTGCTTATTGGTATAGCTGCTGCAGCACATCAAGGATTTTCTGCAAATATTTTTACAACGGCTTCGGATATGTTTCCGCGTAAAGCAGTTGGCTCTATAGTTGGTATTGGTGGATTTGCTGGTGCAATTGGCGGATTCTTTATGAATCTTGGTGCAGGCTGGTTGAAACAAAACACAGGCAGTTATGAAATTATGTTTGCAATAGCAGGGGTTGTATATCTTATTGCTCTTTTGATTATGCACTTATTAGTTCCGAAACTTGAACCGGCACAAATTGATTAATATATAAAAAGGAAAATCAAAAATGATTTTGGATAAATTTAAACTTGATGGAAAAACTGCAATTGTTACTGGCTCAAATCAAGGTATAGGGCAGGCTTATGCAAAAGCTTTAGCAGAAGCTGGTGCTGATATTATCGGAGTATCATATCAGAGTGATTTTACTGAAACTGAAAAAATAATTAAATCAACTGGTAAAAAATTCAAATCATACATCGCAGATTTTTCTGATAGAAAATCTTTGTATGATTTTATTAAGTCTGTAAAATCAGATTTTAAGAAGATAGATATTTTAGTAAACAATGCCGGAATGATTTTGCGTAAACCAATTTCAGAACATCCTGATGAATACTGGGATAAAGTAATTGATGTTAACTTATCTGCTCAATTTATCCTTACCAGAGAATTTGGCAAAGATATGGCAGAACGTGGATATGGTAAAATTGTTTTTATCGCTTCACTACTTTCTTTTCAAGGTGGAATCACTGTCCCGGGTTATGCAGCATCAAAAGGCGGAGTAAAGCAATTAACAATGGCATTTGCAAATGAGTGGGCATCCAAAGGAGTAACTGTAAATGCAATTGCGCCAGGTTACATTGCAACAGAAAACACCAAAGCACTTCGTGAAGATGCGGTAAGAAATAAATCTATACTGGATAGAATTCCTGCTGGAAAGTGGGGGACACCAGAAGATTTAATGGGAACAATTGTATTTCTCTGTTCAGATGCATCCAACTATCTAAATGGAAGTGTTGTTACGGTTGATGGCGGTTGGATGGGAAGATAATTCCATCTATTTATAAACAGCCAAAACTAAAAATGCAATTACAGCAAGTGACACTCCTACATAAACTCCAACCGGCAAAATTTCTTTAAGAATTAAAAATCCTAACAAATTAGAAAGTATAATTGATATAGCACCAAATAGTGCCATTGTTTTTCCAAGTTCTGTGTTCGTAAAAATATAAAGCTGACCAAACATTGCTATTGACCTGATAATAAAGTATAAAAGAAACCATCCGCTAAGAAATGAGCTAAGCTTAAATCCATACTTTATCATATTAGCTCTTGCCAATAAATCACTGCTTGTAAATAATAACTGTGTTACTATAATAATTAAAATTGAATAATTCATAATTGTTATTTAAAAATGTTAGATAATAAATCTGCTAAATATTGGTTTGTACTTTACACACATTCTAAATGTGAATTTAAAGTTGCAGATTCATTATCAGATATGCAAATAGAATACTTTCTGCCAACAAAAATATTTGTAAGAAAATGGAGCGATAGAAAAAAAGAAATTGAATTACCACTGTTTGCCGGATATATTTTTATCTATGCAAATGAATTTGAAAGATTAAAATCTATAGAGTTAAAGCAAGTTGCACGATGTTTAACTGACTTCGGAAAACCAGCAACTGTTCCCGAATGGCAGATTGAAAGCTTAAAAAAAATGTTAATTGAAAAACATCAAATCGAAATAATTAATGGAATTGTTAAAGTGAAGGAAGTGCAAATTAATTCAGGTGTATTTTCTGGTATGAGAGGTATTTTAGTTGATGTTAAGAATAAAAATCAACTCGCTATATCTATAGAGCTTATAAATCGTACGGTTATAGTAAATCTTAATACAGATTGTGTAGGTATTTAGTTAATTCTCTCTTTTATAATTATAAAAAAAATTTGCTAAGCATATCTTGCTCAAATAGTATAAAGTTATTTGGGTATTTTAATTTTAAATCGTTTGAATAATTTAGTGTATAAAATTATAATCCTGAAAAGTATAAATATTTGTAAATGCTAAGACGAGTCTTAATTATTAAGCTTGCAAGACTTATCAAATGAACAAGTATATATAAAAAACTTTAACTTTGGTTTACCATAAAACTTAAGCGGAAAGAGAGGGATTTGAACCCTCGATATCAGTTTCCCGATATAACGGTTTTCGAGACCGCCGCATTCAGCCACTCTGCCATCTTTCCGAAAAGTATGCTGCAAAGTTAATTAAATTTAGCTAATTGATGAACCTAAAAGTTTTGTTGGAAAAAACATTAACGATATATTTGAGAGTAATTTTTTAGAATTTTCAAAAATTGTTACAACCGGAGAGGTGCAAGAGTGGTTGAATTGGCTACCCTGGAAAGGTAGTGTATTCGCAAGGGTACCGTGGGTTCGAATCCCACCCTCTCCGCAGAAATTAAAAGACTTTAAGAATTATTTTAAAGTCTTTTTTGTTTTTAAACTTATTTGACAATTGTCTGTAAAAGATTTATCAGTTGTATTTTTGTGAAAGGTTTAGATAGATAATGAGAGCATCCCGCCTGCAGTATTCTTTCTTTATCACCAGAAAGTGCATAAGCTGTTAGTGCAACTATAGGTGTCCTTTGATAATTAGGCATTTTCCTTAATTTATGAGTTACATCAATTCCGCTCATTTCTTTCTTTAGCCCAATATCCATCAATACAATGTCATACTGTCTATTAAGTGATTTGTCTATCGCTTCTTCACCTGATCGTGCAGCATCTACATTGTAATATCCTTTTAAAAAGGATGATACCATCTTTATGTTTAACTCGTCATCTTCAACAAGTAACACAAAAGGATTTTTCTCTAAAAAATTTTCCACTTATTCCCTTTAAGAGTGGTTTTAAAGAATTACTATTTAATTAAATCAATTATTTTTTTTATTTACTAAAAAACATTTTTAGCGAAATTAAAAATAAAGAAATTGCAAAAACTTTTTTAAGAATTTCTTGCGGCATATTTATGGCTAATTTTGCGCCGATCCATCCGCCAAAAATAAATCCAACACAAATAAGCGCTGCAATCTTTAAATCAACATAACCTTGTTGATAATAAGCATAAGCCGCCATAATACCAATTGGCGGGACCATTAATGCTAATGTAGTACCTTGAGCTTGCTGCTGTGTTAATCCAAATAAAAAAACTAGAGCCGGAACGATAACTACTCCGCCGCCTAAACCAACAATACCGCTGAATGTGCCGGCAGCTAAACCAAGAATAACAAATAATATCTCTTTTGGCATTGATTAAACCTGTATTTATTAATTTGTACTTTTTTTATTCTGTGATGAATGCCAGAAGTATAAAGGAAGTCCGATAATTATAAGTAAAACTCCCATTGCAGCATTTTCCATATCAGATACAACTGAATTGATCAAAAATAAAAATGAAAACAAAACAAAAATTATAGGTGTATATGGATAGCCCCAAACTTTATAAGGTCTAACTGCATCTGGCATTTTTTTTCGCAAAACAATAACACCATAAGCGCCCAGCATATAAAATAACCACGCTGCAAAAATCACATAATCAGTTATTGTATCAAATGATCCAGAAAGCACTAATAAGCATGACCATAAACCTTGTGCGATGAGTGAGGTATGCGGTGTTCCAAATTTTGGATGAATTTTTGCCAGACTTTCAAAAAACATTTTACTGCGAGACATTGCAAAACTTACACGCGCTGTTGATAGAATACTTCCATTCAAAGCACCGAATGTAGAAATGATTACAGCAATCGAAATAATTGAAGCCCCATATTTTCCAAATATAATTTCTGCTGCCGTTGCTGCAACTAAAGGTGATTTTGACATTTGCTCAACAGGCAAAACATATAGATAAGCTGCATTGATAAGCATATAAACTACAATAACAATTAATGTTCCAAACAATAATCCTAAAGGAACATTTCTTTGGGGTTGTTTAACCTCACCAGCAACAAAAGTTAAATTATTCCAACCATCGTAAGCCCAAAATGCGCCCGCTAATGCTAATCCAATTAATGAAAATAAATTAGTTGCTGTAGTTTCGGGAATCGTAAAACCTGAGTAAAGATTATTTAAACTTCCAGTTGAACCTGTAAATAAAAAAATAGAAAGAAAAACTATAACTGCAATTTTTATAAATGTTACAAATGATTGAACAGCACCACCGAAAATCACTCCCACATAATTTATTGCTGTTAAAAATAGTATAGAAATAATAGCAGCGGCTTTTGGACCAAACTCAGCAAAGGGGAAGATATTACCAATAACCGGAATGTAAAATGAAAAATCTTGTAAATATTTTGGAAGCTCAGGATATTGAATAAAGTAGCCTAGATACTCGCCAAAAACATATGCGATTGCAGCCTGACTTCCGGTTTGTATAACAGCAAAAACAGACCAGCCATATAAATATGAAACAAAATTTCCATACATCTTCTGGAAGTAAACATACTGCCCGCCGGTTGCATCAATCATTCCACTTATTTCTGCATTACACAGAGCACCGATAAAAGTTATAATCCCGGCAACGAGCCAAACGATAAGTAAAAGTTCTGGCGACATTAGCTGACCAGCCATTGTTGCTGGTTTTCTGAAAATCCCGGATCCTATCATAGAGCCAGCTACAATCATTACTGAAGCAGTTAAAGTTAAGCCTCTTACTAACTCTGTTTTTGGTTTATTCATAGAACTAATAATTACTTTTTACAATGCTTTCTATTTGATATTTATTTACAAAACAACATAAAAAAGTTTTGTTTAAGTAACAATTTCTTAACAAAATCAATTTCTAATTTTAGAGCTAATGTTATGTTGATAATAAAGCAGATAAATAATTTTTTAACTTATTGCTTTTGAGGGGATAATTAAACAAATTCATACCAGTTCTAAAATTTATTTGAGGACGAATGTTATGTTTAGAATTATTTTATCTTTTGTTTTAACTACGTTTTTATTTGTTGGATTGATCAGCACAGCAAACGTTATGTTTGCATCCACTGGAAGTAATGATATTACAGTAACTGCTCAGTTATCTGAAAAAAAAGATATTAGAAAATCAATTAAAGAAATTGAAATGGAAACTGCATCCAGTAATTATCAATTTACTGGAACAAATTCCTTAAGGTAATATTTCGTACCTTTTTCTAAAGAGATAATCCACATCCCATCAATTTAAATAACCTTTTATCCTTAATAGATTTACAATTCTAACTTCACGGCTTATAATTGCCGCAGATTTATTTTAATTAATTACTATAAAAAAGTTTCCCCTCATATCTTAAAAGTGCTCCTGGTTGGTTGAAAGCCCGATCGCCTGATCGGGTTTTATTTTGCATAGAGCTTTATTTAGAAAAAATGCTGTCCTATTTTACATTCATAAAAATTTTAAAATGAAAATCACAAAAGATGAAATAATCCAAACCATTAAATTAGCTTATCCGGTCATCATTGGTCAGCTTGGTATAATAATGATGGGAGTGGTAGATAGTATAATGGTTGGAAGACTTGGGGCAGTTTCACTTGCAGCTGCATCATTAGGTAACAGTTTAATTTTTATAATTTTAATTATAGGCATAGGAAGTTCAATTGTTGTTAGCCCGCTTATTGCTATACTTGTTGGTGCAAAAAGATATGATGAATGTGGAGTTTACTTCAAGCAATCATTACTTGTAAACATATTAATGTCTTGCATAATGATAGCGATTATCCTGATTGGTATAAATTTTATATACCTGCTCAATCAACCAGATGAAATTATTGAGTTAGCTAAAACTTATATGATCATCGTTGGATTATCAGCTCTCCCATTAATGATTTATCAAACATATAAACAGTTTATTGAAGGTCTTTCGGTAATGAAGCCGGCTATGGTAATCTCATTAACTGCAAATATTATTAACGCTTTTGCAAATTGGGTTTTAATTTTTGGTAAGCTTGGTTTTCCTGAGCTTGGAATAGCTGGTGCTGCCTGGGCAACTTTTGCATCAAGAGTTTTTATGGCATTAACAATGATGTTTTATGTTATGATAAATAAAAGGTTTAAACGCTACGATGTTAATTTTCATTTCCGTGGATTGGATTTTAAAGTCATCAAGAAAATCATTTCTCTTGGATTGCCAAGCGGCTTCCAATACTTTTTTGAAGTTGGGGCATTTTCTTTTGCTGTGATTATGATTGGTTGGATTGGTGCAAATGAACTTGCGGCACATCAGATAGCAATAAATCTTGCATCAATTTCTTTTATGGCTGTACTTGGAATTTCTCAAGCAGCAAGCATTCGTGTTGGTAATGCAATGGGTGAGCAAAGTGTTTACAAAATACGCAAAGCTGGTTTTACTGGAATTTTTCTTGGGGCTTCAACTATGTTTCTTGCGGGTATTTCTTTTATTCTCCTTAATCATTTTTTACCCACACTTTATATCACTGATAAAAACGTTATTGAGATTGCATCAAGATTAATTATAATCGCAGCACTGTTTCAACTTTCAGATGGAACTCAAGCTGTTGGAATTGGTGTTTTACGCGGACTTACTGATGTTAAAGGTCCAACAGTTATTACATTTGTTGCATACTGGGTTATAAGTTTGCCAATTGCCTATTTGTTAGCATTTAACTTTAAACTTGGGGTAGATGGTGTTTGGTATGGTTTATTGATTGGATTAACCGCATCAGCAATTATGCTAACAGCCAGATTCAATTATAAAAGCAGGCATCTTATTAATATCTAAAAATCATAATCGTAAGTTGGATCTTCTTTAATCTGGATAACTTTTTCTTCATTAGAGTAAGTTTTATCAGTGGTAGAAGAAACATTATCAAATAATTCTTCTTTAGTTTTATAATCCTTTAAATAAAACACTCTTACTTGATTTCTGTTTTTAACTAACCAGTTAAGTGTAATTTTCATCTTTTCAAGATCTTCTTCTGTTGGATTAGATTCAAGATTAATAGTATCATTAAAATATTCATCAAG
>Ga0172368_10007616_pt1 | contig 11259 bp, 10 predicted proteins | sample Lak11m_FD_114540 | JGI IMG/M metagenome (GOLD analysis project Ga0172368, IMG submission 114540) | Freshwater microbial communities from Kabuno Bay, South-Kivu, Congo - kab_022012_11m | ecosystem: Environmental > Aquatic > Freshwater > Lake | place: Democratic Republic of the Congo: South-Kivu...
ATCTGCCGGATTCTTCAACCTGTGCGTCTTCTCGTATGCCGGTTGCTCGATCATCCTGCTCTGCTCCCCGAGTGGCGGAAAATCGCGTACCCGGGGGGATTCTGAATTTTTACGAGGCCATCATGTGTAGATCTAATTCTTCCCTTTTCAAATAATTAATATTAAGCAATTATATTTCTATTCAGGTGAACCATGGAAGATCAGTTCATTAAACTTCTCACTCCAGTCCTTATATTTGGGGCATGGATTTTTTTTACAATGGAAACAAAATCCGTTCTATTAATGGGCACCGGGTTATTTTTTGCATCCTATGCTAGCATATCTTCAAATTATACTTTCGTCTATCGAGAGATCTATCAATTGTTACAAATTCTGTTAACTGTAGTATTTATTATACGCGCATTACATAAACGCATTATTTCTCGCATTAATTTGATTTTTGTTGTCTTACTTGGATTTATCGGAGTCTCACTGATATTTGCGCCATTGGACAATAACGTAAAATCACAGCTAATGAATTATTTGGTTGCTGCTAGCGTAGCGAATTATATATTTATCTCCATAAGATCCACCAAGGATCTTGAAAATGTTCTGTTTTTTGTGGCACGTCTTGCCGTTATATTAGCAAGCCTGGGATTACTAGAGTTTTTATATAATCCAGAAAGTCGGGTAGAAGTTACATTTAGTAATCCTAATTATTATGGTTTTTTCCTTGGTATTGGATTTTGTGTTGTTTTCATAAAATGGAATGGGTGGCCAAGAAATATCGCGCTTGTTATTATTGTTTTCGCCATTATTATGAGTGGATCACGAAGTGCAGTTGCGTTCCCTGTATTACAGTCCATTTGGGTATTGTATCGCAAGCTAAACTTTCGAAAGGTTATTACTATGGTAACATCCTTGATGCTAATCATCACATTTATTATTTATTCCGGTCTTACACGATTTAATTACACGAATCTATCAGATTCCAGCAATATGGAGCGGATTATCTATGCGAAGATCGCACTGCGGATGGCAAACAACCACCAGTTAACCGGTGTTGGTTGGGGACGATACATTAGCGAATTTAGTAATTACAGTTCACTCGCAGAACAAGTAATAACTACGAGCGGAGTGGTTGATGTTTCAGAACAGGAGAGTCGTGTAACGCATAATGATTATTTACGTATATTGGCTGAACTTGGATGGATTGCTTTTTTTATGGCGATTATCATTAGTGTTTATGGTATAAGATTAATCATAATAAATTATGGATTCGGTCTCGAATATTTACCACCAATATGGATTGGATTGTTGTTATTTTCTTTTACTCATAATAACATGAATAATGCTTTATTTTGGTTCTTATTTCTTCTACCTTTCTTTCTTAATGAAATTACTGTACGCCGTCAAATGGGATGGCAATATAAAGGGCCTGAGTTAAGGTACAGTTTCGCTCCGTCCGGTCCCAGCGAATGATGGTTGATCACCCTGCAGAGACAGCTTATCCCCCTTCAGCTTCTCCCGACGCGCCAGTATCATCTTCCTCTGCTGAACCTGCCCCCAACTTTGGACACTATTTAAGTTAGAATCCCCGCCGTTTTTGCGGTCCGAGATAGCTCCCAGCTCTCCGAGAATCCCCGCGGTGTTTCGTCCCCCAAGGAACTATGGGGCCTGTGCTCGTTGTAGTCTTTCCGCCATGCCTCAATCTTCATCTTTGCATCTTCGAGCGATGTGAACCAGTTCTCTTCCAGGCACTCCTAGCGAAGTCTGCCGTTGAAGTTCTCTATGTATGCGTTCTCGAACGGCTTTCCAGGATGGATAAAATCCAGCTTAACCCCGTTCCGATGAGCCCACTCGTCCACTGCTCGCGAGGTGAACTCCGTTTTATTGTCCGTCGTGATCACCTGGGGCAGCCCATGCGTTCTGGCCAGCCGCTCCAAAACCGCCACGACCCGCTTTCCAGGAATCGAGTTTCCCACCTCGATCGCAGGACTCTCACGTGTAAAGTGATCGACTAACGTCAACACCCGGAACCGTCGTCCGTCGTGAAGGTTATCGGATACAAAATCCATGCTCCAGTGCTCCTTGGGCATCGTAGCGGCGGGAAGAACGACACGCAACGCGCTGACTCGCTTCCTGCGCTTCTTCGTGCGAACCTCCAAACCCTCTTCCTTGTAGATCCGGTACACCAGCTTATGGTTGACCTTCCATCCTTCCCGGCGCAGCATCACGTGCTATCGACGATATCCGTAGCGAACTCGAACCGCCGCCAGGTCCCGCAGTCGGATACGAAGTTCTCCACGATCCCGCTTGCAGCTTCGGTAGTGCATCGTCGATCGGTTTGCTTGCGCCAAGTCACAGGCCCGACGCATGCTGGTCTTGTAGGGGGCCTTTACATAACTGACCAGCCGGCGCTTCCGCGCGGGCCTTAGAATTTTTTTGAGAGCACGTCCTGCAAGATGTGCTTGTCCAACGAAAGGTCCGCCACGATCTTCTTCAGCTTCCGGTTCTCATCCTCCAACTGGCGAAGCCTCCGGAGTTCGGCGATCCCAATCCCTTGGTACTTGCGCTTCCAGCGGTAGAAGGATTGCTCGCTCACCCCGAGCTGTCTGCAGACTTCCCCGACCGGTTTCCCGGATTTCACCTGCTTCAAGGCATACGTGATCTGCTCCTCCGTGAAACGGGTCTTGCGCATCGTCGTCCCCCTGTATGAGGACCGCAAATTTACCGAGAATTATAACTTTAGGAATGTCCAAGAATCGGGGTTTGGGTCAATGAACGTACGTGGCGCTGAAGTCGTTGACTAAGTCGCCTTTCCTAACGTATCACCCGAATTATTGGCAATGACTAAAGAAGTTAGCGATACCACATCGATTCTTAAGAGCGCGGTGTGGCTGACGGGTGCCCAGTACACGGGGGCGGCCCTCGGCCTCTCGACAACGGTGGTGGTATCCCGCCTCCTCGGCCCGGAGCAGTACGGCCTTTCCTCCCTAGTCGTTTCCTATACCGGTTTCCTCTGGAGCTTCGCTAGCTTCAAGTCTGCGTCGGTCACCATTCGCTACATCTCAAGCTTTTATGCCTCCGGAAAGATGGAGGAACTCGGCGGAATCTGCAAGGTGGGATATGCCATTGATCTTCTGTCGGCCGTGCTGGCCCTGCTTGTCGTTGTTTGCACCGCCTCCCTTTTCGCAGATTTTTTTCTAAATAAAAGCTTCCTCGCACCTTACATCATAATCAATGCTCTCGCTCTCCCGCTGTATGCACTTACTGGCACAAGCCGGGCGATCCTCTTTTCCCTCCAGCGGATGCGGGTGGTTGCACTCTTCCTAATCGCTGAAAAGGGAGTCATTTTCGTGATCACCAGCATATTGTTGTTTACCGTTCGAATGGATTTCTCCACGGTCATCATTGCCCTGTCGTTTTCACAGGCGCTTATAGGGGCTGCTATGTTCGCGGCCTCCGTAGTCATCTTGCGAAAACATCGGGTGCGTCTGTTCTCAGCCCGTGTGTCCTCGGTTTCGGCCGTCTTTACAGAAATACGAAAACTCTTTGCCTGGAACTATCTACTCATTACTCTTACTGGCGCAATGGACCAGCTACCAATCTTGCTCCTCGGAAGGTATCACTCCGCCAGCGGCGCTGGCTTCTATAAGATTGCCTCCAACCTTAGCGGCGTCTGCGGGTACCTCGAAAGCGCATTGCGAAAAGTGGTCTATCCAGAGTTCTCCATGAAGCGTGAGATATTTAATCAGAATGAGTTCCGTTCCTTCTCCGGCCGGATCGGGAAAAGGATGGGCCTCCCCCTCGCACTCTTCACAATTGTGGCCTTATTGGCCATCGCCTGGATCCTTCCGCTCCTGTTCGGGGCAAGGTATTCTGAGGCAATTCCTGCGACTCAGATAATGCTTATCGGCACCGCTGTATCCAGCTATTTCTTCTGGGTAGAACCTTACTATTTTTCCCTCGGCGCCTTTAAGCCTTGGGCACTCCAGTATGCCGGAATAAATCTTTTTGCAGCAGCTATGATGGTAGCCGCAGTTCATCTTCCCGGGATCATTCCCCTCGCGATAATTGCTGTACTCGCCAAAATCTCTTTCTACGTCCTTTCCTCCAGCCGTGTTGACCAACTCACGGGAGATAAATTTTGAAAGTTCTTTTTCTCCTTCAGGGATCAGTGAGGAAGCCGAGCGGCAGTTTCAATGTTGCATATGATTACGCAAGCCAGATTTCTCGCTTAGGATTCGAGGTCACAATAGGTATAACAGGGGAATCGGAGAAAAGTGGGAGTCCGCACGCAAAGCTCCTCACGATGATCCGGCGAGTACAGGGTCTCTTGGGGTGGGAAAAGGGTTGGTTTTTCCTAGTCTCGCAGGTAACGAAAACAACTATTCCACGGCGACAAGGTGCTATTTTCCTCGATCGGTCCCGGGCACTATGAAAAAGTTTACCTACATCCTCAATCAGTACACTCCGGACGAAGCAAGTCACTTCTACCATGTCCTTCATCTTTTGGAGCAGATGGCGCGCCATAACGTCAGCATCGCGCTAATAATTGAGAAGGGAAAGACAGCCCCGTCGCTGAGCGTTGACAACATCGAGGTCCATCTCCAGAAGAGCACCAGCCCCCTTTTCCGATTTTTCGAACTTGTCGGTCTTCTACGCCACCTCTCGGCCCGGGGATATGACAGGATATTCGTCAGGATTTCCACCTTTGCCGCGCTCGCGGGTGTTACCGCGTCTATCGGGACCGGAGCCTCCGTCTTTTACTGGAACAGCGGTACCACAATCGAACACGACAGAGCCCAGCCTTTCAGTTGGAAGAAGGCTATGTGGTATTTGAAATCACGGATTCCCTTCTTGCTCACGAAGAGCCTTGTGCAACGCTTTGTCACTGGCCCGGAGTCGATGGGCAAGTACTACATCGAGAACGCGGGGGTTGATCCTCGAAAGATCTGTATCCTATACAACGACATCGATGTGGCCAGGTTCTCCCCATGTTCCACTCATGAAAAACAGGAGCTTCGGCGAACTCACGGAGTGGATGAGAACGCACAAATCATCCTCTTCGTACACCGTCTCTCTCCGGTCAAAAGAACCCTCTTCTATCTCCCCTATCTTCTCGACCAACTTTATGGGGAGAATGAGCGGAACCTGAATGTCAAGATATTCATCCTCGGAGGAGGGGATGATGCCGTCCCTTTGGCGGAATCGCTGCGGCACAAGTGGTATGCGCAACACGTGAAGATGGCCGGGAAGGTTCCAAACCGGGTTATTCAAGAACTCTACCAGCTCTCGGATATCTTCATTAATCCAACTTACGAAGAAGGGTTCCCTCGGGTGCTCCTCGAGGCGATGGCTTCAGGGCTACCGGTGGTGACTACGGACGCTGGCGGGATCGGCGACATACTTGGGCCGGTACAACTACAGTTCATGGTCAGCAAGGATGACAGGGAAGGGTTTTACAAAAAGCTCGATCTACTCTTGCGGTCTCCTGAGCTGGCAAGGGAACTGGCAGAGGAAAATCTAATAACGGTCGGCCGCTTCTCTACCGAAAGCGTCGCCAGGATGTATGTTGAAAAAATCTTCGGATAGAAGAAACTAAGCGTCTTTTCCAAACCGCTTTGAACGGCATACATATAAAGAACTCCGGCTCTGCCGGGAAAATGCTACTTCCTTGGAGAAATTATGAAAGTTTTTGTTGCGCCCGACGACCCAGAAGTTGGTAAATTTAAGGGCGTTATTGATGCATTTCCTGGAATCTGGAACGGAAGTGTTCTTGATGTCGGATGCCGCAAGAAAAAGCTCTCCACCCTTTTGGCAACCTCCCCGGTAAAATATACTGGCTTCGATCTTGACCCGGCGGCGGATATAGTGGGCGACCTTACTAAAGGGTTGCCTTTTTCGGATAGTGCTTTCAATGTAGTCGTTGCACTTGATATCCTCGAACACATCAATGATGTGCATAGTGCATTTGATGAAATATGCAGGGTCAGTAATGAATATGTGGTGATAACTCTTCCGAACATCTTTGAAATTAAAACAAGGCTGCGGATTCTTTTTGGGGGGAAAATATCCGACAAGTATGAAATAAAACCAAACTCCCAGATAGATAGGCACAGGTGGATTTTTAACTTTTCATCCGCGCTTTCTTTTTGCCACGCAAGGGGCGAAAAAAATTTTTTCACGGTGAAATCCGAGGGCTGTCTAGTAGGCCCCAAAAGAAATAAGCTTTTGGGATCATTGACTAAGTTGAGGCCTGACCTTTTATCTCCACACTACATGGTTCTTCTCAAAAGGGAAAAATCCAAAAGCATTTCATCGTAATTTATAATAATGCGGACTTTAAGATGAAATCCCTTATTCATATAAGTCCCAATGTTTACCCACCCTTTCCCGCGATCCACCACACCAAGAAAATCTGGAAAGAACTGGCGCAAGGGTTTGATGAGTACCATGTGCTGGCACGCTCGGAAGGAAACCGGGGCAGCGTGAGTCGGGAGGGGAACATCGTGCTCCACCTCTTGCCGCGCCTGAGCCGAAAGTCCCGGAGCTTCTTCTTGACGAGTTTTTACCTGCTTCTCTTCGTGAAGAAGCACCGGATTACCCACATCCTCTGCCAGTGCCCGCTCCTGGGAGGGGTCGCAGCGGTGGTGGCGCGGAAGTTCTGGGGGACGCCGGTCATGGTGGAGATTCACGGCGATGTTTACTTCAGATATCTGCAAGACCGAACAGTCAAATATCTTCTACCTCGCCTACTTGTGCGGTTCGTCCTTCGAAACGCATCTAAGGTTAGGTCCCTCAGTTCGGCGATGACCAGCATCCTGGCGGGATTCGGCTTCTCGCATAACGTGGTGCTCATCCCCAACCGTGTCGACACCACCCTTTTCGACAGTCCCAAGGTCAGATTCGAACTAGGTTCACCTTTGACACTTCTGGGGATCGGTCGCTTCGTTGAACAGAAGGGGTTCGACATTGCGATCCTGGCCCTGCGGATACTGAGGAGGACCGTTTCCGCACGTCTGGTGCTTGTAGGTGGCGGCCCTCTCCATGAAAGATTGACCGCACTTGCAGGCAACGATGGCTCAGTGGAGTTGCTGGGGTGGGTGGAACAAACAGCGCTTAGAGACTTGATGAAAAAGGCGGACATCTACATACAGCCCTCCAAGCCGCTGCTGGGGGAGGCGATGCCGCGAACGATTCTTGAAGCAATGGCGATGCGATTGCCTATCGTCTCCACACGGGTGGCGGCAATTCCGGGGGTGCTCGTGGAAGGCGAGAATGGGCTCCTCGTCGAGCCCGGCAATCCCGAAGCGCTGGCGGAGGCAATCCTAACGCTGGTCCGTGACGAGGGGCTGCGTGGGCGGATTGCCAAAAGGGCCCATGCCGACGTGCTCGAAAAATACGAATGGAAAAGCGTCTTCGCTGTTTACCTCCGTGAAATAGAAACAATGACCTGACATGAAGATCCTGCGCTGCTATCTAAGAATTCCCCCATTTGAAGGGGGTATGGAAAAACACATCGGATCACTGACGGCATGCCAACGAGCCGCGGGGGTAGAGGTCGACCTTCTGTTCAATCGTGGGGAAGCTACAGGGCAAGGGGACATCCAGGTGCTCCCCTCCGTTGATCTCTTTCGTCTCCGACCGCAAGCCGCCGCGGTGGCAATATTCTCACTTTTCGGGCTCCATGAGCTTCGCCTGCGCCACAGGCACTACGACATCCTGCACGTCCATGGCGACTGGAGCGCCCTGCTCCTGGCGGGTTCGCTAAAGGAGGCAAGCGGCGCTGAGGTGCTAGCCTTTTCTCTGCACGGCGACCTTACTGCCCGAAGAACGCATACTCAGATCCTTCCGCGCCTCGTACGGTGCAGTGACATCATTTTCTCTACTGGGTTCCGGTCCGTGCAGATTCTGGAGGCGTCTTCGGGAAAGCCGGTGATTTTCCGACCCAGCGGGGTAGCCGACCTTTTCTTTGCCGGCCCCACGCCACGCGCCTGTTACGGGCCCCGCTTCACAATCCTTACGGTGGCGCGGCTGGTGCATAAGAAGAACTTGGGGCTAGTGCTAGACATCGCCGCTGGTCTACCAGAGGCAGATTTTCTGGTTGTAGGCGACGGCCCTGAAATGCCGGTTCTCCGGGAACGGGTTGCCCAGGAGCGGATTGAGAACGTGCGGCTCCTCGGCAGGAAATCTCCAATAGAGATACGAGAATTTATGGATGTCTCCCACTGCTTCCTGCTGACCTCCCAGGAGGAGGGCACTCCCACAGCCCTCCTGGAGGCGATGGCGGCGGGCCTTCCGGTAGTGACGTCGCCTGCAGGGGGGGTGGCGGCAATCGTACAGGATTCTGTAAACGGCCATGTGGTGATGGAGTATGCGCCCGAAGCATATCGAGGGGCCATTCGGCAGCTATTCGACAAGGATCTACGCAGCATCATTTCCCGGAACAACGCGGCAGCCGCGCTCAAGTATCGGTGGCCGGCAGTTGCGTTGGATATTACGGCTGCAATGGAGGCGGTTTTGGCGTGCAAGCGGACACAGGGTTGGGGATGACGAGAGGAGAATGAAATCAGTGCGAGTCCTCTTGGTGACCAAGGGATTGGGGCTGGGAGGAGCCGAGCGGGTGTTTCTCCAGGCCGCCCGGCTCCTGCTTCGGGAAGGATGTACCTTCTTCTTGGTGAACATCGATCCTCGTAAAGAGGACTTACGAGATGAGGTGGACAGGCTCGGCATTCCGGTCCTCTCTCTTCCCTTTCGCACGGCATTCTCCCCCGCAGGATTCCTCCGGTGCCTGCGGTGGGCAAAGGGGAACGATATCGACCTCATTCATGCCCACCTGCCGATGGCTGGCGTCTTCGCCCGCATCATCGGAAAGCTGGCAGGCGTGCCGGTAGTCTACACAGAGCACAGCACCGTCGGGAACTATCGGCTGGCGACTCGTCTTGCCAACCGCCTGACCTACGGTATGAACACACAGACGATCGCCGTCTCCACCGCAGTCCAGGATGCCATCGGCGCAGCCTATGGCGTCTCTCGGCTCCGTCGATGCCGCGTCATACCTAATGGGATCGACATTCCCATAATCGAGGCCGGAGCGAAGGGTCCCGACATTCGGACGGAGCTAGGGATTCCAACGGGTAGACACATCTTCGGCACCGTCGCGTCATTCCGACCGGTGAAGCGGATCGATCTCCTCCTCCGGGCGTTCGCCGATGTGGTTGCTGCCGGGAATGACGCCATCCTGCTCCTCGTCGGGCACGGCGAGATCCTTCCCGCCCTTAAGGAGTTGGCAAGAGAACTGAAAGTCCCCGACCGGATCATTTTTACCGGGATGCAGCACGATGCGCTCCGGTATCTCCAGGCGATGGATACTTTCGTCCTCTGTTCAGACTGGGAGGGGCTGCCAATGACGCTCCTGGAGGCGATGACGCTCTCTCGGCCGGTGATCGCAACTAGGGTGGGAGGGGTCCCGGAAGTCGTGAAGGAGGGTATGACGGGGCGACTCATCCCTCCCGATGACAAGGAAGTCCTGGCCCAGACGATGGGGGAACTGCTTCACGATCCAGACCAGCGCTTACGTCTCGGAAGTGGTGCCCGCAGCGAAATGCTCCTTCGTGAGGGAGCAGGAGAGAACGCCGCGGCGATTCTTGAGGTGTACGCAGATTTGGTAATGCGATCCCAGCGAACGATCCGATGGAACATGAACTGAAAAAAGAACGCTACTCCCGGGGCGGATATACCGCTTGGAAATCGAAGGCAATCTTGATCCCCCGTAACACCCGTTCCACCTGCCCCATCCCCTTATTGTCAACGCTGCATCTTTCGCGGACAGTTCGGAATTGATCCGCAGAACGTAGATCCATCGAACTTTTTCTCCGAGGCGATTTTTTTCTCGTCGATCTGCACAGCATTCTTGTCGATGGACGGTTATCGACAATGCCGGTGTTGTCGAAAAATAACAAATTTGATCGGAGACGGGAAGAGGGTTGTCAAACTTCAGTTTGATCGAAAATCCCTTATGAAAATACTCATTGCGGCAAATACCACTTGGTATATCCAAAATTTTCGTAGTCGTCTGATTGCGGCACTCATTGAGCGTGGCGACCAAGTCACGGCTCTTGCTCCCCGGGATGGGTATGTCTCGCATATTGAGGCATTAGGTGCACGTCATCTACATCTGGGGCTGGACAATGACGGATTAAACCCTCTAAGCGAACTAGGTACACTTACCCACCTGACAGGGCTGTTGCGTCGGGAAAAACCGACGTTAATTTTTACCTATACTCCGAAGGTCAATATTGCTGTTTCCCTGGCAGCCCGCTTACTGAGGATCCCGGTGGTTGCCAACATATCCGGCCTCGGAAGAGCATTTATTATTGGCGGGTGGTTAAAGACGATTACCCTTTTGCTCTATAAGCTGGCGTTGCGGCATCCGTATCTAATATTTTTCCAGAATGAGGATGACCGAACGGATTTTATCCAAGCCGGGTTGGTGAATCGGGAAAAAACGGCACGTCTGCCCGGCTCTGGTGTGGATCTCGAACGATTTGCTCCGGTAGTCCGCTCTACCAACCAGCATTTTGTATTTCTATTGGCGGCCCGCTTGTTGTGGGATAAGGGGGTTGGAGAATTTGTTAAGGCTGCGCGCCAAGTAAAATCTCAATATCCGGAGACGGAATTTCGCCTGCTGGGATTTCTGGAAGTTCAAAACCCTTCCGCTGTTCCCCGTACAGCAGTTGAATCCTGGGAGACTGAGGGCATGATGAAATATCTCGGCTCGACAGATGATGTGCGTCCGTACTATGCCGATGCTGATTGTGTTGTTTTACCTTCTTACCGCGAAGGAACACCGAGAACATTGCTTGAATGTTCTAGTATGGGCATCCCGATCATTACCACTGATACTATCGGCTGCCGTGATGTTGTTGAGGATGGCAAGACCGGTTTCCTATGCAAAACAAGGGATGCAGGGGACTTGGCGGAGAAGATGGAACGAATGATTCTGCTGACACCAGAACAACGGGCGGAAATGGGTAAGGCTGGCCGCGCTAAGATGGAACTGGAGTTTGATGAGCGGATTGTGATCGATCGATACCTTGCAGTGGTCGATGAGATAGAAAAAACGGGAAAGCCGCGGAGCGAATTTCGGAAATCCTCTTGAAATATGGAGCTGATCATAGGGGTGACCACGCGTAAGGAACATATAATTGTTCCATTTCGGTTCCGAATTTGGTTATTCTTTTTCCCAAGAATCAACAATTGCCATAAATTGTC
>Ga0172368_10007617_pt1 | contig 11258 bp, 11 predicted proteins | sample Lak11m_FD_114540 | JGI IMG/M metagenome (GOLD analysis project Ga0172368, IMG submission 114540) | Freshwater microbial communities from Kabuno Bay, South-Kivu, Congo - kab_022012_11m | ecosystem: Environmental > Aquatic > Freshwater > Lake | place: Democratic Republic of the Congo: South-Kivu...
CGTGGCCAAGCTGGAGCGGCTCTCCGCCGCGAGAATCCGCCGCGAGCTACGCCGCCCGACCTAACCGGCCGGGAGCGGACACGTTGGCCGGCAGCCGAAAAAAGGGCGAAACCTGAGTCCGAGAAGGGGTTCCGCGCGGGGTCGGAGCGGTTCCTCGCGAGCCGGCCGCCTACGGCTCCGCCCGGATCTCCAGCATCCTCAGGGAGATCAGCCCCGCGAGCAGCCCGCGCACGAGGTCGGCCGAGCGGCCGGCGCCGCGGGCGAGCGCCGCGGTGTCCAGGGTGCCGTCGGTGCGGTCGAGCACCTGGGCTTCCCAGGGCTCCAGGGTCAGGTCGCCGGGCTGGTAGGGCGGATCGCGCGTGGGGACGGGGCACGCGCCTTCCGGCATCAGGCGTGCCAGGCGCGCCGGCGAGTACAGCTTGCGCACGCCGCGCAGGACGAGATCCGCCGGCCGCACGTCCAGCCGCAGCGCCTCGCGCCGGGCGCGCCCGTGCAGGGTGATGCGCCACAGCCCGTCCTCCCACGCGAACAGGCTGTAGACGATGGCCTTCACCTGCTGGCCGACGTAGTACATGCGCTCCGGCTCGGTCAGCAGGCCCATCTCGATGAGCACGTCGCCCACCGTGCGCCGGGTGCGCTCGGCGACACGGGCGGCGGCCTGCTGGTCCTCGGCGGGGACCTTCCCGATCCGCACGAGAAACGGGCCGAAGCGATCGCCGGCGAGGTTCGAGCTGGCGAACACGGGCGCGCCGCTCTCGAAGCAGACGACCTTGTGGACCTCGCCGCGGCGCAGGTCCAGCTCGCCGGTGAGACGCGACAGGTGGAACGCGCTGACGAGCTGCGGCAGGTTGTCGGAGAGGACGCCCGTGCGGCCGTCCTCGGCAATCGGCTCTGCGGGGCGCGGTGCCGGCCCGCCCGGGTGCGGCGGATCCGGGGCGCGCGCCGGGAGCGGGCGCTGGGGCGCCAGGTGCAGATCCTCGCCCTCCAGCGTGACCGCGATGCGGCCCGGCCCGTCGGTCATGCGCACGCGGCCGGTGAGCACGAGCCCGTGCTCGTCGGGCGGGCCCTCCACCTCGGCCTCGCGATCGCTGCGATCGGTCTCCTCGCGCCGGGGCACGGCTCCGGGCACGAGCCGGCCGACGCACTCCAGCAGGCGCCGCACCTCGAAGGGCTTCTCGAAGAAGTCGGCGGCGCCGTGGCGCGTCTTGGCCTCGACGGCATGGCGCGGGCCGCGGAACACGCCCGACATGAACACGAACGGCACCTTGTGCGAGCGCAGCCATGCGCCCACCTCGTGGCCCATCTGGTCGGGCAGCAGCAGGTCCACGATGGCTGCGTCGGGGCGCGCCATCGCCGCTTTCTCCAGCGCCTGGCGCGCCTTCTGCGCCTGGACGACCTCGTAGCCCTCCTGTTCGAAGAAGCCGCTCATCAGCCGGAGCAGCTCCGGGTTGTCGTCGACGATGAGCAGGCGCGGGGGCATGCCGTCTCCGAGAGTAGCGCCGCGCCCCGGGTGCGGGGCAAGGGGCCGGTGTCCCGACATCGGCGTACGTCGCGCCCTTCACGCCCCGTCTTCCGCCGCGGCAACCGAATCCGGGCGGCGGATGCGCACGGCGCAGTCTTCATCTGGTAGCACGACCCCGTCGCTGCGCTCAGGGCTCCTGCCCTCGCTGCGCTCGGAGCTCTTTCCTCCGTCCGCTCCACAGCCGAAAGAGCCCCGACCGAAGGGAGGGAAAGAGCCCGGAGCGCAGCGACGGTGCGGCCCCTTGGAATCCGATGACCTGCCCGCGATGCACCCGGCGCCGCGCCGTCCGCGCGAATCGGCGGTACGATGAGCGGTCCGGCGGCCCGCGGTGCCGCGCCGAGGCGACCGATGCCCCATTCCTGCTCCTGTACACGCGCGTGCGTTCTCGCCCTGGCCTCCTGCTGCGGACTCGCCGCATGCGGCCCGGACGACTACACGCGCCTGTACAAACGCTCGGATCGCGCGCCCAGCTTCGAGGAGGCGGACATCCGCGCGCTGCGTCACCTGGGGCCTTCGCTCGCGGACCGCGGCGTGAACTTCGGCCTCTACTCCCAGAATGCTACCAAGATAGAACTTCTTCTCTTCGACGGCGCCGAGGAGGGCCGCCCGTCGCGCACGTTCGACCTGACGCGCTTCGACAACGTCTGGAACGTGCACGTGGAAGGCGTCGGCGTCGGGCAGGTGTACGGCTTCCGGGTCTTCGGCCCGAACTGGCCGTTCGATCCCGCGTGGACTCCGGGGACCAGCAAGGGATTCGTCGCGGACGTGGACGCGCTGGGCAACCGCTTCAACCCGAACAAGCTGCTCTTCGACCCGTACGGCAAGGCGATCTCGCGCGACCACGACTGGAGCAAGGGCAGCAGCGCCAGCGGTCCGTGGGGCGCGGAGAACGACTACGCGGCGGCGATGAAGAGCGTCGTGGTGCGCAGCGGCTACTCCTGGAGCGCGAACGAGCAGACCTGGCGCGAGCGCCGCCAGGCCGCGGACTTCCCCGGCCACGGCTGGAACGAGCAGGTCGTCTACGAGGTGCACGTCAAGGGCTTCACGAAGGACGCGCACTCGGGCGTGCAGCACCCGGGCACCTACCGCGGCTTCGGCGAGAAGGCGGACTACTTCAAGGACCTGGGCGTGAGCGCCGTCGAGCTGCTGCCGGTGTTCGAGAAGCCGCTGGACGGCGGCTACTGGGGCTACAACACTCTGAGCTTCTTCGTGCCCGAAATCAGCTACGCCTACGGCCACGACGTGGCGAACGCGGGGGCGGCGACGCGCCGGCCCGAAGAGCCCATGGACGACTTCAAGTGGATGGTCGACGAGCTGCACAAGCGCGGCGTCGAGGTGTGGCTGGACGTCGTCTACAACCACTACGGCGAGGGCGGGTTGTGGCGCCAGATGCTGGAAGTGAGCGACTCGATGCCCGTGCCCGGGCTGGAGGGGACGCTCGCGAACTACGATCCGAAGGAAATCGCAGGTCTCTACGCGTACCGGGGCATCGACAACGCGGCCTACTACGCGCTGGCGCCGGATCGCACCGGCGTCCCCAACCAGATGTACTGGAACAACACCGGCGTGGGCACGCAGAGCCGCCCCAACAACGATCCGGTGCGCCGGCTGATTATCGATTCGTTGGAATATTGGGTGGAGGAGATGCACGTGGACGGCTTCCGCTTCGACCTGGCGCCGGTGCTGGGCGAAATCGACGGCGATTACGACCACTGGGACAACGTGGCGCAGACGGTGCTGCAGCAAATCATCGACGATCCGCTGCTGCAGAAGTACAGCACGCGCATCGTGGCGGAGCCGTGGTCGGCGGGCGGCAAGTACTCGGTGCAGCAGACGGTGGGCGGCTTCCCGAAGGCGACGGAGAAGGACGGCACCGGCTGGGGCGAGTGGAATCCGGTGTTCCGCGACTGGTGGCGCTCGTTCGTGAACGACGACGGCTACACGCTCAACCGCAAGGAGTGGTGGGACCGCGTGGACGGCGGCGGCACGATGACGGGCTCCAGCGCGCTCTACCCCGGGAAGCGCCCGTACCACAGCATGAACTTCATCACGGTCCACGACGGCTTCACCATGTACGACCTGCTCAGCTACTGGACCAAGCAGAACGGGTGCAGCCCCATCAACCCGATCTGCTGCATCTCCAGCGGCGGGTCTCCCGACTCGCCCTGGTGCGTGAAACAGGCCGGGGAGAGCAACAACCGCTCGCGCGACTGGGGCTCGGACGAGGCAGGCGAGAGCACGAAACGCCAGCTCATGCGCGACTTCTTCGCGGCGATGCTCTTCTCGCACGGCACCCCGATGCTGCTGGGCGGCGACGAGTGGCTGCGCACGCAGCTCGGCAACAACAACGCCTTCGGCACGACCAACGACAACGCGGAGAACTGGTACAAGTGGAACCTGTACCTCGCGAACGACGACACGGCGCGTGCGCGCCAGCGGATGCACGACTTCGTGCGCAAGCTCGTGAAGTTCCGCCGCACGCACGGCTACGCGTTCGCGCCCTCGACGTACGAGGAGGGCGCGGCGTCGTTCGCGTGGAAGAACCCCTCGGGAGGGCCGATGCAGGGCGGCGACTGGTCGGGCCGGCGCGTGATGCTGCACTGGAGCGACCCGGCGCGCGGGCCGCAGCTCGTCGTCATGGTGAACATGGACCGCACGGACGCGGACTTCGCGATGCCCGCGGGCGCGACGTGGCGGCGCGTCGTCGACACGCAGGGCTACTTCGACCAGCCGGGCATCGTGGGCGCCGAGGGGCGCGACCCGAGCCTCTCGATGAATGCCGAGATCGACAAACCGGTGGAGCTGACGGGCACGAAGTACGGCGTGAAAGGGAGCAGCATCGTCATCTTGGAGGAGAAGCGCTGAAGCTAGGCCGGGGCTCCCCCGCCGGTCCGCCCGGGTTCAGCGCCCAGACAAATCCGAGCAATTCCGCGGGGTTGCGGTACCACCGGGTACCCTACGGCGTTGTGGCCGCGGGAGCCGCGACGACTTCGACTCGCAGGCCGGGGCATCCCGCAAGCCGCTGGTCGCCCGTCAGGAAAAGGTCGGCACCGCGATCGATCGCGGTGGCCAGATGGACGGCGTCCGGGGTCTTGAAGCCGTGATGCGCGCGCAGAGCGGTGGCGCGCTCGACGACGGCGGTGCTGATCCCAGCGACGCGGACCCGCCGGCGGCGGAAGAAAGCTTGGTAGCGCTGCACCAGCGCCTCGTCCTTGGTTCGAATCGGGACAACGAGGCACTCCAGCCATGCCAGCCGCGAGCAGAGCGCCAAGGCCGTGCGCTCGGCGAGCAGTTCGCGCACCCGCTTTCGGGTGCTCTCTCCGAGCGGTGTGCCGCCCTCGACGAGGTAGATGACGGAACAAGCGTCGAGAGCGACGATCACGGGCGCCCGTCCCAAGGCCGGTCCCAGGAGTCGCGCTCTCCTCGAATCTGTCGGTCGATGTCCTCCTTGGAGCGCGTGCCTGCGGGAATCCGTGCAAGGAAGTCCACAATGTCCTCGGATTCCTCGGGGACGGGAACCGACCTCAGCACCACCTCAACGGGATCCAGCACCTCCTCTAGCGGCTCGTCCAACTCGATGTGCCGCGCGTCGGTCATCCTGCCCCGCACGATCACAGCGTCTTCCACGCCCCGGCCTCCTTCCCGCATCTTGCGCCGAGCAGGTCGGCGCCTTGCGACGCACGGACCCGCCCCGGCTTCCGCGTGCAAGTGTAGCCCATCCTCCGTGCTGCCGCAGGCACGCCCGCCGTGCGTCGCCCGGACGCGCCCGGGTGCGGCAAGCGCCACCTCAATGCCCCGCATCGGACGGCACAAGCGATGAAGGGCTCGTTCACCCGAACGCGGCACCCCGCAGCACCACTTCGAGCTTCCGCTCCACGATCGCCCGCAGCCTTGCCGAGGGCACCTTGCGCGCCCACGAACGCGCGACGCTGCGTCGGAAAGCGCGCGGCACTTCGACCTCGGGAAGCGCCGCGAAGAGCCTGCTGCGTCCCGGCGACAGGCAGAGCAGGTCGACGAGTGCTATCTCCGCGGTGGCGAGTTGCGCGCCCGAGGCGGCGACTTCGAATCCCCCGAAGAATTCGGGCTGCAAGGCCGCGCGCGGGGTGTAGTCGAGCGCTCCTCTGCTGTTCCTGCTGAGCCCCGGTGCCCGTTGGTGTCCGGGCATCGCGCACTCTTCAACGGTGTCCGGCCGCAGCTTCGATGTCCTGCGCATCCGCAACGGGAGCAGGGAATGCGGGTTCCCGGGCCGCGTGCGGGGATTCGAGCGACGGGGTAGAATCGCGGCAGGAGGTGTTCGCATGGCCGATCCGAGTCGCATCACGGCCGAGCCCGCGGTCATGATGGGCAAGCCCGTCGTTCGAGGGACGCGGGTGACCGTCGAGCACATCCTGGAGGAACTTGCTGCGGGGTTGTCGCTTGAGGAACTGCTCGCCTCGCATCCGCGCTTGTCCGGCGAGGACGTGCGTGCCGCCCTCGCATTCGCCGCCGAGTCCGTCCGCCTGGAGCGCCTGACGACGATCTCGACCGGTCCATGATCCTCGCCGACGAGAACATCGCCGGTCCCGTGGTCGATCGCCTTCGGGCCGACGGAGTCGATGTTCTCTGGGTGACCGAGGTCGCGGCAGCGTCCCGCGACGAGGACGTCTTGGACCTCGCATCGCGCGAAGGTCGCATCCTCCTGACCGACGACAAGGACTTCGGCGAGCTGGTCGTGAGGCACGGTCGGGCGCACGCGGGCGTCGTGCTGCTGCGGCTCGCGGGCATGCCACTCGCCCGCCGTGCGGAGCTCGTCTCGTCGTTCCTTCGGTCCTCGCTTGCGGAGATCCGGGGTGCCTTCGTCGTCGTCGATCACGATGGTCGAGTGCGCATCCGGCGTCCGGGCACGCCGGGTGCACCCGGAGCGAAGGCATGATGCTCCTGCCTCCTTCCTGCGCCTTGTGTCGCCACCTTCGCGACGCGTTCTCGCCCCGGCTTCTGCGTGCAAGGGTAGCCCGTCGCCCGCGTCCCGGCATGCGCGCCCGGCTTGCGCCGTCCGGACTCGCCCCGTGGCAAAAATGCGCCACCTCGCCTCCCTCGCCAGAATCGCCGGCCCATTGGCCGCATGCGCCAGCTTGTTCCCATCACGGCCGGGTGCCGGATCACTCGCGCGCCGCGCTCTGCAGCACCGCTTCGAGCTTACTCTCCACCATCGCCCGCACCCGTGCCGAGGGCACCTTGCGCGCCCACGAACGCGCGACGCTTCGCCGGAAGGTTCGCGGCAGTTCGACCTCCGGAAGCGCCGCGAAGAGCCAGCTGCGTGCCGGCGACAGGTAAAGCAGGTCGATGAGGGCTTTCTCGGCGGTGGCGAGCTTTGCGCCCGAGGCAGCGACCTCGAATCCTCCGAAGAATTCGGGCTGGACGTGATGGATGCTGTACGTGCCGACGGGCGTCCGCACGCGGCCTCCGCGCGCGAGTGAAACGGCGTACACGACCTCGGGCACCTGCTCGACGAGCCCGTGCTGGTAGAGCGCCGTCTGGAGCGACAGGTAGGCCGGGAACGGCGCGGTGATGTACTCGAGCAGCACGCGCCGGTCGGGCTCGCGTCCGAGGGCCCAGATGCCCTTGCGGATGCGCGTCAGCAGCCCGGACAGCGCCAGCCGCTGCAGGGTGTGGCTCGCGGCATCGACGGCCAGGCCGAGCACCGCCGAGGCGTCCGCCGTGGTCACTGCCGCGACGCCGAGGCCCTGCAGCCGGGCGATGGCGTCGCGTGCGTTCACGACAAGCTCCCGAGACGCTCGACGACCGCGAGCTGCAGCGCATCCCACGCATTCCGGCTCGCGTAGGCGGCCTGCTGCTCCGGCCGGAGGTACGACACCACGTGCGCCTGGAACTCGTCCCACGACACTCCCATGGCGCGGTCGAGGGCGCGCGGCAGGTTCTCGCGCACCGCGAGCAGGGCGTCGACGCTGCCCCCGGCGCGCGCGAACAGGAGCGCAAGGTCGAACACGTCGCGTGCCTGCGCGACCCTGCGATTCGCCATGGCGCCGACTTTCTGACGCAGCGCCGCGTCGAGCGGGTAGTGCGGCACCAGCAGCGGCAGAAGCTGGAATTCGGCAAGGATCTCGCCGTCGACGGGTTCGGTGACGGCTTCCTGCGTCCGCGGGCGGCGCGAGACTTCAATCTTCGTGTGCAGTGGCGCCTCGCGTCCTTGCAGCGACAAGCCGATCTTCCACCGCTGCGTTGTCTCGGTCTGCATCGGCGCGCTGACCGAATCGACGACCAGCCCGCGCGAGCGCAGGGGCAGCGTCATCGCAGGCCCGGCAAGGATCTTCGAGACCCGCTCCTTCAGGGCGAAAGCAGGTACGTCCGCGACGTCGAGGTGCATGTCCTCGGAGTACCGGAAGCTGCCGAAGAAGAAACGCAGGTTGCAGCCGTCCTTGAGGGCGAAGCGGCCTTTCTCCGGCCCTGAGCAGAGCTGGCGGAGAAAGTGGAGGTGGAAAACCTCGACGGCCTGGCGGTCGGTGAGCGCCATGCGGCATAGATACGCGATCTCGACTTTTTCGTCAAGATCTCGGTTTCAAAGCCGCGCTGCGTTGGCGTCCCGACGACGCTCGTGGGGAGCGCCAACTAGGCCGCGATCTTGCTTCGCAGCTCCTTGAGATCGCACCAGCCTTGCTCACCGTCGGTCGTCTTCCACCAGCGGAAGGTTGTCCGCTTCGGGCTGTAGGGATCGTCCTTCGGATACTCGAATACCACCTTGTCAGGGAGCAGTCCGTTGTGCTCGACAAAAAGGACTTGAAGCTTGGACTTCTTGGCGCTATGGAGAGTGCTCCACTCCACGGCATCCGTATCGCCTCCTGGGTCGTGCAGAACCAGCCACTGGCAGTCTCCTTCCTCGTACCCTGACACCAAGACGGCATGGTTTCCGAGATCCTGCGTGTCCCACCCGAGAACGACAGGGAGCCCCCGGTCAATCGAATCCTTGATTGCCTTGAATCCGCCTGGAGACTCCTTCATCTCGCGGTACGTGAACCTCGTCTCCGTCTCCTCCTGCTCCGCGACCTTGTTGAGAAATCCGCCCGCGTCTTCAACGCTCTTCCCCTCGAAGAACCAGCGGTAGAATTCCTTCTTCAAGTCGCTCCCGCGGCCGAGTTGCCCGAACAGCGGGTCTTTGCATTCGACTCCGCCGGGCCCCTTCCGAATCTGACCCTTTCCGAACCTGCCCGAGAAGCTCTCTGGCCACAGTGCCTCCATCATCATCGTCGCTGCATAGTAGGTGCATAGGCCGTCGTGATCGCCTTGGGTGTAATGCGGTATTCCTCTGAGTTCGACGCGAACATGCTTTGACATCGTTCCTCCTCCTGACCGAACCGCGGCGGATGCCTGTCATCCGCATCAATGGTGCAGAGTATCACCCTCTTTCGTTGAACACAACCGCTTGGTCGTCGCGTCGCGGTCCGACTGCCGTCGTGGTTCTCACGAGCGAGGCAAGGATCCCCTTTCGGTTTTGCCAGATCGGCGCGGAGCCGCCCGTCCGTCCGTCGAAGTCGGCTGCAATGAATACCGCCGGCAGAGCCATTCGCCAAGCGAGCGAGACTCGCTGCGCAGCGTCCGCGGCGCCCTCGCCTCCACCCACTCCCGCCACGACGCCACCCACGCCGCGACCTCGAACGACTCCGGGCATGTGAACGTGAGTTCGACACCGCCGCCGCGCAGCTTCCGGAGGGTCTGGCTCGGATGCCAGACGCGCTCGCGGATGAACGGCGCCGCGTTCCGGTGGAACCGGAGCACGTAGGTGGTCTCCTTGCCGCCGCCGAAGATCCCGAACGCCGACTGTTCCCACTTTGCGGGATCGAAATCCGCCGGCGGCTTCGCCGTCTTCTTGAGCACCCGCAGCCGGCGCAGGCGCTGCAGGTTGAGCTTGACGATCCCCTCGTGCTTGGGCACGAACGCGAGCACGTACACCGCCCGATCGTGTACGAAGAGCCGCAGCGGCAGCACCTCGAACGTCTTGTCGCGCGGCCGCGGTGACGGCGCGCGGTAGACGACGCGGCAGACGCGCCCGGCGCTGACGGCGTCGACGAGCGGCCAGAACACGTCCGGTGCCGCCTCCCGGTAGGCGAAGCGGCTGTACGAGTCGAAGCACCGCTCGATGGCCTTGAGCCGGTCGCGCTCCGCCGGGCCGAGCACCTTCTCGATCTTGCGCGCCAGGTCCTCCAGCGCCGCGAACTGGCCGCTCGTGTTCGCGAGCCCGCTGGCCTCGGTCGCGATCTTCAACGCGAGGTAGTGGCTCGCATCGATGAGCCCCGAGTATTCCTGCAGCCTGTCCCTGTAGCGGATCGACCAGCGCTTGCGTTTCCCGTCCTGCTCCTCGGCGAGCGGCAGCCCGACGTGCTCCAGCGCCGCCAGGTCGCGCCGGATCGTGCGTACCGCCGTGCCGTAGCGCTCCGCCAGTTCGTACACGTCCGTGCCGCCCAGACGGTCCAGGTCGCGCAGGATGCTGAGAATCCGCGCGACCTGCTCATTCCGCAGCGATGTGCACTCCTTGGACCTCACGTGTCACAGCATGGCGCTATCGTCGGTTCGTGGCAAGCGGAAAGGAGATGTCCATGCGGAAGCCCCACCCGAAACAGCGGCCCCTCATCGCCGACGATCTGCTCGACCCGTGTGCGGAGGACTACGTCCACAATCTGCTGCTCGGCACGGCGCTGCGGCGGCTGGAGCGCGACCACGTGAATGCCATCGAGGACATCGGTGCGGTTCGGCGATGGTTCCGCGAGTTGTGCCCGGCGAGCTGCCGTTTTCGGGCAGAGGACGATGACGACGACTGCCCGTGCCATGCGCACGTGCGCCACCACCTGCGGCAGCGGCTCCGGCGCTTTCCGGACCCCCGGGACGTGCGGCCGCCGCTGTCGCCCATCTCGCGCAACATGGACGTCCTGTCGGAGGCGATGGGACTCGACGCCGATGCGCGCGCGGTTCTCCAGTTCCTCCTGTGCCTGGCCGGAAACCGGGATCTCAGGCGCGTTTCCGAGTCGCTCGGGGGGCTCACCTTCTCGCGGTTCATCGCGACCGTCGGCGCGGCGATCTGCGTTCCGGAAAACCGCGTCGCCGAACTGTTCGCCCGCGAGGGACGACTGGTCGGTTCCGGACTCTTGGACCTCGAGCCCGGCGATGCGTGGGAGCTGAATTCCAGATTCTCCCTGCGCAATGGGCTCGCGGAGGCGCTGCACAGCCCGATGCTGGACCGGGAAGGGCTCTTGCGGCGCTTCCTGCACTTCGCGCCTCCACCCACGCTCGGATGGGAGGACTTCGCCTACGTCGAGGCCGACGCTCGGGTCGCCCGCGACGTCGTCGCGGGTGCGCTGCGCACCGAGGCGCGAGGGGTGAATCTGCTTCTCCACGGTCCCACGGGAACCGGCAAGTCCGAGTTCGCGCGGCTGATCGCAGCCGACGTGGGCGCACGTCTCTTCGTCGCCGGCGGCACGGACGCCGACGACAGCTCGCGCGATGCCGGGGAGCGGCTCGCGTCGCTGACGTTCGCCGCGCGCATGGCCCGCAGCGACCGCGCGATTCTGCTCTTCGACGAGCTGGAGGACCTGTTCCACCGCGAGTTCTCGTTCTTTGCGGACTCGCACGCAGTCGCGCGCATGTCCAAGGACTTCTTCGCCACGCTGCTCGAGACGAATCCGCTCCCGACGCTCTGGACGACGAACTCGACGCAAGGCATGGATGCCGCGTTTCTGCGCCGCTTCTC
>Ga0172368_10007618_pt1 | contig 11257 bp, 14 predicted proteins | sample Lak11m_FD_114540 | JGI IMG/M metagenome (GOLD analysis project Ga0172368, IMG submission 114540) | Freshwater microbial communities from Kabuno Bay, South-Kivu, Congo - kab_022012_11m | ecosystem: Environmental > Aquatic > Freshwater > Lake | place: Democratic Republic of the Congo: South-Kivu...
ATAAAAATCCTAACCATTTCCAAAAAAGTTATTATTAACTTTAATGTACTCTCCTTCATGGAGATAGTCGTTGAACCTTTTTCCAAAAGTTAATTTGGAAACTTGGATGCGGATTGACCAATTCTTTTTGATTTTACCATACCTTTCATCATTACTGAAAGCCATTATGTATATTACTATCATAATTTGGTTAAAAAGACTCTAAGGTTATTCCCGCAGTTAGATTAGTTTGGGCATGTTTATTCACCCTTTTTCAGTGGCACGATCCATCGCTTCAAACATTTATATTCAACAGTGTTCGTTAATCACTGCCCGCTAATTTTACTTAGCTACTATATGTTACCATATAGATTAGACTATATCATCATCTTTATTAAGATGTCTGGCGCTTCCAATCACTTGATTGTACTTCCTTTCGGAATAGTCGTTGCACCTTCCTCGTTTAAGAGGCTTGGCTCAGGATTGTCCATTATTGGAGTTTCCCTGAATTCACCAGATTTGCTAACAGTTATCACTAACTGTTGGGCCTTTGAAATTTTGATCATAAGATCAGTAAGAACCTTTATATAATTTACCACTTGCTAAAGCTCTATTAATTCCTTTATCAGCACCACCAGGTTTTATTCCAAACTCTGAAGCCCAAGCTTCAATATTTGGTTTAATTCCCTCATAAGTATTAATAATCTCTAAAGAACTATTAAAGCGATATATAGTTTTATATCGTTTCTTCAAATTATCAAGATTTGCATAATATTTTTTATTAGCTTCTGATAATTTTCGTTTGGTTTCTTCAGTTGGAATATGAGTTATAACATCCTGCTCTTTATTATAAACAGGTTTTAGTAAATTAATATAATGTTGTTCTTTGAAGTATTGTTCATCTATGTTACATAGTTCTATAATCACCAATTCAAAACATTTCTCTCCATATTTATTATATGAATTTTGTAAATGTTCATTCTTGTGAACTCCTTTACGAAGTTCTCTTCTATGCTTATAAAATCTCTGTTGAATGTTTTTAGAGCTGCCTATATAAAAATTTGCATTATTACAAATAATTTTATAGACTCCACAAACATTTTTATATCCTAACATAGATTCACTAAACTTCATTTCAATCTTTTTTTAGCCATTAAATATTGACTATCATCAATTATAATTTGTTTTATATGAGGCATTTTAACACTTACATACTTTATAATCTGATTAATTTTATCAATACTACTTGTATTATATAAATTTCCAACAAACTCTTTATTTTCATTTATAGTAAGTTGAATATAATTCTTTTTAAAGTTTTTTATAGGTAAATTTTTTCCTGCAACATTTATAATAAATGTTTCTTTTGGGTTTAAGTTCCTTAAACTAGTGGATTTACCAGAACCACTTTCACCAACAATTGCACCTAATTCGGCCATATTATTTAGTTAGAAATTAAATAAATTTTTATCTGATTTAATTTCATCATCTATATTTTTTGAAACATTGGTGGATAAAGTTAAATACGATTCATAGTCTATTATAGAGTCTGGCTTTGGAAGTTCCATAAACATACCAACCTCTCCATAAAATGCTACTCCCTTATTAACATCAGCTTGTCCATATCTATTTTTCAGTTTGTTATCATAGAAGTTCTTTATCTTCTATATCTGCAATTTCATTAATTATATTTGCAGCTCCGACTATATCATCACCTTCTTTAAAAGTTAAGGTGTTGGGCGCTCGTGTCTTTATTATATTCCCTTTAGGGTTTCAAAAGTTAGTCTGTGAACCTTCTAAGGATGTTAACCCTTAACTTGGCTGCTGATTGTCTATTTCTAGATTTTCCGGCAATTCACCCAATTCATTATTAATATTTCTATTAATTTGCTCAACACTTCTCCATAAATAATTTTTATAAAGTTTTTCAGTGTCTATTTGATTTTTAATACAACTGGTATTTTTAGGAGACATTCCTAGATAACGTAATGCACTTGAACAAAAGAAGAACTTCCAATGTAAATTTTATTATTAGTTGTATTAATTATCTGATAAATTCCCGAAATTTTTATTTCTCCTTTTACTGTTTCCATTCCATATATTTTATGTTAATATTAGAACAAATATAATAAAAGAAAATTTATAAAAATACTTAATTTAGATTCATCTAAAATTTAAGTTTTATGTATTATTTTGTTAAGAATTTGAACAAGTCTAAATCTCTTTTTTAACACATTTTGTATTGGATATCCTTCACACCTGGCAATTTTTTCTCTATATGGGTAATATAAAGCAATTACAACCTCAGAAGCATCAGTAGTTCCTGATGTATCTTTAAACACTTTGTTATCTTACAGGCTCTTTATCCTGTAAATCTACGATTTTATATATAGTCGTAGGTCAGACTATCTCTTCAATATCCTTTAAGTATTGGTATACATAAGATATTGCTCCGCACTCGTGGCACTTCATTTTCCTCAACACCACTTGGTAGGAAAGTATGTACTAGTCGTTGATCCTAATTTCTATATTACTATAGAGGTTGGATTAGGGTTACCTTTTATAGGCTTTCCCAGATTCACGAAGTTTAACGATGACTTTATAAATTTAAATTAAGGAATACATAGTTGAATTAACTAGTTTCCTTGTATTTTCCCTAATCATCAAGTTGGTATAACTCATAACCATTTGTTTTTCTATCCATAGATTTAGAATTTCTATTCATTTGTTGAATAAAAATGCCAGTTATCCCACATTTATTTCTAAAATAAATTAAATAATCAACAGTTAAGTCAATCTTCTCTTTTTTAGTTCCAGGTCCAGAAATTAGACCAACATGGTCTATAAGTATTACTTTATATCTTTCTGGATCATTTTCAATAAATTCTTCTTTATGTTCTCCAAGAGCCTTAAATTCTCCAAATTGTTTTAGCCACTCTTTAGTAGTAGCATAAATTCCATTCGGAGAAAGAGCTTTATCATAAATAGTTAAACTTAACTCAAAATTAGCTAGCCAAGAATATGCTTTATTTACTAATTCTTGATGCTCATCAGATATTGGAGTAGTTAAAGATAGAATATCTTCATAAGTTACTATTCTTCCATATTCATCATAAATATACCTAGATAAAATCTTTGCAAATAATACATCTGCAGCCATTTCAAAAGAATAGTATAAAATAGAAATTTTCCTATCCCCAGCATTTTTTAATAAATTATAAGCAAATACATCAAGTGCAAATGATGTCTTACCTCCAGAAGTGTCTGCTCCAATAGTATATAAATATTTTTTTTGTATACCATAGATGACTTTGTCTAAATTTGGAAGTCCTGTACTAATACCTACATTTTTACCAAGCTTTCCAGACTCTATATTTCTAAATAGTGTTTTAACTGACATTATAATAACTCTGTATTATTATACCCGTTTACATTGCCACTATCTCTAATATATTCTATCTCTTCCCACTTTTTAGAGGCAATAAACTCTAAACATTATATTCTATTTAAGACGCAACTCTTAAATACGTTCTCTCATGAACTGCTATATATTACTATATAGATTAGACTATATCATCTTCCTTTTTTGGAAGTTCCCTATTTCCAATACCATTTGCTTGTATTGTACTCTCTTTCGAGATAGTCGTTGAACCTTTATTTACTATTTTATTAATATGTTGAATAAAATCAAGATAATTTAAATCTGATTTCATTTTATTACATTTAAAACAAGAAGTTACACAATTTTCTTCAGTGTATCCAATAGAATTATTTAATCTATCAATACCATTTCTCTTAAATGGTAAGTTAGTTTTATTTAATCTAAGGTCGCTTTTATACTCTTCCGGTTCTTGACCACAATAAAAACAATTTCCAAAAATTAATTCATCAAACTTTTCATCTGATAAATTAAAAATATATCCCCTATCTACTGCTCCAGAAACATAACTAGATTTTACACAATTTCTTGGAGCATCTAAAGTAGGGGTTCTTCTTTTTTTAATTTCACAATTAGAACAGTGTTCTGTTGTAGTTAAAATTGTTTTTAAGGATTTAACCGAAATTGTGTTACAATGAATACATTGAACATTAAAATAACGTGTTTGAGTTTTATTCTCTCCATAATGAGAAAAATTTAAAACTTTATAACAACCTATTGTTTGTCCAATATATTTATCATTTGTATTTTCTTTTCTGCAATTATTACATATACATCTTTCTAGATGTGATCCTGAAGTAGTTTTTTCAGATCCACAATTAACACATTTAATATAAAATGTATAAATATATGAACCTTTTTCATTTCGACTACTTTCTTTTTTGGTAATTTCAAATTTACCATTTTTAGTAAATACTTGGCTGCTGATTGTCTTTTCTTCCATTTTTTAAGATAATTTTTAAATTTTTTTATTATAATACAAATATAATAAAAATTAATTTATCAAAATCCATAAATGGAATAAAAAAGAGATTCCAGCAATTAAAGGAATTCTCATTCTCGTATTCCTACGAGAAGCTACCTTAGTTTGATAGTGTAATTTATTAAGTTGTGCTCTTTCCCAAATTCTAATGCTTCCATAATTCTTTCATGAGAAACTGTAGAATTTTTCAATTGCTTAGAATAAAAAATACAGAAATCATCAAAAGAAAACAAGCCCGCTTTAGTAAAATTTTTTATACTACAAAATTTACCATTTATATTTATAAATGGAGGATATGCATCAAAAAATTCTTTCCCAAGAATATTAGACTCTTTAATATACATCTTAATAAAATTCTTATTAAAAGGTATATTTTTAAAATTTAAAGATTCCCCCTCAGAAGGAACTTTAAAAGTTGAATTTATTATTTTTTTATCAAGTAAAGATTTCAAAACATTTCTAAATAATTCTTTACCATTAGAAATATTAGAAATATAATTTACAAGATATTTAGAATCTCCATCAATAGCTAGAAATAATAATCTAACTATAAAGAGTTCAGTAGGAGTTAAATTACTATTAATATAAATAGCAATTTCTTCATTTAAAGATAATTCAAAATGCTGCATAAATGCGTTATTTCAAATTACTCTGTTAATTTCTGTAATATCCGTTACGGGATTGGTAATAAGTTAGTTTTAGTAATTTGTAGTAATATAATTATTTATCTGTTATACTCTGAACAATAATCCCATTTCTTGCCCTTCTTGGATAAGATTGAAAGTTTGTTCACCTTGTAAAATATCGTCCAATTCTTCTAGGGATATTTCTACATAAGATTTATCTTTCATAGAAGTAGAATACCAATTCTCTTCCATAGTACCTTGAAGTACTAAAGTAAAAATTTCTGCTAATTTTCCTTCCTCATATCTAATCACTCTTCCTCTTACACTATAAGTTTCCTTACCAACAAAGTTGTTTGTGCACTGGACTATGTCTTCATCCTAATTATAGGAGCACCTGCATTTAGTCTCTGGGGCTGTAGCATTACCTACTATGCCTCCTCAAGTTGCCATATGTTTTCACACTTAGGTTTCAAGGATATTCAGGTGTATTTTTTATAAGGATTACTCCTTACTGGGCATACTGCCATCTAAAATTTTTATAATTTAAATTAAAATTACTACAACAATCACTAATTTTTTTCCTTCCATTAATAGTACCTAAGACAGATATAGAAGCATCACAAATAGTGTTAAAAGTTTCAATATATTCTCCATCTAAAGAAAATTTATTAACTTTTTTACCATCTTTTCCTCTGTTATCTTCCTTAATATTATTGTCTTGTGCCTCTAATAAGTATTCATCTAATATAATAAAATTAGGAACTAATCTTCAAACAAATCCTTTACATTGCCTTTGTAATCCTTTACAAGCTGATGCAATATTAGAACCTTCTGATAAATCATTAACTGCCAAAGCAGCTAGTTTATAATTTTCAAATGTTTGAATATAATTTCCACTTAAATCATACTGGTTAATATTATTAAATTGAATACTTTTGGGGTCTATATTTGATATATCTCCTAATAAATCGTCTTTATTTCTTCATATATAACCATAAGCACTGTTTCTTAATTTTTTACAAACGGATGATATATGTGATGGATCTTTAATACCTAAATGCTGTCCGGCTTGAGAAATTGATTCATACTGTCCAACTAATTCCCTAAATATATTATATTGGTCAACAGCCACAATTTCAGGATACTCTCCTCCAATTGAGTTATTTACAAGATTATATAATTGAGAATAATTCTTAATATATTCAATTTCAGCCTTTTTACATTCTTCTATAGTATCAAATTCTTTGATTAAAGAAATTAGTGGTAATTTATTTTGTGAAAGAATAGACTCTATTCATTGAACTTTTTTAGGACTCTTATAAGTCCTATTTTTAACATCAAGTAAATGTTTGTTTAATCTTTCTGAAAGAGATTTCATTGTAATTCCAGCATACCTTATTTCTAAGGTGTCTGGATGTTGTAATACATAAAGTTTTGATTTTTCCATAATATTTTGTTTTAAATTAATAAAACAAATTTAATACAAAAAATTCAAAGACTTTGTATATTTTGTAAGTTATTTAAATTATCTATTTTAATTAGGCATAAAATTGATTATTTACCCTCTGAGTTTTTTGAGTTTGAGAAGATGTATTAGAAAGAATTATAGCTAAATTAAGTCCTGGAATATCAGCTCCTTCATCTAAACTTTTAGCAGTATGAATAACACCTTTTTGAAGCTTAGAAAATTCTACCATAGTAATTCTATTTTTTCTCTTAGTTTTTCCAGAATGCACTACAAATCCATTCCCTATTTTTTCTGCCTGTTTAATTGTGGAAGAAAAGGTAATAGCTTTTGAATTTGGTCTATGTAATAAGATTTTCCTAGCAATATCAATCTTAATAGGATGATTCATTACATAGGATTTTCTGGCTTGCAAGGCTCTATTCCAGGTAAAAGCCATTGCAGTTACTTCCTTAAATATTTGATTTATTGTATCTTTGTATCTTGGATGAGATGAAGGTAATCCACATAATGTTTTAGCATATTCATACCTAACAAAATGGGATGGTTTAATAACTATATTACCTTTTTTTATTCCAGATACACAAGTCATTGCTAATTGAAAATCATTATCAAAGTAAGAAAATGAATTAAAAAAATCTGAATTTAATTCTTTATAATAATCAATATCATCGGGAATAATAGAAACTTTATATTCTACAAATCCAGATAACCATTTATTAGCAACAGCTTCTTTAATACTTAAAGTATCTACAACAGGACAAAATTTATTTAATAATTCATGTCTACCATCTAAACGAGAAAATGTAGCAGATAGTCCAAGAACTAATTTAGGAGTTCTTTGAGTAAATATTTCATAAAAAGTGTCTGATCCGTATCGGTGACATTCCCTAACCTAACAACTTTCATTGTTAGCTCGACTATATCTTAATTTTTTCATTTTTTATCAAGATTGTATTATTTTTAGTTTTAGTTTTATTTCTAATTTGATTAGAAATAGTACAATCGGCAACTCCAAAATAGACTGCCGCCTCTTTATTATTTTTAAATTTATTTACAATGTTATTATTTAAGTCTATTTCTAAAACTTTAAATCTATTGTCAAAATATAAACTAAAATCCTCTATAGGCTCTTTAGACCAATAAAAATCGTTTCATGCAATTTTTTGCATTATTGCAGTATTCAGTCCTTGAGTATTTGAGTTTTTTGAACCATAAAATTCATAATATATAGCTTTTTCGCTATTATGTATTTTAATTAATTCATGAGTATCTATAGAATACTGATAATGTCTGATGCCTAAATGTTTAGAAGGATCTATCTTTTCCTGTAATGTATAATTTCCAGAAATATAATCAGACTCATACACTCAATAAAATCCACAAGAAGTTTTTGATCTACCAGATAAAACATTACCTATAGCCGACTTCGAACTCAATCCCATTTCCTTAGTTGCAAACATAATAGAATCATAGGTTTTTATATATTCTCCTTTTAAAGATAGCTGAACTACTTTAACTTGATGAGCTTTAATAGACCTTTGAATTCCACTTTTATTTCTTTTTTCTATAGTTATAGAACCCCTTCCCCCACTATCAACATTAAGTAGGTCATATCCTAGATTTTTATATTCTTTAATTAAATTGATCTCAGTTTCTTCCCACAAATCTTTTTCACATTCGTAAATTTTAGTAATAATAACATCTAATCCTTTTTCAAATAAACTAAAAATTCATTTAGAAACAGGAGTAGATCGTTTTTCAGGAGACCTAGCAACATATTTGTGATGTGATAGTCTTTGATTTAATTTTCTACAAGTTGTTCCTAAATATCTAAATTGTTCTGGTGAGTCAGAACTGCTTAAAACATAAAATAAATACTTTTCTTTCTCTTTCATACTATATATTTTTAATAATTAATAATATGCAAAGATAATGAAAAAATTCTCACTATTTCCATAATGATGCAAAATAATTTGCATCTCTTATGTACTCCCTTTCGGGATAGTCTGTGAACTTTAATCTTACACAAAAGTATAAGATTCTTAGCTGCGGATTGTCCAATCTTCATATTTTTTACTATACCGAGGTAATTATTCTCGCCATGCAATGTATCACTACTTGCATTTAGTATATGAAGCTCTAAGGATATTCCCGTCAATTAAATGAGTTTAAACTCGACAAATGTTCATCGAGTATTACTAAATCAATTGAAGTATCTTTTTTTATAGCAGAATTAATTATCTCTACTTTAACTAGAGGAAGGAGATTAAATTTATTTAACTCCATTATCCACTGAGTTTTTAAATAATCAGTAGGAACTATAACTGTTATTTTTCTATCTCTATTCTTAGAAATAAAAGATTTGATTGCAATTATTGCAGCCCTTGTTTTACCAGAACCAGTACACCATTTTAATGTACCTCTACATCCTGCATCTATCCACTTTCTAACTCCTAGTTTTTGTCTTTCATCTCTGGTCATATTTTATATAAAAAAAATTTATAGAAAGAGAATACAAAGATACAAAAATAATTTAAATTAAAAATCATAATTTTATAAAAACTAAATATAATTTATAATAACATTTTTTAATAGCATATATAAAAATGAATTATATTAATATTTTAATGTACCCAATGATCTCCTATTATAGCTTCTGCTTTTAGAGGAATAATTGGACAAAATGGTTTTCCAGCAAACTCCATACATTTAATTAATAATTCTTTTGTTTCTTCTGCAATACTTTCAGGACATTCTATTAAAATTTCATCATGTACAAAATTTACTATTTTAACTTTTAGAAACAATCCTTTTTCTAGGATTTCTTTAAAAAATAAAATTCCAGCATATTTAGTAATATCAGAACTTGTCAATTTTGTTATCTTGAGGACTCTTTATTCCTCAATTCAATACTTTCATTTTCAGTATTGTTCGGACTATATCTTATTTTATATTTTCATTAACATATTTCGCAAAATTTTGCAACATTTCAAAAGAAGCACTATTTTTCATAGAGTTAGCTTTATTTGAAATGATTTGAATATTTTCTTTAGTGTAACCTTTTGAATTATCTATTCTATCAATAGTAGGTGTGTAATCATAATTATCTTTAGTACCTATTACAAAAGGTACTTTTAAAATGGGACAAACTTCGGGAATTACTATATCTTCTTTTGTTAAAGAAAAATCTATCCCTTTTTTTAATGCTCTCTTTTTTGCATTATTTAACATAGTAGTAATATGATTTTTTCTAGTATTTTCCTTTTTTTGTTTATTAAGGTATTCTTTAAAATTCACATCCACTTTTGTTTGAAGTTTTCTAAAATAATTACGATCTTTTCCTTGATTAATAGAATTATGATAATTATAACAATCACTACATAGAAATTGTAATCCATCAGTACTAAGACTTTTTGTGGATTTATAAAATTCATCTGAAGATTTTGTTTTTTCACAAACTGGACAGTATTTTTCGGACACAGCTATTTCTAAAGTTATTCCTTTTTTTGCAAGACGTGCTTTTTTTGCACACTCTTTGCAGCAATAACTATATCCATCTTTCATTCCAGAATGTTTTACCATAAATTTTAATTCTTTTTCTGTATTACACTTTTTGCATAATTTTGTTATTTTTTCATCCATAATAATTTTTATTAAATTTGTAACATGAATACAAATTTACAAATTTCTATGGATATAAAAACATAAAATTCCCATTTTCTTGGAAAAATTATTGACACGCATATAATTTAAAAATTTTAATACGCCGTCTCATTTCTAGTCTCTACACACTTCTTTATATTACTATAAAGGTTGGCTCGGTATTTTCATCTCAGAATTCACCGAATTTATGGGATTTAAACAGGGCACATTCACCCACCCTGAATAGGATAATTTTGACTTAATCTCTGTATATCAGACTTTGCTTTATTATATAATTTGAATAGATGTTTAGCATCTGGATTAGTCCTCCAAAAATTTGGATCTTCTACAATATCTTTTAATAAAAAATAATCATTTTCTTCCTTATTAAAAAAATACTTTCTCTTTGTTACATTATTAAATATAATATATCCTAAAGATTGTGAAGCACTAGCAACATATTCAAAATAATCCTTAAGTTGAGGAAATGCTTGAAAATATGATTCATATACAAAAACTCCTTCTTTAGGGGAAATATTACAGTTAGCAGCAATAGTTGCACCATTACCGCCATAATTTCAGTTGTGTTATCGTTAGCCTCTTTATACTAACTTCTATATGTTACCATATAGCTCAGACTATATCTTCACCATAGATTTCTCTTTAGGTGTCGGGTTCTCGTGTCAATATTATTGGATTAGTTCCTCAATTGTTAGTCGTTGAACCTCCTATCTTACCTTTATACTATTCAGATAGTTCGGCTGCGGATTGTCCATTAAGTTTTCCGCAATTCTCCCGATGATTTTCCTCTATGTTTCCAAAGAGGGCCACAAATGTATTTAATTTTCTAGATAAACACCAAATTTTATCACTGTATAACCATTGATAAAATTTCCTAGATTCTTCTTTCCTTTCAATACTTATATCATAAGCATTACCTTTGGCCCTTATAATATAATATATACCTGCATCTGTAAGAATTTTAGAAATATTATCTATAAATATCTTACTTCCACTAGTAATTTTACATTCATACCTAGTCCTTGTCTCTGAACTAGTCATTATTGAGCCATCTCCATCAAAATATCCTAAAATAAAATTTTTAGAATATTCTATATTTG
>Ga0172368_10007619_pt1 | contig 11256 bp, 10 predicted proteins | sample Lak11m_FD_114540 | JGI IMG/M metagenome (GOLD analysis project Ga0172368, IMG submission 114540) | Freshwater microbial communities from Kabuno Bay, South-Kivu, Congo - kab_022012_11m | ecosystem: Environmental > Aquatic > Freshwater > Lake | place: Democratic Republic of the Congo: South-Kivu...
CTCTAATGGAAAAAAACAATAGTAATGGTGAATATTTTAATGAATTACAAAAAAAATTATCGGAAAAACAACACGAAAAAGACATTATTACAAAAAAAATTGCTATCATAGAAGCACAGATGGAAATAAAATTGGAAAATGAAGGACAATTCGATTTATCTTGGCTTAATAATAGATATGGGGAATTAAATATTAGTTTGAAAAAAAATGAAGAAGAAATTGAAATTTTAAATAATTATTTAAAAGAAGAAAAAATAAAAATTTTAAAACTTGAAGAAAAAAAGGCTGATATTAATTTAAAAATTTCAGAAATTGAAAAAGAAATGAATAAAAGTTTGTCAGGTTCAAGCAGCAAAGACTACAAAAAAATAAACCAAGATTTAAAAAAATTAATGCAAAAATTAGAGGATAGTGAAAGCGAAGGTAATATTGAAAAAATAAAAGAAATCATTAAAGAAATTAGATTGGATTTGATGAATATACTAAAAAATACTGAATTTGAAGCTAATGGTGAAAAAATAGAACAAATACAAAGAGACTTATTATCTTTAGCAAAAAATAAGGAGAAGTTATTAATGGAAATCCATGAAATAAATATAAATAATTCTAGCAAAAAAGAGAAAAAATTACTTCTAGATAATTATCTCAAAGAAATAAAAAATGAAATAGAAATAACTGGTGCTAAATTAAGAAAAAATCAGGAAAAAATAGGTACTGAAGAAAATATAGGTGAACTTAAAAATTTAAAAAATAATTTAGATAAAATTGAAATTAATATTAAGGAAATAAAAGAAAAAATTAGCGGGTTCTCGAAAGAAGAGGAAGAAAAAAGATCAAAACTTTTCGACATGCAGAGAAAAATTCAAAACTGGCAAAATGAAATAAATAATTTAAATAATAATATAAATGACATTAAAGTTAATTCAACCAGATATGAAACCAAATTAGAAGATTTAGAGGTTGAGATTAGGCATGATTTTGGTGATTTTAAAACAATCAGAGATAATAAATTCAACGGTAAAATTAATGTTGAAGAAATTAGAGAAAAAATAGAAAATATTAAAAAGCAACTTGATCTGATTGGCGGTATAGACCCGGAAGTGGAAAAAGAATATGGCGAAACTAAAGTAAGATTTGATTTTCTTTCTGGACAGTCAAATGATTTAACTAATGCCATAAAATCTTTAGAAGAAATAATTAAAGAACTTGATATTAATATTAAAGAAAAATTTGATAAAGAATTCAAGGTAATATCAGAAAAATTTGAAGAATATTTTAAAATACTTTTTAATGGTGGTTCGGCAAAAATAATAAAAGTTATGCAAAGTGATTTGGATGCTGCTACAAAAGAAGAAGAAATGCAAGCAAATATTCAAACCGAAAACTCTAATCAGGAAAAAAGAATTAAAGAAAAGGAAGATAAATATACAGAAAATATTAAAAAAATAAAATATTTGCAAAAATATAATGCTACTGGTTTGGCAGGAATTGAAATTCATGCGACTCCTCCAGGGAAAAAAATAAAGTCTATCGCCATGCTTTCCGGAGGTGAACGAGCCTTAGTAGCAATTGCCTTAATTTGCGCTATTATAAGCGCTAATCCATCACCCTTTGTAGTTTTAGATGAAGTTGATGCAGCTTTAGACGAAGCCAATTCCGAAAGACTAGCTAAAATTTTAGACGATCTCTCTCATAAAACTCAGTTTATCGTTATCACTCATAATCGTGCATCAATGCGTCGTGCAAATATACTTTATGGTATAACTATGTTAGAAGACGGTGTTTCAAAACTATTAAGTATAAAATTAGACGAAGTTAAAATTAAAAATTAATATTTATTAATATATTAAAAAAAGTTTATAATTTGTAATTATATATAGATTTTATGCCGTCAAAAATTTTTTCAGCTGCAGTTGTAGGCTTGGACGCGGAAATAGTAGAAGTTGAAGCTGATACTAGCTCAGGCCCTTTAGGGGCTTTTTCTATTGTTGGACTTCCTGATATGGCCGTTTCTGAATCACGAGAAAGAGTAAGATCTGCTATAAAAAACTCTGGATTTAATTTCCCAAAAAGAAAAGTCACTGTTAATCTTGCGCCAGCAGACTTAAAAAAACAAGGTCCAAGCTATGATTTGCCCGTAGCCGTAAGCATACTTTTAGCAACTGAAAGAATAAAAGTTTTAAATGATTTGAATAAAATGATGTTTGTCGGTGAGCTAGCTTTAAACGGATTTATGCGTCCTATTAATGGAATGTTATCTATCGCCATAATGGCAAAAAGAAAAGGAATTAAAACTATCTTTGTTCCCATAGCTAACGCTAAAGAAGCAAAATTAGTAAAAGAGCTTGAAGTTATACCTTTAGATAATTTATCGCAATTAGCAAATCATCTTACTGGTATTGAATTAACAAAGTCAGCCGAAGAATCAATTTTTAATTTTTCCAATCCAAAAATAATTTTTGATATGGCGCATATTAAAGGCCAAGAGCATGTTAAAAGAGCTTTAGAAATTGCTGCAGCTGGTGGGCATAATCTTTTAATGAGCGGCCCGCCTGGATCAGGTAAAACTTTATTGGCACGTACCATGCCATCCATACTCCCAGATTTAACATTAGAAGAAGCTTTAGAGTTAACTAAAATTTATAGCATTGCTGGAAAATTACCTTCTGGTATAGCTTTAATTGATATTCGTCCCTTTAGATCGCCTCATCATACATCTTCGGGAGTAGCATTAGTCGGTGGAGGAACCTGGCCAAAGCCAGGAGAAATATCTCTTGCTCATCGAGGAGTATTATTTCTAGATGAATTTCCAGAATTTCCAAGACAGGTTTTAGAAACATTAAGACAACCGCTTGAGGATGGAATTATTAATGTTAGCCGAGCAGCAGGAAATTTAAGTTTTCCTGCTAAATTTGTCTTAATTGCAGCTATGAATCCTTGCCCTTGCGGGTATGCCGGTGATAATGAAAAAGAATGTACATGCTCACCATCACAAATAATTAACTATAAGAAAAAAATATCTGGACCAATTATTGACCGCATTGATCTTCATGTTGAAGTACCTAGAGTAATGTTTGAAAAATTAAATGATGACATAAGCGGTGAAAAATCAGAAGATATAAAAAAACGAGTTGAAATTGCTAGACAAAAACAAAAAGAAAGATTTAAAAATACAACATTTATAATTAATTCGGAGATGACTTCACAGGCTGTTAAAGAATTTTGTAAAATTGATAATTCTTCATTAAATATTTTAAAAAATGCTGTAAATCAAATGCATTTATCAGCAAGAAGTTATTTTAGAATTCTTAAGTTAGCAAGAACTATTGCTGATTTATCTGGAGAAAATAATATATTGCTTCCCCATATTGCCGAAGCTCTCCAATACAGGCCAAAAATAGAATAAATTGTAAGATTGTTTTTCAATTAATTAATATGTTATAATAAAAATATAAATAATATTATTATATTATATATTTAAATTTTTAATTTTTTCCTATAAAAATACATAAATTTATGTATAAAAAAATTACTTTTTTATTAATAATACTTTCTTTTTTAATGACTTCAGGCTTTGGATGCAAAACAACAGATCCAAAAGCGCTTGAAGGAATGAAACCGGTTACGCTAACATATTGGCGCGTTTGGGACGACTCCGATGCTTTTGATGAAATTATAGCAAAATATAAAACAATTCATCCTAATATAAAAATAGAATACAAAAAATTAAGATATGATGAATTTGAAAAAGAATTGACTGATGCCTTAGCTGAAGATAGAGGACCGGATATGTTTTCAATACAAAATACATGGGTAGAGGCATATGAAAATAAAATCTCACCTATGCCATCATCTATTACCCTTTCCTATCCTGTTGTTAAGGGTACAATACAAAAAGAAATTGTACCTGAATTAAGAACAACAAAAAGCATTACTTTAAATGAAATTAAAAATAATTTTATAGATACAGTATATAAAGATGTGGTACTAAAAGTTGAAGAGCCAACAAGCCGGATAAAAAGTGAAAAAATTTTTGGTTTGCCAATAAGTATAGATACTCTGGTAATGTACTTTAACCGTGATCTATTTAACAATGCAGGTATACCAAATCCTCCAAAATACTGGAATAAGGAATTCCAGCAGGATGTAAAAAAATTAACCAGACAAGATACAAAGGGACAAATTGAACAATCAGGAGCAGCCTTAGGTGGAAGTGATAATATTAATAGATATTCCGATATTTTATCAGTATTAATGATGCAAAATGGTGCTAATATGATTAATGAAAATAACGTTGTATTATTTGACAGAATTCCTTCTTCATTGGAAGGAAAAAATTATAATCCTGGGCTTGAAGCTTTAAGATTTTATACTGATTTTGCCAATCCAGCCAAAGAAGTATATGCCTGGAATAGTAATTTAAATAATTCCTTAGATATGTTTATTCAAGGAAAGCTAGCTATGATGTTCGGCTATGCATATATGTTGCCACAAATTAAAACTCAGGCCCCAAAATTAAACTTTAGTATTTCTAGTTTGCCACAAATTGAAGGAAATACTAAAACAGTTAATTTTGCAAATTATTGGGTTGAGACTGTTTCAAAAAAAAGCAAATACCAAAATGAGTCCTGGGATTTTATTCAATTTATTACTAAAGCAGACCAGGCAAAATTATATATAAATAAGACAAAAAAACCAACTGCCCTAAGATCACTTATAAATTATCAGCTTGAAGATAATGATATGAAAATTTTTGCTGAACAAATACTTACAGCTAATAGTTGGTACCATGGTAAAAATGCGTTGGCAGCGGAAAAAATTATTGGCGAAATGATTGATTTAGTTACAAAGGGCCAAGATAAAATTGAAAATATAATTACTGTTACTGCCAGAAAAGTACAACAAACAATTAAATAAATATTAAATTAAATTTTATGATTAAAAAAATATTATACTTATTATTTTTCTTAAGCATAATATCTTTGTCTTTTTATTTTGTTGATATTAAAAATGCAAAAGCTGTATCAATAGTTGATAATATTATATGCGCAAAGTCAGGTAATGGTAGTTCCTGCACTTTGAATGACTTTGTAAAATTAGCTTTAAATATATCACAATGGATTTTAGGTATTTCTGGTTCGCTTACTTTTTTATTTATGATATATGGTGGTTTTATGTTTTTAATTTCTGCGGGTAATAGTGAAACTGTCACAAAAGCTAAGGGCATCATAACTGGTGCAGTTATAGGTTTATTTATTGTTTTTGGAAGTTATGTGATAATAGGTTTTGTCATGAAGGCAACGGGAGCAGATACTGAAGGAACTTCTTGGGCTAAAGTTGGCTGGTTTGAAAATGAGAAAAAATAATAACTATGTCTATTTTTTTTTCAAAAAAAATTTTTTTAGACGAGGAAGAATTGGCAGAAAATTTAAGAAAAGCTAGGCAGGAAAAAAAATTAAAACTTGAAGAAGTTGCTAAAAAATTAAATATAAATATAAAATATTTAAAAGCTTTAGAAAAAGGAGCGTATAATGATTTGCCTGAAGGAATTTATGGAAAAAATTTTTTACGAGAATATTCAATAATTTTGGGTTTAAACTATAATGAACTATTAAAACAATACAATAAAGAAAGAAATTTAAATAAAGAAAAAAAAATTAATATATTCTCTAATCAAGTTGTTAAAAAATGGTATTTTGTTTCTATACCAAAAATTATAAAAAATTTAAGTATTATCATCGTGGTAATACTTTGTTTTTTTTATTTAAATTATGCCTTAAAAAAAATATATTCCATACCTGAACTTAATATTATTAGCCCACAGGAAAATTTTATAACGAATGATAACCAAGTTATAATTTCTGGCCAGACAGAGCCCGAAGTAAAAATTCTCATAAATAACGAACAAGTTTTAATAGACAGTCAAGGAAATTTTAATAAAACTATTAGCCTTAATAAAGGCATTAATGAAATAACCATTACTGCGGAAAAAAAATTTGGTAAAATTAACATTATTAAAAGGCATATAATGGTAAAATGATATTTGCAATTTTATATAGAATATAATATTATTATTATGTAAAATATTTAAGGGGGTTGTAAAAACCTCTATTTAATTTATAAAATTATCATTATTTATAATTAAAATAATTATATGCCAGAAGAAAAGACCATTACTAAGGAAAAAAAAGAAGTAAGCGAAAAAATGAAAGCAGCGATGGATGCTATGGATCAAATAAAATCTAAATTTGGAGACGGTTCAATTATGAAGTTTGGGGAAGTAAGAAAAACAGATGTAGACGCTGTTTCTACCGGCTGCCTTTCTTTGGACATTGCTTTGGGTATAAATGGGGTTCCTAGAGGAAGAATTATTGAAATATTCGGACCAGAGTCTTCAGGAAAAACTACTCTTGCCCAACATATCGTGGCTGAAGTACAAAAAGGCGGAGGTATAGCTGCCTTTGTTGACGCTGAACATGCTCTAGATCCTGATTATGCAGGTAGAATTGGAGTAAATGTAAAAGAATTACTTATTTCTCAGCCAGACACAGGCGAACAAGCCTTAGAAATTGTAGAAACTTTAGTTCGTTCCAACGCCGTTGACGTAATTGTTATTGATAGCGTAGCGGCTTTAGTACCTCAAAAAGAAATTGAGGGCGATATGGGTGACCAACATATGGGTTTACAAGCCAGATTAATGAGTCAGGCCTTAAGAAAATTAACCGGCATAGTTTCTAAAACAAAAACTATTATTATTTTCATTAACCAAACCAGGCTAAAAATAGGTGTATTTTTTGGCAATCCGGAAACTACTACTGGCGGTACCGCTTTAAAATTTTATAGTTCAGTCAGAATCGAAGTTAGAAGATCTGCGCAAATTAAACAAGCTGATAAAATAATCGGCAATAGAGTTAATTGTAAAGTTGTTAAAAATAAAGTCGCTGCGCCTTTTCGTACTTGTGAGTTTGATATTATGTATAATGAAGGCATATCAGTAAGTGGTGATATTCTTGATATCGGCGTTATTCATGGAGTAATCAATAAGTCAGGAAATTCATATACTTTTGAGGAAAACAAACTTGGAGTAGGGAGAGAAAATGCAAAAAGATATTTAAGGGAAAATCCTAAATTAATAAAAGATATTAGAAAAAAAGTATTAAATATGGTCAAAGAAGAAGAGGAAAAAAAAGAATAATTAAATATATAAAAAACTCCCCAAAAAAGTGGGGAGTTTTTTATATATTTAATTTGCTCTTTCTACATACTCACCTGAATCAGTATTTATTCTAATAATATCACCCTCATTAATAAACATCGGCACGCTTATTTTTATGCCAGTCTCTAATTCTACTACTTTATTTACATTGCCAGCCGAATTTCCCTTAACTCCGGGAGGAGCGCTTGTAACTTTTAATTCTATCTTAATAGGCAAATCTATAGCAACTGGCTTGTCTTTAAAATATAGAATATCAACATCTATACCTTCTTTTAAAAATTTTATTTTTTCACCTACTTGTTCTAAAGAAAAGCTAAATTGTTCAAAGTTTTCATTTTCCATAAAATAAGCTTCATTTTCATCTTTATACATATAATTTACTTTTCTCTTTTCAGTTTCTACTTCAATCGCTTTATCATTTCCTTGATATGTTTTCTCTAAAATATTTCCGCTAATTAAATTTCTTAATTTTACTTTTAAAACAGCACCTCCCCTGCCCATTTTATGATGGTCAGTTTTAATAACAACATATGGTTCCTGAGATATTTCAATGACTTTACCAGTTTTTATTTCATTTAAACTAAGCATAACAAAAATAAATAAAATATTATTTATATTTAATTAAAATATTATTTATTAGTAAACGGGAGTAAGGCCATAATACGGGCGCGTTTAATGGAAGTAGATAATTTTTTCTGATGCCAAGAACAAGTGCCTGTTCTTTTTTTAGGCAATATTTTCAAATAAGAGTTAACAAATTTTCTTAATGTCTGAATATCTTTATAATCGACATCTTTTATATTGTTAACACAAAAATAACATACTTTTTCCTTTTTTGTGTCCTGCATAAATTATATTATTAAAATTAAAATGGTATATCTTCAACTTTGATTTCCTCTTCATTAGCTCCAAGCTCATTAGGAAGAGATTCATTTATATGAATTACAGATTCCTCGGCTGAAGAAGGCATATTACTATTAGCTGCCATTCCTTGAGAACCGCCTCTATCCAACATGATCATATTTTCGGTAATAATTTCTGTACGATATCTTTTTACTCCATCCTGACCAACCCAATCTCTTGTTTGCAAACGACCTTCAATATAAACTTTTGATCCCTTTTTAAGATACTGGCCACATATTTCAGCTAATCTTCTCCAGGCAACAACATTATGAAATTCAACTTTTTCTTTTTTCTGGCCAGATCCATCAGCCCAGACTAAATTAGTGGCCACAGTGAAAGTAGCTACTGTCTGTCCATTAGGCGTTGTCCTAATTTCTGGATCTCTGGTTAAGTTGCCGATGATCATTGCTTTGTTAAGATTCATAATTTTTTATTACTGAATTATTTTTAATTAAAAATAATTCAGTTAATTAATTTATTAATTTATAATAAATCGTCTGCTTCTAATATTTTATCTAATTTTTCATCAAGATCTTTCAAATCAACTTTTTTCTCGTCTTTTTTATCTTTTTCCTTATCTTGTTCTGCCCTTTTTTCTTCTCTTTCCTTAGTTAAAATAATTTTCTTTTCAATCTCCTGTTCCTTCTTTATTTCTTCAGCTGTTTTAATTTTTTTAATTATAATTTGATGTCTTAAAATTTCATTAGCCAATCTTAAATTCCTATCTAAAATATTAATCTCTTCCCCCTTGATATCAAACTCTACTAAATTATAATAACCATGGCTAAATCCTTTTATAGCGTAGGAAAATTTCTTTTTCCCCCAATTTTCATTGTAGGTAATTTTTCCTTCTTTATCAGTTATTAATTTATTAATTTTATCAGAAATTGCAATTGCCTCTTCTTCTGTATATTTATTAGAGATAATATAAAGCATTTCATAATGTGAACTACCTGTTTTTTTTAGTTTAGACATAATTTTTATTAAGTAATTTTAAATAAAATACCAGAGACATTCTCTGGTTTTAAAAAGAATATCTTTAGTCCCGAATAAATTTGGGACTATTGAAACAAAGTTTCAATATGGGAAAGATAATATTAAATTATGTTTATAATTTAACATAAACTTTTAAAAATTGCAAGTCATAATTATTTATGCTAAAGTTAGTATATTAATAATTATTATATTTAAAATAAATATGAAGTATTTCTTTGTTCTCGGTAATAACCCTACTCTTTCTGTAATGGAAATATACACAATTCTAAAAAATTATAATAAAATAAATGGTTATTATTTAACAGATAGTTGCCTGGTTTTAGATTTAGAAGAATCATTAAACCCAAAAATGTTAATAAAAATATTAGGAGGTACAATAAAAATTGGCATTATTCATTCGGAAATAAAAAATAATTTTAAAGAGATATTAAAAAATTCAGTAAACATTATAGATACAAAAAATATATTTAATAAATTTAATTTTGGTTTTTCTTATTATGGCAAAAATAAAATTAATACCAGGGCAGTTGGCATGGAAATAAAAAAATATTTGAAAGAAAAAAATATTAGTTGTCGCTGGGTAGTAAGTCGTGAAAAAAATTTATCAAGTGTTGTTGTTAAAACAAATAAATTAATTGATGGGGGTATAGAAATTGTTTTAATACAAAAAGATAATAAAATTTTAATTGGTAAAACTTTAGAAGTCCAACATTTTAAAGAATTATCTTTTAGAGATTATGGCCGGCCCGCCAGAGATGATTTGTCAGGCATGCTTCCGCCGAAACTTGCGCAAATTATGATAAATTTATCAGAAGCAAAAAAAAATTCCATTATATTTGATCCTTTCTGCGGTTCCGGTACTATCCTTACTGAAGCTATGCTTATGGGATATAATAATTTAATTGTTTCTGATATCTCAATAAAAGCTATTAATGATACAAAGAAAAACATCGACTGGATATTAAAAAATTATAAACTTAAAATTTTAAATTTAAAATTAATTAACACTGATGCTCAATTCATTTCAAAAAAAATAGAAGGTTATTCTATCGATACAATAATTACAGAACCTTATCTCGGCCCACAGAGAGGTAATTTTAATATTAAAAAAACTTTAAATGAGCTTGAAAATTTATATGAAAAATGTTTATTTGAATTCAAAAAAATATTAAAATCAGATGGAAAAATAGTCATGATCTGGCCTATATTTAAAATGGGTAATAAAAATTTCTTTATTAATCCAAAAATTAATAATTATAAAATTTATTGTCCTCTGCCATTAGAGGTTAAAAAAAATAAATTAATTAAGCTAACAGAAAAAAATACTATAGTTTACGGTCGAGAAGGACAAAAAGTTTTTAGGGAAATAATAATTTTATCAAATAATTAAAAAATTGCTCTGACTTCATTAATTTGCTAAAATTAAATTAATGGAGTCTTTTTTTTCATCTAAAATCACTAAATTAATATTATCCATAATTGTCTTTATGGGATCTTTTTTGTATTGTTTTAATTTATTATCTGTACCGGATAATTTAGAGAGGTTATTAGATAGAGTGGGGATGGGGATGATGGATGATAATATTAAAAATGTTTGGGCTCAAAATTATTACTATGTGTCAACTACTGGCAATGATGATAACCCGGGGACAGAAAATTTACCATGGAAAACTATTCAAAAAGCTGCAAATACAATGGTTGCTGGAGATACAGTTAAAATTCATGCTGGAACTTATGAAGAAGTAGTTACCCCGGAAAATTCCGGTGAAATAAACCAATATATTACTTATCAAAACTATGGAGACGGGGAAGTAATAATCAGGCCGCCGGCAGATTCGGCTTATAAAACCTGCATTTTTCTCCAATCTTGGGCAAGATTGGAATATCTTAAATTTATAAATTTAACTTTGGATAACAGCCAACATGTTTCAGTCGGTCAAACTATTACAGCTGATACCGCTGCCATTTCCGGTGGCGAAACAAACGATATTAACACGCCTCAATATCTGGATAAACCGCACACCAATATAATCATTGATAACTGCAAAATAATAAATTCTTTTGTCGGTATCTATTTTTATTATAAAGCCAAAGATATTCAGATAACCAATTGTGTACTGGACGGGAACCAATATGGGATC
>Ga0172368_10007620_pt1 | contig 11255 bp, 10 predicted proteins | sample Lak11m_FD_114540 | JGI IMG/M metagenome (GOLD analysis project Ga0172368, IMG submission 114540) | Freshwater microbial communities from Kabuno Bay, South-Kivu, Congo - kab_022012_11m | ecosystem: Environmental > Aquatic > Freshwater > Lake | place: Democratic Republic of the Congo: South-Kivu...
ATTAAATTTGCGCATGATATCGGCAGAAATAACTGCATGGGAGCCCGGTACTTCGTGGTCGACAGCTTTACCCAGATCATGTAAGAGACCGGCCTTCTTGCACAAAGCAGTATTGGCCCCGATTTCTTCTGAGACCAATCCAGCAATCCGGGACACTTCGATGGCATGTTGCAGTTGATTTTGACCGAAGGAGGTGCGGAATTTGAGACGGCCCAAGACTTTGACTATTTCCGCAGGCAGACCGGTAACGCCAACTTCATATGCCGCTTCTTCACCGGCTTTCTTGACTTCGGCTGCAACAACTTTTTTAGCTTTTTCAAACGCATCTTCGATTCGTGTTGGGTGGATCCGGCCGTCCGACACCAAATCATTGAGCGTTACCCGAGCCACTTCACGTCTGACCGGATCAAATGAGGAGATGACAACAACATCAGGAGTATCGTCGATCACCAGATCAACACCGGTTACCTTCTCAAAGGCCTGAATGTTGCGGCCCTCACGGCCGATAATACGGCCTTTCATTTCATCGCTGGGAATCTGAACTGTAGAAACAGTAGTCTCAGCAGAGGTTTCGGCTGCAATCCTTTGCATAGCTGAAATGATAATTTCCTTGGCCTTTTCGTCGGCAGAATCCCGCACAAATTCGTCAACTTCTTTGATCTTCTTGACCAACTCTTCTTTCCCCTCTTTCTCAACTAGGTCGAGTAAAACTTTTTTAGCATCATCCTTAGTCATCTTGGAGATACGCTCGAGACTATCTTCCTGTTTCTTGCGGAGATCACGCAAGGTTTGCTTGATCTCTTCGATCTCAGAGTGCTTTTTATCTAGATCTTTGCGCGTCTTCTCAATTTCGTTGAAACGGTCATCGACACTAAATTCACGCTTGCGTAGATCGCCCTCTATCCTTTCCAGCGATTTGGCTTTCTCTTCGTATTCTTTCTTAGCCGATTCCTTCTCCTTTAGGGCATCGCCCTTGCCTTCCAGAACGATCTCTTTGGCCTGCGTCTTAGCATCTTCGATTAACTTTTCTGCCTTTGCCTCTGCATTGGACAGCTTTCCTTTTGAGAAACTCCTGGAAACAAAGTAGCCGGCTGCACCACCAACACCAAGCGCAGCGGCAGCCGCAATAATAATTCCGATCATAAGTACCTTTCAAATTCTCGAATATCAAATTAGACCGAGAGTAGCTCGATTCCCCATTGAGAGTGGAGTTTTGATATATGAGAAAGTTTGTTCATTAATAAATATATTTCTACAATAGTAGACAGCAAAATTATAGCCATTTTTTATGCAAAATGCAAGGAAAACAATGTACCCAAAGCCAGCACTTTTTTTACAAAATAAAAATCCACAAAAGTGAAGTTCCTATTTTGGTAGCCTCAAGGGGCGCACTCTGAGATGTTATCTCAAACCGATTCCTAAACCCAGGGTTTTTCATATGGTGGAACAATACACCTGGCCAGACGGGGGTTGCTCAACTGAAGTAGTTGGGGAAACAGCAAAGGGCATGAACCAAATCCTTACCGTAATAAAGTTTTGACCCGACTCAATCTCTGGACTTCCAGTCAATTTGCTCAATAATTCCTCATCATTAAGTACCCCTGAAATCTTTTTCATATTCTCTTGGCCTATTCCATGAACACGGATAAATTTTGCGTTTACCCCATATTTTTTATTTATCTCAATTTTTTCCAAGATGATTGTTTTAATTTCCTGGATGGACATGCCATGACACACAAAAACTGCGAAAGGATATTGGCTTACTAAAATATCATATTTCTCTAAAAAGTTTTGGAGAGTGAAATTGTCTTTTTGAGATAATTCTTCGTACAACGGCTTGATTAGAGAATCAAAATAACCTGCTGTGCATAAATTTGTGATGTTTTTAGCCCTTTCCCCGTATCTTTGCACTAGATCACTTTTCAGTTTTCCGACAGGTTGCCCATCCTCATGTAAAATCTTAATAAATAATGCCGCACGTAGTATTATTAAATCTTGTTTTGGAAGCTTGCCTTTGAAATAGTTTAGCGTGTCTTCTGACCGCTGTTGGACTTCATTGAAATCAGAGACTGTTGAATCAGCATTTTCTTCTAGTAGTAGCGCATCGTTTCCATCGAAGGACTTTTTGATAAGTAAAGACAAGGATTCTTTTTGATCACCAGTTAGACCATTTAAGTTTATTTGAACAACTTTCTCTGCGTTGATTGTGGTCGTACTCTCATTCTTAATTACTATGGTCTTGTTCCCACTAAATAATTTAAAAAGATCCTTCGCATTTTTAAGCGCAGGCATTATCTTCACGAGGCCTTCCCAAAAATTACCCATGATTACCTCCTAGCAGATAAGTCGTCACATAGTTGGATCAAGGATACTAGGTCGGATTTAACAAAAACTTCGGAACCTTTTCGTGTGCCAGCGAATTCATCAAACCGTATTTCTTCTGCGTTACTTGTCAGAACACGCTGTTCCGTATTATTTTTTTCTACAATATACCCCTCAGAGTCAACGGATTTATTAAAAGAGTCAAGAATAAATTTACGAGTTTGCTTTTCAAAGAGAATTTTTATCATAAACAACCAGTTTAAGGTAGTACGAATATTATTACCGTACTAAACGTAATAAGTCAATCTCAAATCCTATTATAATGCATAAGGGAAATAATTTCTATAACTATTTTAGGATGATTTCTGCCTCAGGGACTGCAAATTAGCAGTATCAAATAATAGCCTCTCTCGGGCTCATTTCAAAAAACCCACGGTTTTTAGTATTTTCCTACACGGGAAACTCCCGCCCACAAGGTCATCTTCGAAAGATTTCCCGACCCCTTCCCGTTCGATTCCACATTTTACTACAAAAAAATAACCAACCGAAGTTGATTATCTTTTTGGTAGCCTCAAGGGGAATCGGACCCCTCTTACCACATTGAAAGCGTGGTGTCCTAACCACTAGACGATGAGGCCATATCTTTGATAAATTGTACGCCCCACTTCGCCAATGCTTCGCGGGGCATGCCGCATAGCCCCGAAGGGGCGACGTGGCATGGTGGATTGGCTGGGACTCGAACCCAGAACCAATGCCTTAAGAGGGCACTGCTCTACCAATTGAGCTACCAATCCGAAATATCAGAGAAATAATATCAAAAATGAGGCGTTTTGGCAAGGCATAAATCCGGGGACTGAATTAGATTTTTGGCACTGTTCTAAAAAATTCGTTCATATCGACTTATATAATAAAATGGAGAAAATTAAGAAAGGAGAAATATATGAGTTGGCTAATTGCTGCGGCTTTTGGTCTCGTGATCGGTCTCGGTATTAGTTATTTTATTCGGCCGGATCGGAGGAATTACGTAGCTGATGCGGCAACGGGCATCACCGGTGCACTACTGGGTACTTGGTTCTTTGGCAACGTCCTTGCGTTTGGAGGCGCTTTGACTACCAGCATCGGTACAATCTCGTTGATCGGCGCGATCTGGGCTATCATCGGGTCAATTGCCTTAGTCGCCATTACTCAAGCAGCTATCTGGACCGGCGAAGAGCGTGCGGCCAGAGGTCCTGCTTATTATGAGGAACTGCGTGAAAAGAGGGCAGAAAAAAGAGACAGAAAATAACTCTTTTCATCCCCGGCCGCACGCGACCGGGGATTTTTTTGTTTGAAACATTCTCTAATGTTCTACATCGGGCGAGAGGATAGTATTTAGTCGAAAATAATTAAAATATAGAAAGGAGACGTATGAGTTGGCTAATTGCAATCATAGTCGGCGCGATTGTCGGCATCATTGCTAGTGCAATCATGAGAACCCGACAAAATTATCTGCTCGATATAGTCTTTGGTATCGTCGGTGCACTGCTGGCCAGATGGATCTTCGGAGCAGTCTTGGGGATAGGATCTGCGGCAGCAGCCGGTACATTGTCTTTCTGGGGGATAGTTTGGGGCGTGATCGGCGCAGTCATCCTGATCGCCATTGTTCGCGCTGTCATGACTTCATACTATAGTATGGAGCAGCCCGGAACTTCCTATCATGAGGAAGTAAGAAAAAGACGCGATAAAGATGACAATGATATGAACCACTAACGCTTAGACATATTAAAAAATGCCGATCTTTTTGAAGACGGCATTTTTTAATATACATTTGGTAAACGCCGCATCTCAAAAGATAACGGCGTGAAATTGGTGAGCTTCTGAGCTGGCAAGTACCAACAAGATTGGATTCGGAGTCCAACTGCTCAAGGGCCAGAAGCTCTGGTCGGGAGAACTGGTTTTAGACCAGCAATCCTGTCAATATTTTATAATAAATTATTATGGTACCCCGGATAGGAATCGAACCTATGACCCACTGCTTAGAAGGCAGTTGCTCTATCCACTGAGCTACCGGGGCTAATTGAAATGAACTATACAATTATGGTACGCCCTGAGGGATCTCGAGCGTCGCTGACGCTCCTTATAAAAACCCTCGGTTTTTATTGTTTTCCGACACGGGAAACTCCCGTTTCCCGGCCCCTTCCCGTTCTCATCCTCATATCGTGGTACGCCCTGAGGGATTCGAACCCCCGACCTCCTGTTCCGAAGACAGGCGCTCTATCCGCTGAGCTAAGGGCGCTGATAGCGGAAATTTCCTCTATATAATAACAGATTTGCCCTCACGAAACAAGGCAATTGGAGCTGGTAATTTGAATTGACTTAAGAGCGTTTTTTGTGTACAATAATTGCGTTGTCGGGGATTGGCTCAGTTGGTAGAGCGCTCGCTTTGGGAGCGAGAGGTCGTGAGTTCGAGTCTCGCATCCCCGACCATATGAAATTTTCCGCATTTTTAATATTATTTGGAGCTTCGCTCCGGCCGCCAAAGGCGGCCGTCGCTTGCTCAATTTGCTTCTTGTAGCGCCCTAAAATTGTATAGGGAGCAATTAATTTCCAGCCAATGTTTTTATTGAAAAGTTGGTGGTTCGTTCCGATTTTTTTCACAAACGATTTCATTTCATGAAAATTGTTTGAAAGCCCAAGTTTTCCTGCTTGCCCGCACACTAATTTTTCTCGCTCTCCAACCTGATTATCGCTAATTTTTTGAATTAGTGTGTGGGCTTGGTGAGCGGAAATTATCCACTCTTTGAGTGGTTCGATCCAACCTGCCTGCCGGCAGGCAGGTTGTCCCTTTTGCCCAAAATCTGACTTTTGCTCCGCAAGGTCTTTTTTTGTATGCAATAGTTCTTCTTTCTTATTGAGATAAGTTTCTTTTTCAATATCTCCGTCAAGGAAGGCATTGATAAGTTTGTCCAGCTTTTCATCAGTAAGTTTAATTTTATCTTCCAGATTTTGGGCAAAAATATGCGAGGACTGTTTACTTTCTTGCTCCCAAATCTCGACTTGCGCCAGCATCTTTTCTTTCCAGTCCTCGCATAAAGCGATTTTTGAGAGTTCCTGTTTTAATTGTTCAACAAGTTCTTTTTCTGAAAGATATTTTTGCGAGCAAGGGCCGAGCCGTTTGGTGCAACGATAATAGATGTATTTTTTCTTGGCGTATTGAGCGGTTATCATAGCACCGCACTCCCCACAGCGGAAAAGTCCGACAAACGGGAAGTCGTGATTCTTTTTGCTGTGTCTCGGCTTTGCTCGCAATTTCAAAACTTGTTGAACTTTATCAAAAGTCGCTTTGGAAACAATTGCCGGAAAACTGCCTTCAAAACATTCGCCATCATGTTCAACGATTCCAATGTAAGCTTTATTGGTTAGTATTCGCATAACAGATGCTTTACAAAGCAGTTTTCCGGTTTTGCTTGAGCAACCCCAAAAACTCAGGCGTTCGGCGATAGTTCGCAGATTATATGCTCCGGTCGCAAACTCGTCAAAGACTTTTTTGACAATCCGAGCTTTGACCGGATCGGGTTCGATGTTTCTGGTTTTGGGATTGTTGGTATATGCGAACGGAGCATGCGAACACCATTCGCCCCGCCTGAGTTTTTGTCTGAACCCGCGCTTTACATTTTCCGACAAATTGTCGGAGTAGTATTTTGATTGGCCAAAAGCAACTTGAAGCATAAACAATCCTTGTGGAGTTGGCTCAAACCAAAAAGTTGGAAAGCGCAAAGAAGCAATTTTATTAGTGTCGATGCAATAGATAATTTGTCCGCCATCGACACTATTGCGGGCGAGACGGTCGGGGTGCCAAGCGATGATTCCGACTGGTTCTTTGGTTTCGTAAATCTTTGCCATCATTTGATTAAAGATTTCTCGCCCGGGCTTCTTTGCGCTTTTTGATTCGATAAACTTTTCCACTATTTCAATATTTTCGCGTTTGGCAAATTCCGCCAACTCCGCAAGTTGGGCTTCAATGCTCATCACCTGACGCTCTTCATCTTCGGTCGATTTTCGCGCATAAAGAAAATACTTAGTTCTCATTTTGCCCTCCTTGATTGTTTATGCTTTTTACTATTAGTGCTTTTGGCCATGTCCCCCTTTGGGGGACTAAAGCGCGGATTAATCACCCCACCCACCTGGGGCGAGTCGGGAAAACTTGGCTTTCGCCCCTTTGGGGCGGTGAAAAAAATCGGGAAACAAAAGTATATTATTTTTCATATATTGTCATACTTTTGTTTTAGACGCTTTGCGTCTTACGAACCATCAACTTCTCAATAAAAGCATTGGCTGGAAATTAATTGCTCCCTATACAATTTTACTGCGCTACAAGGGGGAATTTGGACAAGCGACGGCCGCCTTTGGCGGCCGGAGCGAAGCTCCAAATAATATTAAAAATGCGGAAAATTTCATATGGTCGAACTTACTCCACGATGTGCGAACTTTTTTCGAAGAAGAAAGTTCGCAATAATGATAATAATGCCGCCGCCGCCGCCAAATTCCCCACCCCACCAATACTCCGCCGGTGGCGGAGAGCGGGCGTTGGCAAAAATTCCCTCCCCACACCCCTTCCTTTTTGCCCGCCCGCTTTTGGGGAGCGAGTGTGAGAAAAAATGAAAAGAAAAAAAATAAATAACGCTTGCCCCACCCGTGCGCGCGTTAGAACTCCCTAAATTATTGTCAAAACACCGATCGGAGAATATACTATAAATATAGCAACTTAAATGTATGATACTACTATCATAGTAAAACTATACTAACATGTCAAAACAAATTTCCATTATTGGCGAGAATATTAAAAAAGCTAGATTAGCACAAAACATTTCTCAAGATACTCTCTCTAAGAGAGCAAATGTTGCTTTTCATACAATTGCAAAGATTGAAGCAGGTGCAACACCAAACCCAACGATAGATACCGTGAAAAAAATAGCAGACGCTTTAGATGTCTCATTGGACGAATTGGTTGATAGATAAAAAAAGAAGATATTTTTATAGTGGATAAAATGCTAAAATAAAGAGGGCTAATTATGAATAAAATCAATCCATTTAAGCTTAGATCGTTTCTGTTTGTTCCGGCTATCAAAGAAAAGTTTATAGAAAAATTATTTTCTCTTGAGGGGAACGATAAACCGGATGTTGTTATTTTTGATTTGGAAGATTCTGTCCATCCAGAGCACAAACTTCAAGCCAGAGAAATTCTATCACAACTATTCGATTCAGAAGAAAAAATCGGTAAGTTAAGAGAAAAGTATGTCATTGCTTTAAGAGTAAATCGACTTGGCTCGAAGTGGTTTGATGGAGACATTGCATTGGCCAATAAAACTAAACCAACTTTTCTAATGATACCGAAGATAGAGGATCTACGAACTCTTAAGACAATCAGAAGGAAAGCAAAACAGGTCGGGCAATTTATTGCGATAGTAGAAACGATTAGTGGATATTTCAATTTAGAGCAAATTTCAAGAGGGTTGGACTATTACGATCTTTTGGCAGTTGGGCCAGAAGATTTCTCGTCTGATTTATTAGTGGAACGCCCAAGTTATTTACAGCCGAATCCTCTCAATACCTTCTTTAATCAGTGTTTGTATTTAGCAAGGAAAAGAGAAATATTACTACTCGATGGCCCTTCCCGCAAATTTCAGGGTATTGATTCGCTTGAACAACTAAAAAAGGAATGCCATTACTCACTTAATTTTGGTTTTTCTTGCAAAATGGCTATCCATCCAACTCAAATCCCAATAATAAATTCAACTTTTGACAAGACAAGATTGGTAGCCAAAGCAGAAAATCTTCTTAAATCTTTTGATAAGCTGGATGATGGATCGTTGGTAATTGTAAATGAAGAAAGTGAAATGATGGATACGCCATCATATAAAATGTATAAGAAAATAATCGATTACTGGAGTAGATAATGTTCGATAGTGAAGGTCATGCTGCCCACGCTGATGAAGCCGGTGGGTTGGTCGGTAAAAATTGGGGTAAAGTTTATGAAGGTTATTTCGAGAGGACTGATATTGCGGATCATGTAGCTATTGCTTGCGATGAAATACTTGACGAGATTCCAAGAGACCGTACTGTTCAAATCTTAGAAATTGGGTCTGGCACAGGAACAGTTGGCGAACGGCTAAGCAAGCATCTTGAAGATTCTGGGGTAAACCCAAGATTAATCATAGCGGATAAGATTAGAGCGCAAGTTGAAGCCAACGAAAATCCCGGCACTGCAAAAGCTGTTTTTGATAATAAAAAAATGCCTTTGCGGGATGAATGTGTCGATATGGTTGTCGCAAGAAGCGTCACACATTACGAACCAACTCTAGAACAAGAAGAATTAGTTATAGATGAAGTAAAAAGAATTTTAAGAGCCGGTGGTTTTTTTGTTGACCAAGCTGTCACAATGGCTACCGATGAAGAAGCGAATTTAATTGTTAATATCCATCTACTAGTCAACAAACCGATGGATATTCAATCAAAAGAAAAAGTCACAGAAATGTTAAGTCAGACTTTTGACGAGATCAAGGTTTCTTCAGACTTACCGCCTGCTCTACACTCGGGAACTAAAGGATTTTTAGATAGATATAATATCAGGCCAGAAGAAGCTGGCGAGCTAGTTAGAAAAATTAGGCAACTAATTGAAAGCGTTCCAGAGGAATTACGACCGAATTTCCATACAACAACTGATGGTTTTGAATATGATGTTCCCTATACGATATATCTGTGTAGAAAAGGAAATAAAGCTAGACAAGAAAGAGCGCAATGATTTATTTTTTTCTGGGAATACTTCTAGGCGGAGTCATCGGTTATTTTATCGGCAAGCGGAAAGGCGGAAACAATAATCCGTCCTTTATTAATGATGCCGAAAGAATTAAAAGCGAAAATATTTCGAAACTCAAAGAATATTTGAATACTCAAACGGACGAGCAAATAAATAATGAAGAAGTCAGGAAACTTTTGAATGTTTCCGACACGACCGCTTGCCGGTATTTAGATGACTTGGAAAAGGAAAATCTAATTAAGCAAATTGGTTCAGACGGACCAAAAGTTTACTATAAGAAAAGTTAGAAAGGACAATATGCCAGATCCAATAGACCCTAGTATGTTGCCAGAGAGTGACCAAAAAAGCTTTGGAATAAATGGTAACCCAATCGACCAACAAGAGGAAGAGGCTGAGCCAATCCCAACCCCCATTTTTTTGCGAGACGTTCAGCCAATCCATGAAGGTGCAGGTCAAAACTTATCAAATATAAAAGAATTATCTCAGTTTGTGGAAAAACCTTTATTAAGGGCATGCCAGGCGTTTCTTGATAAGAATATTAAAACTTTAATGTCGAGTGCAAACGTCAATGATATCAGACGAGGTATTGTCGAGATTATTTTAGACGATGAATCGCTTTCTCAGGAAAATAAAGGAATTTTCCGTACACTAATAGAAGAAGGAAAAGCAGATATCTTTTTTGATACAACCAGGGAAGGCGGTGTCAATCAATATAGGTTGATAATTAGAGTCGGCGAGAACACAACCATCCAAGAAATTGAAGATCAATCTATGGAAATTGCAGATCGTTTTTTAGCTCAAGGTAAACCCTTAAACGCATATTCGCTTGAAGAGATGAGAGAAATCTATGGTAATCCTAAGCTGACAAAGGAAGATATTCTAAGTACTGATTGGATTTCATACGACGAAAAAAATCAGCTTTTTAAGATTAACTAGGAAAAATAATAAATAATGCTTCACTTCCTCGAGTCTCAAGATTTTAAGAACCGAGGGGTGGCCATCCGTCGTGTGACGGATGGCTCGACAAAATTGGATTCCGCTATCGCTGGATGAACGTGCGGAATGTGCCTTCGCTCATCAATCCAAAGACGATGGCACCGACGATGGCACCGGCTAGCGGATGGCCGAAATACCACATGATCCCTGCGCCGACGAGGGCGCCGACGAGCAATCTTATTATCATCACGATCCCCCTTTCACCTATGATGGCCTAACTCTCTGGTTGAATCCATCCTTCAAATCTTGACTGCGAGAGCTGAAGGATAGAGTGAACACAGACTAAAACAAAAGGAAGTAAATTTATCAAGTTATATATTTACTAATTAGTCAAGTATTTAGCCACAAAACCCCCAAAAAGCACAGTGGCTACCGTGCTTAAATAATGTATTCCCTCTAGATCACCCCAGACTGGTGGGGCGATTGATAAAATTCATCTTTTCTCGGTGGACAAATGTCTTCAGATAGTGTACAATTGAGATACGAATTTACAAATGATAATGTAATTCTTGAATTCGTGAAATAATCTTTGGCTTGCCAAAATTATTTCATCGCCGCTTTTTACTTTTTCCTTCCATTTTTTCTCCCCCTCGCGTCATTTGCGGGCGGGCAAAAAGGCCCCGACACCAAGCCGATAGATCGGCTGGTGATGGGGTAAAAAGGGGTGTGGGGAGGGAAACTTTTTGCCACGCCCGCTTGCGCCATCCTCCTTCGCTCTTCGAGCTACGGCAGGACAAGTTGGCGCAATGAGTATTATTGAAAAGCACAAGAACGAGCGACCCGCCAGAGCGGGTCGCGAGCACTACATTATTATTGCGAACTTTCTTCTTCGAAAAAAGTTCGCACATCGTTCAGTAAATTCGACCACCCTACATCGCTATTCGTAATAGCTATGCGGGGCAGGTGCGGGTATCGTATAGCGGCTATTATGCGACCCTTCCAAGGTTGAGATGCGGGTTCGACTCCCGCTACCCGCTCCATACCACTTCGTTAAACTACGCGGCATGTTCGCGTCTTGGCAATGATTTCAGTTGTACCTCATTGCCCTGCGTAGCCTTGGCGAAGAAGGGCTACCCGCTCCAAATATTATATGGCGGCCATGGTGAAGTGGTTATCACGGCAGTTTGTGGCACTGCAATGG
>Ga0172368_10007621_pt1 | contig 11255 bp, 11 predicted proteins | sample Lak11m_FD_114540 | JGI IMG/M metagenome (GOLD analysis project Ga0172368, IMG submission 114540) | Freshwater microbial communities from Kabuno Bay, South-Kivu, Congo - kab_022012_11m | ecosystem: Environmental > Aquatic > Freshwater > Lake | place: Democratic Republic of the Congo: South-Kivu...
AAGGGTGAGGTGTGGGAGTTTTACAAGCTGCTGCCAGAGCTGCTGGATGCGTGCCGCCTGGCGCTCTGCCCGCAGCCCAGCTTTCTGCTGCTGACGGCCTACGCCGTCAAAGCCTCGGCCGTTACCCTCTACCACGCCGTGGAGGAGATCATGCGCTCGCAAGCCGGCCTGACTGAAGCCGGTGAAGTCGTCCTGGTCGAACAAAGCGCGGGGAGAAACCTCTCCACCGCGATTTTTGCGCGTTGGAAATCACTGGGTCTGGTCTAATCTCGCGAGAGGTTAACAACTTTCGCCTACAGGAGGAGTTAAAAATCATGGGAGAGCATAAAACGATTGCCCTGCTGGGGCCTGGCGCGATGGGAGAAGCGATCATTATTGGATTGCTGAACAAGGGTATCACCGTCCCCGAGAAAATCCGCGCCTCCACGCCCGAAACGGACCGCATCGATGAAATCACCAAGCGTTACGGCGTGCTCGGCTTTTACGATAACATCCAGGCCGTTGAGGGCGCTGATCTGGTGATCCTGGCGGTCAAGCCGCAGAAACTGTACAAAGTTCTCGAAGGCATCCGCAACCGCATTCCCGAAGACGCCGTAGTGCTTTCGATCATCGCGGGCGCGACCATCGACACCATCTCCGGCGGGCTGAACCATGACAGCGTCGTGCGCGCCATGCCCAACACCCCGGCCCAAATCGGCCAGGGCATCACGGTTTGGACCGCCTCGCCCGCTGTGACCGATGAGCAGCTCAAACTGGCCGGCCAGGTGCTGACCGCGATGGGGCAGGAAGTACACGTCGAAGAGGAAATCTACCTGGATATGGCCACCGCTCTTTCCGGCTCTGGCCCTGCCTATGTCTTCCTCTTTATGGAAGCCCTGATCGACGCCGGGGTGCACATGGGTTTTCCGCGCCGCACCGCCGAACAGCTCGTCACCCAGACCATCCTGGGTTCGGTTTCCTATTACCAGAAAAACGGCATCCATCCCGCCCAGCTGCGCAACCAGGTCACCTCGCCCGGCGGAACATCCGCCGAAGCGCTGTATTACCTGGAAAAGGCCGGTATCCGCACCGCCATTTCGCGCGCCGTGTGGGCCGCGTATGAGCGCTCGCTCGAATTGGGCAAAGGCCTGAATAGCAAACCGCCCGAATTGGGCTGATCACCCACCTGAACGGATCAGCTGCCCCTCAGGCAGTTGGCACAGAGGATGGCTCGAGCGCCAGCGCTTGAGCCATCCTCTTGCGTTTCGGCCAAACGGCGATTCATCCTTCTCGATAACCCGAAATCAATCATAAACAATCATAATCGCTTGCATTCGCTCAAATTCAGTGCTATAATCAGCCTGACAATACTCGCCGCCAACTTCTCAACCCACAAGAGGTGACCTTATGACCAAACCCGCCGGGCAGTATACCCTGGCCGAAATCCGCTCACAACCTGAAGCCTGGCTTGCCGCGCTGGAAGTGCTCAATGCGGCCCGCGCTGAAATCGAATCACTCCTCCAAACCACCCAGCCGGACGAAATCCTCTTCACCGGCTGCGGATCGACCTATTACCTCTCCGCGGCTGCCGCCGCCATGGTCACGGAGCTGAGCGGCATCCCCGCGCGCGGGCTGCCCGCTTCTGACCTGTGGTTTTACCCTCAATCGGCTTACCCGAAAAGCAAAAAAACTTTGCTGGTCGCGGTCAGCCGCTCTGGCGAAACCACCGAGACGATCCGCGCCTGCCAGGCTTTTCAAAAGGAAGGCCGCGGCCCGCTGCTGACCCTCTCCTGCTACGCCGGGCGCGAGCTGGCAGGCCTGGGCCAGCTCAACCTGGTCTTCCCCTCCGGTATGGAAGAATCGATCGCCCAGACGCGCGCCTTTTCCACTCTCTACCTGGCCTGCCTGGCCCTGGCTGCTTTGTGGGGTGGCCGCGCCGACCTGTTCGGCAGCCTGGCCCAGCTGGCCGAACCTGCCCGGCGCGTCATCGCCGACAGCCATAGCCTGGTCAGCGGGCTGGCCAACGACCGCTCGATCGACCGTTTCTACTTCCTCGGTTCAGGTTCGCGCTACGGTCTGGCGGCTGAGCTGAGCTTGAAGATGAAAGAGATGTCGCTCAGCCACAGCGAGCCTTTCCATTTCATGGAATTCCGCCACGGCCCAAAATCGATGATCACCACATCGGCCCTGGTCGTCGCTTTGTTATCCGAGTCCAACCGCGCCGCCGAGCAAGCTGTGGTGGACGAGATGCAATCCATGGGGGCGCAGGTGCTCACGCTTGCCGAGCAAGATGCGCGGGTTGTGTTTCAATCACCCCTGCCCGAAACATTGAAAAACATCCTCTACCTGCCCGCCGGTCAGCTGCTGGCCTTCGAGCGTTCGCTCAGCAAGGGGCTCGACCCAGACCGGCCCAACAACCTGGATGCGGTTGTGCGCTTACCGTGATATGTGGTATTCTTGGGGCGCCCGAACACCACGGCGAATTACCCCCACCTGGCCACAAACCCACATGCAGGAGTTTCAAATGACAGTCACCTCCATTTCCATCGGAAAGTATCGTGGACTGCAGCAGTGCTCGACCTCGCGCGGCGCAATCTCGGTGCTGGCCCTCGACCACCGCAATAACCTGCGCGCCGCCATGCGCCCAGAAGATCCTTCTTCCGTCACCCCCCAGGAAATCGCTACCTTTAAAACCGAGGTGGTCGCCAGCCTGGCCCCCAAAGCCACCGCGCTGTTGATCGATCCCGAATTTGGCGCGGCCCAGAGCATCGCCGCCGGTTCGCTGCCTGGCACGGTTGGCCTGTTGATCGCGGTTGAAGCTTCCGGCTATGTAGGCGACCCCGGCGCGCGCATCAGCCGCGTGCTGCCCGGCTGGTCAGTTGGCAAAATCCGGCGCATGGGCGCGACCGCCGTCAAATTCCTGGCGTACTACCATCCAAAAGCCCCCACCGCCGCCGCCATCGAAGGCGTGGTGCGCGAAGTCGCCGATATGTGCGCCGAGGCTGATATCCCGCTCTTCCTGGAGCCGCTCTCCTACTCGCCCGACCCGGCCGTCAAAAAGCTCTCGCCCGAAGAAAGACATGATGTTGTCCTAGAAACCGCGCGCCGCCTGGTCATGCCCGGCGTGGATGTGCTCAAAGCCGAATTCCCGCTCGACGCCAAGGCCGACCCCGATGAAACCCACTGGGCCGCCGCCTGCGCCGAACTGACCGCCGCCAGCCGCGCCCCCTGGGTGCTGCTCAGCGCCTCGGTGACCTACGACACCTTCCTGCGCCAGGTCACAGTCGCCTGCCAGAACGGCGCCAGCGGCGTGGCTGTCGGCCGCGCGGTCTGGCAGGAAGCCCCCACCTTGACCGGCGCGGAGCGCAGCGCGTTCCTCAACCAGGTCGCCGCCCCGCGCATGGCACGCATCACCCAGCTGGTCGACGCGATTGGCAAACCCTGGACCGAGTACTTCCAGGCCGAGCCGGTCGACGAAACCTGGTTCAGCCGATATCCGGAAGCCTGAACGTGACTGAAAAATCGTTCGACCTGGCCGTCGTCGGCGAAATCAATCCCGACCTGATCCTCAGCGGGGATGTCGTGCCGCAGTTTGGCCAGGTCGAGCAGAATGTCGATGATCTGACCCTGACGATAGGCAGCTCCGCCGCGATCTTCGCCTGCGGGGCCGCCCGCCTGGGGCTGCGCGTGCTTTTTCTCGGCAAGGTCGGCGCGGATGAGTTTGGCCGTTTCATGCTCTCTGCTATGCAGGCGCGCGGGGTCGACATCTCTAGTGTCACCATCGACCCGCATGTACGCACCGGCCTCTCGGTCATCCTCAACCGCGGCAGCGACCGCGCCATCCTGACCTACCTCGGCGCGATCCCCTTGCTCGAATACGCCGAAATCCCCTTCGAACGGCTTGCCCAGGCCCGCCACCTGCACCTGGCTAGCTACTTCATCCAGGACCGGCTGCGCCCGCATGTCCCCGAGCTGTGTCAGCGCGCCCGCGCCGCCGGGCTGAGCATTTCACTCGACACCAATTACGATCCTTCCAACCGCTGGGATGGCGGCATCGCCCAGGTCCTCGACCTGGTGGATGTTTTCCTGCCCAACGAGACCGAGGCCTGCCGGATCAGCGGACAAGCAGAAATCGAAGACGCGATTGCACGCCTCGCCGCGCGCATCCCCACCCTGGCGGTCAAGCTGGGCGGCAAAGGCGCGGCGGCGCTGGCCAAGGGCCAGCGTGTCGACCTGCCCGCCTTGCCCATCCATGTCGTCGACACCGTCGGCGCCGGCGATTCGTTCGACGCCGGGTTCCTGTACGGCTACCTCAACGGCTGGGACCTGGCCAAATCGCTGCGCATGGCCACCGTTTGCGGCAGCCTGTCCACGCGCGCGTCCGGCGGAACGACCGCCCAGGCCACCTTTCTAGAAGCACAAGCTTATCTTTGAATCAAAAAAGAGTGGTTGAAGCCACTCTGTTTTGATTTAATAGACGAGATTGGGGCCGCCGCGCAAAGCGTTGAAGTTGCTGAAGGTGAAATAGAACGCCAGCAGCGCTCCAAAGAACTGGCCCAGCAGCAGCGCAGCCAGGATTAAAACGACGCCAACCCCTATCGAGATCTTCAGCGGCATGCGCTCGTCATACGTGCGGCGCAGCCACTGGTACAAACTGCGCATCACGTGCCCGCCATCCAGCGGCAGCATCGGCAGCAGGTTTAACAATCCCCATCCCAGATTGACCCACAGCAGCTGACCCACAATCGCGTCGACCAGGCTGCTGGTTTCCGGCAGAAATATCATCCCCACAAAGACGAGTCCGCCCAGGGTCAGCCCGGCCAATGGTCCTGCCAGGCTCAGGATGATCTCTTGCAGGTGGGTCAGACGTTTATTGTGCAGCGGGATCGTCATGCCGCCCATTGAATACAGCATAATGGACGGAACCATCCCGTAGCGCTCCGCGACCAGTGCGTGCCCCAGCTCGTGCAGCAAGATCGAAACAAACACGATCAGCAGCCAAGACACGGTCAAGAGCGGGTTGCGCATGTCCAGACCGATTAAAACCGTCACCAGTACAAACGACCAGTGAATCCGCACAGGAAACGGACCAATTGAAAAATCAATACCCGCAGAACCCATCCTACATTTACCTCGCACCCGAAGATGTTACAATATTACCACGTTAACCCCGGAGAGCTTTTATGCCAAAACGTTTCCCCTTCGCGCACACCTTTTCCATCGTCGCCCGCGACCCGCTCAGCGGTGAGATGGGCGGGGCAGTCCAGTCGCATTGGTTTTCCACCGGCAGCATCGTCCTATGGGGCGAGGCGGGGGTTGGCGTCGTCGCCACCCAATCGATGGTGGAAGTGAGCTACGGCCCGCTCGGCCTGGAGCTGATGCGCGCCGGCAAAAGCGCCCCCCAGGCCTTGCGCTCGCTGCTGACCAGCGACGAAGGCAGCGAACTGCGCCAGGTGGCCATGCTCGACAGCCAAGGGGGCGTGTCCGCCCACACCGGCGCGCGCTGCATCGCGGCAGCCGGTCACGAAACAGGCGATGGGTTTTCCGTCCAGGCCAATATGATGCTGAACGATAACGTTTGGCCCGCCATGGCCCGCGCCTACCGCGCCAGCACAGGCAGCCTGGCCGACCGCCTGCTCGCCGCCCTGGATGCGGCCCAGGCCGCCGGCGGCGACATTCGCGGCCAGCAGTCAGCTGCCATCCTGGTAGTGAAAGCCTCTGCAAGCGGCCGCCCCTGGGCCGGCCGCAGCGTGGATCTGCGCGTTGAAGACCATCCCGACCCGCTTGGCGAGTTAAAGCGCCTGCTGACCGTCAGCCGCGCTTATGAGCTGATGAACAGCGGCGATGAACAGCTGGCCAGCGGCGACATAGAGAATGCGCTGATCTCCTACGCCTCGGCCGCCCATCTGCACCCCAGCAACCCCGAAATGCCCTTCTGGCACGCCGTCAGTCTGGCTGAAAATGGGCGTATTCAAGAATCTCTGCCGCTTTTCACGGCTGCCTTCGCCGCCAGCCCAAACTGGCGCGAACTGGCCCGCCGCCTGCCCGCTTCCGGCCTGCTCAATGTTTCACCGGACGCGCTGGATCTCATCCTCAAACAGTGATCCACAAGACCCTTCACCTGGCCCGCCTGCTCGCCACGGTCGCCCTGCTGGTCAGCGCATTTGCCAGCGCGGCCATGTACCTGCTCGCTCAGCGCGCCGCATGGAACCCGATCAACCTGAGCGCTGACCCGGTCACCAACTGGGAAGCGCGCTGTGAAGGCCTCCGGCAAGATCTGCCCAACCACGGCAGCTTTGGCTATGTGTCTGACTGGGATTTGCCCGGCTGGTCAGGCAGCACCAGCGACATGGATAACGAATACCGCCTGACCCAATATGCCCTCGTCCCGCGCATCATTGTGCGCGGCGCGCAGCAGCCCCAGGTGATCGGCAACTTCAGCCGCGAAGAAGACCTGCGCGCCGCGCAGGAGCGCTTTGGCCTGCGCCTGGTGCGTTCATACGGGCTGGGCATCTACCTGCTGGAAAGGGCTGGGCCATGATCGTCCCGGCCACCTTCGCTTTCATCCCACCCTTCTTCATCGGTTTGATAACCGTGTTGCTGGCCTGGCCCGGACCCTACCGGCGCGACCTGCCGTTCAAAATTGCCCTGGCGTTGGGAATCGGCCCCGGCATCGTTTCCTGCCTCTATTTTCTCTACAGCCTGGTGCTGCGCCCGCGCTCGCGGCCTTACTGGCTGCTCGAAGGCGGGCTCCTGGCCGGGCTGCTGCTGGCCGCTTGGCTGCTGCGCGGTCTAAAAAACCGCGAGGCCAGCCTTTCCTCTGGTCTCGCGGATCCCCCCAATCGCTCCAGCTACCTCTTGCTCGGCGTGTTCGGGTTCATCGCTGTCATTGCGGCCGCCAGCTTCATCCTCCAATCTTTCATGCAGCCGCACGGTATTCAGGATGCCTGGAACATCTGGAATATGCGCGCGCGATTCATGTTTCGCGGCGGGCCTGGATGGACGGACCTCTTTACCCCGGCCCTCTACTGGCTCAACCATCCCGATTATCCCTTCCTGGTCACGGCTGGCGCGGCCCGCGCCTGGCACCTGCTCGGCCAGGAAACCACCGCTATACCGGCCGTCCAGGCTGCTCTCTACGCGGCGGGGCTGACCGGTGTGCTGCTCACCGGCCTGGGGTCGCGCCACTCGTGGGGCCAGGGCACACTGGCCGGGACGCTGCTGGCGTCCTCGGCCTGGTTCGTCCTGTTCGGCGCCTGGCAGATCGCCGACGTGCCGCTGACCTTCTTTTACACCTCGGCGTTATTTTTTCTCGTCCTGGTCCTTTCCGATACCGCCCCTACCCACCCCGGCCTGCTGTTCCTGCTCGCCCTGACCGGCGGCCTGGCCGCCTGGACCAAAAATGAGGGCATTCTGTTTGCGCTGCTGCTCGGGGCAATCTGGTTCCTCGCCCGCCTGGCCGCCCGGTCTTCGCCCCGCGTCTTGCTGCGCGAACTGGCCGGGCTGCTGCCTGGCCTGTTCTTGCCCATCCTGGCCCTGCTCATCCTCAAGCTGGTTCTTGCCCCTGCCAGCGATCTGTTTGCCGGCCAATCGGGCAGTTCGATCGCCGCGCGCCTGGCCGACCCGGCGCGCTACACACTCACCCTGGAATACTTGTGGCACTCCGTGCAGACCTTCTCCACCTTCAAGGGCTGGAGTTTAACCATCCTGCCCTTCCTGGCAGTATACGCCCTGCTGCACTGGCCTGCGCGCGGCGAGCGCGCCTTGCGCGGGCTGGCCTATGCCGCCGCCTGCCTGTTCCTGCTGGCCCTCGGCTATTTTGCCATCTATCTCATTACCCCGCACGACCTGGTCTGGCATCTGCGAACCTCGACCAACCGCCTGCTCTTTCATCTCTACCCGCCAGGGTTGCTGCTTTTGTTTTGGTTTCTGCGCCAGCCCGAAGCAGCTCTGACGAACCCACAAGAAAGGACATAAAATGCCGCCCCTGCCCGCTCAGCCCCTGCTCGACACCCTGCGTTTGAACAGCGGAATGATCAAACGCCAACTGAACGGCATCTCGCATGAGGAAACCCTGATCCAGCCGCCTTTCCAGGCCAACTGCATGAACTGGACCCTCGGCCATCTGCTCACCAGCCGCGATGCAATGCTCGAACTGCTCAGCCTGCCGCCCGTTCTCACACCCACCGAAAAAAAAATTTACGACCGCGGCAGCCTGCCCCTGGCCGATTCCGCTATCGCTTCGCCCCTCGAGAGCCTTTTGGGGCGCCATGAAACCTCAGCCCGTCAGCTACGCGCCGCCCTCGAAAGCGCGTCACAGTCCAGCCTGGAGATGCCCTGTGATTTTGGCGGCGGCATGCCGCTCGGTGAAGCCCTGGCCTTTCTGCTCTGGCATGAGACCTGCCACACCGGCCAGCTCGAGCTTCTGCGCCAGTTAGCCGGTAAAAATGACCAGGTGATCAAGTAAACCCAACGCCGTAAAAATGATGTCCAGACCTGGGTTTGAACCGATCCGTTGGGCGCCCAAAGTTCCCCAAGCGCTAATCTGGCAGATCTACCAGAACGATGCGCAGGGCATGACGAACGAGGAACTGCTGGCGGAAACGGGCAGCCGCCTGCTGCGCCGCTGCCGCAGCATCCAGCTTGCCACCAGCCGCGGCCTGGAGTGTCCGCGCTGCGGCATGCGGATGCAGCTGCCGGAGAGCGAACCCTGGCGACTGCTGCCTGGCCCGCATGCCTGCCCGAATCCGGACTGCGGCTGGCAAACCACGCCGGCGGAATGGCACGCCTCCTGGCGCCACCGCGATCTGCTCGGCGCCGCCGCGTTACCAGCATTTGAAACCTATCTGCGCGATTATCCGCGCGCGGCCACGCCCCAGGCGCGCATGCTGTGCATCGACCTGCTCATCCACGCCTTCCATGTCTCGCTGCGCGATGGCCAACCCGGTCGCTCCTTTGCCAACAACCTGATAGAAGGCTCACATCAGCAGGTCCTTGCCCTGCTCGACCGCCTGTTTGCTCTGCCTGGCGGCGCTTCCAAGGAAGATTGGCGCGCTTCCGTACAAAAGATGCACGCGCGCCGCCGCGGGCAGGCTTAAGGTTCGGCTGCTTTGATCGCGTAGCAATTGCGCCCGTTGTTCTTGGCCTGGTACAGGGCCTGGTCTGCCCGCGCCAGCAGCAAATCCAGGGCTGTCTCGTGCGCGCCAAGGCCGCTGATTCCCACACTTAGCGTAATTTTGACCGGCACGCCGTCCACATCAACGGGAGTGCTTATGACCGCCTCGCGAATGCGCTCGACCACCGCCGCCGCCAGGTCAGGACTGGTATCGGGCAGCAGCAGCACAAACTCGTCGCCGCCAAAGCGCGCAAACAGGTCAATCCCACGGATCTTACGATGACAGATCTGCGCAATCTCCTTCAATACACGGTCACCGGCCGCGTGTCCATATGTGTCATTAATTTGCTTAAAATGGTCGATGTCTATCAATGCCAGACTCATTCCCGTGCAATATCGGCTTGCCCGTGTCAACTGTTCAGCCGCGAATTCGAGAAACCGGCGTCGGTTCATCACCCCGGTCAATTCGTCCGTGCTGGCTTGCTGTTCCAGTTCTTGCTCCAGCCGTTTGCGCTCTGCGATTTCATTCTCGAGCTCGACATTCCTCAGCTGAAAAATTTCAGTTTCCTTGCGCGCCGTTTCGATTTTGTGCTGGACTTCAAGTCTCATCAGCCGCCCAGCGCTTTCCTCGTTAAAAACCGCCTCTTTGACCGTGAAAAACTGTTTGTAATGCCCCAGCGCGCTTTGGAACTCGCCTTGGGCTTCATAGATCGCGGCCAGCGCTTCATGGCAGCGGTATAGATTGCGCTTGCTTTCCGTCAATTGCGCGATTTTCAAGGCCGCGTGCTGGTTAGCCAGCGCCTGTTCAAGCAGGCCCATCCTGACAAAAATCTTGCCCATCTGGTGCAGACAGTCCAACTGTAAATAACGGTTTTCCAGCTCGTTGCCAATCGCTAGCGCGCATTGAAAGTGGTGCAGTGCCTCAGCCAGACTGCCCATATCCTGATAAATATGCCCCAACGTGTGCTCAGTATAACCTTCACGCCTGCGTAAAACAGGGTTCTGGCGCAGCTCCATCCCCTGCCGCACCCATCTCAACGCTTCGTCATACTGCCCCAAGGCCGAGTACACCAAAGCGGAATTGTTCATCAACCTGGCCTGGTCATTGGTGCTCCCATAAACCTGGTACAGGCTCAGCGAAGAGCGGTATGCCTCAAGCGCGGCCGCGAGGTTGCCCGCCCGTTTATACGTGATCCCCTGGATATTCAACGCTTCCGCCTCGGCAAGCCGGTCTTCCAGCAAGCCGGAGATCGTCTGCGCCCGCCGCGCCGCTTCGGCAGCCTCGGGATAATTACCCAGATTCATAAAGGCCCGCCCCAAGGCGCACAGGCAGTCGGCAATCGCCACCTGATCCTGCGCCTGCTCGAGCAGGTCCAGGGCCTTCAGACCGTGCTGCGCGGCCTGGCCAAAAATCCCCAGCCAGCCCTCGCAATAACTCACATTCGCCAGGCTGACCCCGCTGCGCGCGACATCTTGCGCCGCCTCTGCGAGGATGGCCGCCTCCTGCGCGCAAGCCAGCCCGCGTCTCGCATCCACGTCCCGCAGTTCGCGCGCCAGCTGGTTTAGCACATCGATCTTTTCCAGGTCACTCGAAACACTGACCAGCTCGGCTTCCAGCGCTTCCACCCGGTTGACCATCAGCACCGATCCTTTGACCCAGGGAATTTATTGGTTTCTCAGACGAAAAAGGTTGGTTCAAATTACATCGGAATTGTCTGTGAACCAGTAAACACTCTTGTGGTTTGAATATCCAAATGATGTCACATTCATTATAGATGAATTTACACAAAAATTACTTACATCTTCAAAGGCATTAAAAACATCAATTGTTTCAACGATCGAACTGCCCACAAATGAAAAAACGCCTCATCAGAGGCGTTTTGGCTGGGGGCAAAGGATTCGAACCTCTACAGACACATCCAGAGTGTGTAGTCCTGCCGTTAGACGAGCCCCCAGGACTGACGATATTTTACCATCGGATTGCCAATTCGGCAAGAGTTTTGTGGCAGTTGGGTATGGCATTCTCAAGAAAAATTGTAGCCGCACACCCCACCCCCGGCCCCGCCCCAATGGGGCGGGGAGCAGAGGGGACTTGGGGACATGTCCCCAAACCTCTTGGTTTTGCCCCCTCCCGCTTCGGGAGGGGGTTGGGGGTGGGTCC
>Ga0172368_10007624_pt1 | contig 11248 bp, 5 predicted proteins | sample Lak11m_FD_114540 | JGI IMG/M metagenome (GOLD analysis project Ga0172368, IMG submission 114540) | Freshwater microbial communities from Kabuno Bay, South-Kivu, Congo - kab_022012_11m | ecosystem: Environmental > Aquatic > Freshwater > Lake | place: Democratic Republic of the Congo: South-Kivu...
GCGCTGATCGGGCAGATGGACCAAACGCTGACCCCCGTGGCCGAATGCGCCATCGAGTTCATCCTGCGCAAACGTTAAGCGGCCGAAGCTTCCGGATCAATTCGAGAAAGACGCGCGCCCGCCCGTTTCCCTGGATTCGAGATGGCGGTTCAACGATAGGTGATTACCTGTTAAGCGACGGCCCATTCCTGCGATAGCACTTCTGCCTGTTCCAGCACCGTCAGCGTTGCCTGCTCTTGTTTGTCCGGCGGGTAACCGTATTTGCGCAGGATGCGCTTCACGATCACACGCAGCTGGGCGCGGACGTTTTCGCGAACGGTCCAGTCAATCGTGACGTTCTTCTTCACTATTTCCACCAACTCGCGCGCGATCTTGACCAGCGTGGGCTCACCGAGAACCTTGACGGCGCTGTCGTTGACTTCGAGCGCGTCGTAGAACGCCAGCTCGTCTTCGGTCAATTTCAGCGCCTCACCGCGTGCGTTCGCAGCGCGCATGTCTTTCGCGAGGCGTATCAGTTCCTCGATCACCTGCGCCGTCTCGATCGCGCGGTTCTGGTACTTTCGTACCGCCTGCTCCAGTAGTTCGGCGAAGGAGCGTGCCTGTACAACATTGCGCTTTGAACGTAGCTTAATTTCGCCTTTCAGCAATTTCTGCAACAGCTCTACGGCGAGGTTCCGTTGCGGCATGCCCTGCACTTCCGCGAGGAACTCGTCTGACAAGATTGAGATATCGGGCTTTTTCAGCCCCGCCGCGGCGAAGATGTCCACCACTTCGTCCGACACCATGGCCTTGGAGATAATCTGCCGAATGGCTTGTTCCAACTCTTCGTCGGTCTTCTTGTCGCCCGGCGTGCTCTTGGCCAGCACCGCGCGCACCGCTTGGAAAAATCCGACATCGTCGCGAATCGCGAGCGCTTCCTCGTGCGGCACGGCGAGCGCGAACGCCTGCGACAGTTCTGTGACCGCGCGCAATAGGCGGGCTTTGCCGTCCGTCTGCGCGAGAATATGCTCCTGCGCAGCGGGCAGCAGCGAAAGGCGGTCCTGCGGCTTGCCGGTGACCCACAGCGCCCAACCGAAACCGTGGAACAGCCCGCGGCAGACCTCGACTTTCTCCAGCATCAGCGCCACCGCCTCAGCCTGGTCTATAGCGGTCTTGCCGGTGCCGCCGCTCTCGGTGTAGGTCGCGAGCGCCTTCTTCAATTCGTCGGCGAGCCCGAGGTAGTCCACCACCAGCCCGCCCGGTTTGTCCTTGAACACGCGGTTCACCCGGGCGATGGCCTGCATCAGCCCGTGCCCGCGCATCGGCTTGTCCACGTACATGGTGTGCAGCGATGGCGCGTCGAAGCCGGTAAGCCACATGTCGCGCACGATGACGATCTTGAATGGGTCTTTGGGCTCGCGAAACCGTTGCGCCAGCACCTCGCGGCGTGGCTTGTTGCGAATGTGCTGCTGCCATTCCAGCGGGTCTGAGGCCGAGCCGGTCATCACCACCTTGAGCGCGCCGTCCTCGTCGTCGTCGCCTCCATTGGTCGCCCACAGCGGCCGCAGCGCCGCGATCTCGCGGTAAAGCTCGACGCAGATGCGCCGACTCATGCAGACAACCATCGCCTTGCCGTCCATGGTCGTGCTGCGGTTCTCAAAATGCTCGACCAGGTCGCGCGCGACGAGATTGATCCGGTTCTCCGAGCCCACCACGGCTTCGAGCTGCGCCCAGCGGCTCTTGAGTTTCTCCTTGCGCTCGACCTCCTCGCCTTCGGTCGCTTCCTCGAACCCGGGATCGATCTTCGGGCGCTCGGATGCCTTCAGTTCCAGCTTGGCCAGCCGGCTCTCGTAATAAATGGGCACCGTAGCCCCGTCGATCACCGCGCGCTGGATGTCGTAGACGCTGATGTAGTCGCCGAATACCGCACGCGTGTTGGCGTCGGTTTGCTCGATGGGCGTGCCGGTGAAACCGATGAACGACGCGTTCGGCAGGGCATCGCGCATGTGGCGGGCGAAGCCGTCGATGAAATCGTACTGGCTGCGGTGGGCCTCGTCGGCGATGACGACGATGTTGCGCCGGTCGGAAAGCACAGGATGACGGTCGCCTTTCTCCTCGGGGAAGAACTTCTGGATGGTGCTGAAGACCACGCCGCCGGAGGCAACCTTCAGCTTTTCACGCAGGTCCGCGCGATCGGCCGCCTGCGCCGGCGGCTGGCGCAACAGTTCTTTGCAGCGCGCGAAGGTGCCGAACAGCTGGTCATCGAGGTCGTTGCGGTCGGTAAGCACGACGATGGTGGGGTTCTGCATGGCTGGGTGCAGGATCACGCGGCCGGCATAGAAGGCCATGGTCAGGCTCTTGCCTGAGCCTTGCGTGTGCCATACCACGCCCACCCGCCGGTCGCCCTCCTCGCCACCGGGCTGGTGGCCGGCCGCGTAGCGCCCCAAGGGCTGTGCCGCAACCTTCGCCGCGCGCAGTGTTTCCTCCACCGCCACGTTCACGGCGTGGAACTGGTGGTAGCCCGCCATTTTCTTTGCCAGCTTGCCGCCGCCCTGGTCTTCGAACACGATGAAGTAGCGCAGAAGATCGAGGAAGCGGCGCCGCTCGAACACCCCGCCCAGGACGACCTCCAGCTCGGCCAGACTGGCCGAAGCGTCTCCCTTTCCGGTAATCGTACGCCAGGGCTTGAACCATTCGCGTCCTGCGCCGAGCGCGCCGATGCGTGCTTGCACGCCGTCGGAAACGATCAACGCGGCGTTGGTGGCGAACAGTGACGGAATCTGCGTCTGATAAGTCTGGAGCTGCTGATAGGCGCCCCAGATGGTGGCGTTCTCGTCGGCCGGGTTCTTCAGCTCGATCACCGCGAGTGGCAAGCCGTTGATGAAGATCACCACATCCGGGCGGCGCGTGTGCTGTCCATCGGCCACGCTGAACTGGTTGACCGCAAGCCAGTCGTTGTTGTCCTGCACGGCGAAGTCAAGCACCCGCGCCTGTATACCCGCAATGGAGCCATCTTTGCGCCGATATTCCACGGTCACGCCATCGACCAGCATGCGGTGTACGGCGCGGTTGCGTGCCAAGAGCGACGGCGCATCGGTGCGCGTGAGCTTGCGATAGGCGTCTTCAATCGCCTCAGCAGGAAGATCAGGATTGAGGCGCACCAATGCCTGGCGCAATCGGCCTTCCAGGACCACGTCGCGGTAGTTCGGGTCGCCGCGCTCGGCGCCGGGCATCCCCACTGCAATGTCGGGGCCGTGCAGGACGGCGTAGCCGAGTGCTTCCAGCCAGGCGAGCGCGGCGTCTTCAACGACGGATTCGGTGAAGGAACTCATGGTGACCTAAATCTTCCGTCTCCGTACGCCAGATCCACTAGAACTCGAATTGACGCGAAATTGAGACCGGCAGCCTCGCCGGGGAAAGCCTTAAATAAACAAGCACATGATTTTAGGATACTTTACGTCATTTCGTCTGTAAGCGATGGGGGTATTCTTAAATAAGATTGCGCAAGTCTCGATTGCCACTCATAATCTTCTTGTGGGCTGGTCACTGCTTAGCGGGGGCTGGCCTCTTTCATTTAATGGGGCCATGTGCTTGACCGCAACGGCGCTAGCTCGCATCATTTGTCGCGCAGACGAGCGAGATAGCTGCCCTGTCTGAACCGGTTAAAATTGCAGCTGCAGCCAATAAATTTGACAGGCAGATGAACGCCAACGAACGCAACCTGAACGTCGATTTAAGGGATCAACCGGCCTATGGGTTGGCTGAGGCCTCGCGCTACCTTAAGCTGCCGGCGGCGACCCTGCGCTCGTGGGTGGTCGGGCGCCCGTACCCGAAGGCGGATGGGGTTGGCCATTCCCGGCCGCTCATCCACCCGCCCAAGAAACAGCCATTGCTTCTGACATTCTGGAATCTGATCGAGGCGCACGTGCTGCGCTCGCTGCGGACCGAGCACGGGGTTTCGATCAAGGCTGTGCGTCAAGCCCTGACCTACGCCGAGCAGACGGAACAGATCGACCGGCTATTGCTGCGCAAGGACCTGCGGACCAATGCCGGCAAGCTGTTTGTGGAGAAATATGGCGAGTTAATCGACCTGTCGGCGTCCGGGCAGTTGGCGATGCGCAAAATTTTCGAGGAACACCTCAAACGCGTGGAGTGGGACGAATGGCAGTTCCCCGTGCGCCTGTATCCGTTCGTCTCGGGCGAAACAGACCGACGGCCTATCGCCATCGATCCGAAAATCGCGTTCGGGCGCCCGGTGGTGTTGCGCGCAGGCGTGTCCACCGGGATCATCGCTGAGCGCATCGACGCAGGCGAGACCGTTGCCGACCTCGCCGATGACTACAACCTCAGCCTGTCGGAAATCGAGGAGGCGATCCTCTACGAGCGCGCCGCTTGAGCCGCGTCTATTTCACCGACCGCGACCTAGGCAAACGCTTTCCCGAAATCCTCGCGTCCGCCGGCCTCAGCGTCGAGCGGCACCAAGATCTGTTTCCGGCGGATGGCTCCGACGAGCAGTGGCTTGAACACTGCGGAAAGAACGGGCGCATCGCCCTCAGCCACAACCTGCGCATTCGCTATACGCCCAACGAACTGGCGGCCGTGATACGCCACGGCGTTGCATTGCTGATCGTGAGCGGCAAGGTTCCGTTGCCCGACTTGGGGCATAACTTCGTCACGAGTCTGGCGAGGATTGAGGCGTTCGTGGACGAGCACGAGCCGCCGTTTATCGCGAAAGTTTATCGGCCTTCCGCTGTTGAACTGAAGCGCAAGCCGACGATGCCAGGCTCAATCACTCTCTGGTATCCGAATAAGTGACGATGGATTACAGGAGGCTGGGTCCGTACTTGTTTCCCCGGCCGCAATGTGGCGTCGTGGAGGATAGCGTAACCGAGTGACTCTACCGAAGCGAGGCCGGCGTCTTCGACGATGGATTCGGCGAAGGATTGCACCTATTGCACTTTAATCATCGAAGCGCTCTCCGGACGACACCTTTTCGGCGTCACGCTTGTACGAATCCGCCAACTCTCGGAGTGTGGTTGCTAAACGGTGGTATCCAGCATTCTCGACTGCTTCGGCTTGCCCGAGACACTTTTCCGCGAGTTCTCTCTCGGGCTTCCCCGTAGGGTCTACCCAGTGCGCGCCCCGCGAGTTGAACAGCTCAGTTCGAAACCCATTGCGCATGTCCCCAGCATCTTTCCCATTAAGAACGGCTGCTGCAGAACGATGGATCCACAGCCCGTCCGGATCCTGCGGCACGTGGATGAGCGAATGACCCAACATCGTCATCGCGATCTCCAAGTGCCCGGTATCCGAGCACTCCTTCTTCACGGCGACCAACCAAGCAGCGAGGGCATCGCCGTCGTACGTCCCGTCTTCTCCAGAGCCGGGAGGGGTTCGCCAAGAGCTCAGCAGGCGATAGGCGTTGGTTGCAATGTTCTTCCTTTCCTCCGTCAGCTCCTCGGTCGAGCGTTCTTCCTTCTTGGATCGAAAGACAAGTCGAATTACCTCGCAGAAAAACTCCGGCTTAATCGCCAACCGTCGCCCAAGCAGTTTTGGAGAAGCATCATTATGTCGATCCAGAAGCGGCAGGTACGCCCACTCCACGTGGAAGAGATCATCAGGATTTGTGTTGGGGTCACTTTGGAGTGCCTTGATGATTTCAACTATCCCGTAGGCATCCATAGAACGAGCACTTTCCGATGACTTAAGCGCCGCAAGCAAGGCCCGGACAGCTCTTCCATTATCGAACGGCTGCTTGTCGTGCAACATCCTCTGAAGGCATCGGATCGCTGCGTATGGCCTTCCGTGCTGGATGAGTCGATCAATGGCTAGTTCGAGGCTGGTCTCAGCCTCGTAGGGATTCGCACTGGCCTTGCTCCAGTAGACTGATTCATTTCCCCCAAGAAGATGCTGCGAGCGCTCCCATGTAGCCGGCGTGAACGGCAAGAAGGAGAGAAGTTGCCCGATTTGCGCTGGGGTCCATCGCGACGTGTCGATGTTGTCAACCCACTTCCAACCACGACTGCGAAATCTTCCCCAGACGAACCCACCCTCGAACTGAGCAAGCGATTTCTGCTCGGGCTCAAGCAAGTCAGGTAGGACCACGCCATCAACTTCGTTGCCTGCCACCATCCCGAAGGCTATCCCGACACGCCAAGGAGACTGGACGACGGCGGCGAAGGCAAGAACCGCTTGTGCGCCTCCATTGGCGACGATTTCCTCTATGGCCTTTTTACGACGGCCCTCTAGCTCGATTCGCTGATCTTCGTAGTTACCTTTCCCTTCGTATAGGTCGAAATCGCGCTCACTGAAGAGCCTCTGGTGCCGAAAAGCGGGCGCGTCCGGTGCCAGCCGATCAGCGAGAGCAGCAATTTTGTCGACCTGCTCATGCTTCATCGCCCATCCGGCATCCGAAAACTTCCTGTGTTTCGCAACCAGATCGACGAGTTCGGTCCACAGGCCTAGTCTGTCGGCTTCCGGCATCGTGATCACTGCATCGGACCCCAGATGCGCCAAGAGCTGCTCATGCGCAAGGGGGGGCAAATTCTCCATGTGACCGATGAGCTCGGCGAGTTTCTCGCGATTACTCTTGGCAGCAGTGATTGCCATTTCTGAGTACAGCGCAACCTGCTCCCAATATTCGCGATGCGTTACGCCCTTCGACCAATCATCCGGAATCGTCTCCCGCCACGCCGGCCGGCGCGTGCCAGATGACGTCGAGTGCGATTGCGGAAGGAGGCTCACGAGTAGCTTCCACCCGATGTCTGGAAGTTCAGCGAGCAGCGTTGATACGGCCGCACCTCGCTTCGCAACCGAAGCGCATGTCTGCGGCAGCCACGGCAGCAGAATGGTGGTAAGTGAGTTGGCTGGACGATTGGCAAAGCGTCCACCGGGATCCCGTGCAGCAAGCTCCCCCAAGCAAATCACCGCACGGCTGAGATGACCTGCATCCCAGGCCAGCGTCTCCAGCGCCCATAGCACGCCGCTCATGTAGGTGCCGCCCATGAAACCGTCGCCCTCCTGCGCAAATAGCTCATCGAACAGGCACGGATCGCTGTTGAGTACCTTCTCGACCGCGTCGAGAAACTCTCCGGGGGCAGCTTCCGCCAGTAGGGGAAGCAGATGGTTCAGACTAGCCCAGCGTGACCAGTCGGCGTCAGCAAGAATCGCGCGGACGGCGAGAACTGCCGTTGCCTCGGCCTTGTCGCGCTTGCACGATGTCAGCGCTTTCGGATGACTCCCGAGAAGCGCTAGCGATTCCGCGAGGCCATTTCGTATGAGGGGTGAATGCGCGAGAGCCTTCCCGTGGATGTGTGCCGCGTATCGCTCCGCGGTCGGCAGCTCGAATTGAGGATCCTTCTCTCGCAGTACGGAGATCGCCGCGGTCTGTACCCGGTCCAAGTGCTCGTCGAAGAGCCTATGACCTAGTGCGTACCACCCTTCGTAGCGCGCAACGAATTTCCAGTTACCGTCCCGCTGAGTTAGGGGAGTGCCCGGGCGAAGCGTGATCTCACGCATTTTCCCGATCCACTCCCCGTAGGCGTTTCCCGATATGCCCTCCACGACGGCACGGTCGGCATCCGACTGCTCGGCCCAGGACCCTAGAACTGCCGCGATGGCCAGTTCGGCGGCCGCAGAGCCCTCCGCCCATTCTGGCATCAGCGAAAGGTTTTGCAGACATCTGAGTAATGTGCCGAGATTCCCGCCGCTCTTCTGCGCTAGAGTTCGAGCGCGCTCCTCACCATATCCAGCCTTCTCCAAGGCGTCTTTAACTTGGTGAGTTCGAGGTGCTGGAAGTGGCGCACTCGCCGGATCAGGGATCCCTCCCGCAGCTCCACCGAAAATGACGGCGTGCCCAGCCCTGCGGGCCTTCTGAATTAGCTTCGTCCCAGTTTCGCCGCTAAGATCGAGAGTGGGGTCGGCGACCAGTACGTGCTTTTCCTTCTGAGCGGCCATCGCGTTCCAGGCGTCCGCTCCCGAGATAACAAGACAGCGCCCCGTTGCATCTGCGCGACTCTCGTCGTCTAGTTCGGCCAAGTATGCTGAAACAAAGTCGACTACCTGATCAGGGAAGTGCGTATTAAGCTTGAGCTGGACAGTCGTCCCGGCAAACACTTCTTTGAGCTTCGCACACGCCTCGTCCCGACTTACTAGAAAGATGTGTGGCGTTAACGAAGGCGGTTCACCAATTGACCTAATCAAACTCCAGCGCTGCTCAGGTGTCTCGATCTGCTGCGCGGGCAAACCGATCGTCCTCTGAGCGAGCCACAGCTCTACCGGAGTGAACTGATGAATCCAGTCGATCAACTTAGTTCCGTCAATGACTCGAACGTCCCTCCATTCGCGTTTCGCGTGATGATCCTCAAGCCAGGTTCCCTGCGCATCCTCTTTCCAGGTGTGTTCCCAGTCTCTCCGTCCGGAAAGCGGCGTTACGAACACGAAGGTAGACTCAAGTCGAGTGCTTTCTGGTATCGCTGAAACAAGACCACTATAGTCAGATGTGGCTTTGTCGCGTGCCTTCAATCCTGTTCCGATTTCCCAAAATGAGCGGCCCTCGGGTACGAACGGATCGAAGGCAAGATCTACATTAAGCAGTCCATCAGGACCGTGCTGCCCAATGCTGTCACCCAACGGAAAGCGGCGCTCCTTCGGTCCGGGAGATGATGCGGCGACTAGGCGCCAGACAAGCTCAACGATCACGCCCTGCGCGTCTCGCGCATTACCACGGACCCATTCGTCGAGTTGATTCTCCGTAACTATCATTGCATCGTCTCCTCCAACAACCGGTCGGCATCCTTGATCCGCAGTGCGCCTGAGATGAGTTTAGGCAGCAGCGTGTCGCGTAGTGCGGCGAGATTACGGGATTCACGCGCGGACTCCACGATGCGTTCGTAGAGAGGCCGTGCTAGTTTTTCAAACTGCTGCATCATGTTAGCTGACGGAGTGACAACCGCGATTGGCCGGAAGTTAGCCTTGCTGATCTCCAGAAACGTCGAGCCGTTCGCACGACTGACGATCTCAACGTGTGCGACACTCGCCCAGAGAAGCAGAAAGAGGTTCGACGTTCCAGTCTTTGGCTTCATCGCGATGAAACCCTGATTGATCGCAACCGGAACCTCTGCGACAGCCAGGTAGCCGATAGGGGCTCTCGATGACAGAAGGACGGTCCCCTTGGGCAGCAATCCGGAACCGATTTGCGACAGCCCAGCATCGGCGATCCGCCGCTCGGTATCAAGCAGGACGGGAATCGCCAGTCCGGACAGGTCCTTGGGCGTGGCCCACGCGTGTGTCCCTCCTTCCCAATAGGCCGGCTCCTTGGTACTCGGTGTAGTGCCGCCCACAACATCCGCGAGGTCACCAACAGACTTTACTTGCCACCCCTTAGGAATCTCCCCCAACTCCGATTCCTCGAATGAATTCGGGAACAGGTCGGCAACGGGCTTGGGCAAGCTGGGGTCGCGGCCTTCGGCTTTGGCGCGGACGGGTTCGAAGTCCACGAACCACGACTTGAATAGCGCGCGCGCCATCGCCTCCAGCGTTTCGTTCATCCGCCGGTTCAGCTCGATCCTTTCTTCAATCGCGTCAAGGAGGACGACAGCCGTCCTGCGCTGGGTAGTTTGTGGCGGGACGGGATACGCCAGGAAGTCACGTCGACTAAGGGCGACGACGGCGCTTCCCATCGCATGCCCAGCGCAGTACTCTCTGTACTGCGGGGTGCGAAGGATCCAGTGCAGATAGCTTACGTCTTCTGGGTTCGGGTTCCGAAACACGAGCTTTACAGTGTCTTGAGTAAGACGACCTGTCGCCACTGATGGCGGAACCCGAGCGACCGACCCAATCATTTTTCCGTCTTTAGTCGCTCCCTTGAGTGATGCATATATGTCACCTGGCAACAGCATTAACTTGGCCGGACATTCGCCGCCGTACGTCTTGTAATGCCCAATTCGGAAGCCACCCCCTGGCTCGATCGAGCCAAGTCCAAGGAGCGCCGGGCCACGTTCACCAACGAGTGAGCCTTTATAGGTCGTACCACGAACGAGGGTGACGTAATCATCCACCGTTGCTCGATGGTCGTTACCCGCCATACCCAAGCTCCTTCAGGTTGGCGGCAATCGCACCATCGAGCTTCGTGGCCTCGGCCTGCTGCTCCCGTAACGTCGCGGCGAGCCGCCGCATCTTCTCCCCGAACGGCTCGCCGTCGTCCTCCTGCGCCTCGGCGCCGACGTAGCGTCCGGGAGTGAGCACGTGGCCATGCTTGCGGATATCTTCGAGTTTCGCAGCCTTGCAGAACCCGGGCACGTCAGCATACTTGCCTGCCCCCTTGTCGCCACGCCAGGCATGATAGGCGCCGGCGATCTTCGCAACATCTTCGTCCGTGAGTTCACGGTGTACTCGATCTATCAGCGTGCCCATCTTCCGCGCATCGATGAACAGCGTCTCACCGCGCCGGTCACGGAACCTGCCGTTCTTCCTATTGCGCGCGAGGAACCACAGGCACACCGGGATCTGCGTCGAATAAAACAACTGCCCCGGCAGCGCCACCATGCAGTCCACCAGATCGGCTTCGATAATGGTCTTGCGGATCTCGCCTTCGCCCGATTGATTGGACGACATCGAGCCGTTGGCGAGCACGAAGCCCGCTTGTCCGGTGGGCGCGAGGTGGTGGATGAAGTGCTGCACCCAGGCGTAGTTGGCGTTGCCCGCGGGCGGCACGCCGTAGAGCCAGCGCTTGTCGTCCTTCAGCAGTTCGCCGCGCCAGTCGCTGTCGTTGAACGGCGGATTGGCCAGCACGTAGTCGGCCTTGAGGTCGGGGTGCTTGTGATTGTGGAAGGTGTCGCCATGGGCGATCTGCGCGTCGATGCCGCGGATGGCGAGGTTCATCTTGGCCAGGCGCCACGTCGTGTAGTTGGACTCCTGGCCGTAGATGGAGATGTCGCCGAGCTTGCCGCTGTGGGCTTCGATGAATTTCTCGCTGGAAACGAACATGCCGCCCGAGCCGCAGCATGGGTCGTACACGCGGCCCTTGTAGGGCGCGAGCATTTCGACCAGCACGCGCACCACGCGCGAAGGCGTATAGAATTGGCCGCCGCTCTTGCCTTCGGCGCTGGCGAAGCGCGCGAGGAAGTATTCGTACACTCGGCCCAGGGTGTCCTTGGCGCGGTCGGCCGCACTGCCGAGGGCAATGTCGCTCACCAGATTGATGATCTGCCCGAGCCGCTGCTTGTCCAGGCCGGGGCGGGCGTAGTCCTTGGGCAGCACGCCCTTGAGC
>Ga0172368_10007625_pt1 | contig 11248 bp, 8 predicted proteins | sample Lak11m_FD_114540 | JGI IMG/M metagenome (GOLD analysis project Ga0172368, IMG submission 114540) | Freshwater microbial communities from Kabuno Bay, South-Kivu, Congo - kab_022012_11m | ecosystem: Environmental > Aquatic > Freshwater > Lake | place: Democratic Republic of the Congo: South-Kivu...
AAAGACCGTCGCGATTTGAGTATCTTTCAGATCGGTTTACGTTTTATCGAAAGACGACTTGTCAACAATTTTTCAATTCACATCTCACTTTGCACCTACCTGTGAAACTGTCAGGTGGCTAGAAAAATACTAACTCGGTATAATTTATTTGATATGAATATAATCATCGTTTGTCTATTCGGTCTTATTGCAGGGTTCCTGGTCAATTATTTGTCGGATGTCCTGCCCACCCAACGCAGCCTTGTGCGGCCAGTTTGTGTTCATTGCGGGGCAACTTACACCATCATCGATTATCTTCTATTAAAAACATGCCGCGCCTGCAACAAATATCGATCATTGAGAACCTATCTCACCCTGGCAGGCGGCGTACTTCTTTCCCTGTTGCTCTGGTTATACCCGCCCAACCGTATGGGTTTTGGACTGGGTATGCTGGTGTTGGCTTACTTTGCCGTGGTGGTGGTAATTGATATCGAAAACCGGTTGATCCTGCATGTTGTCAGCCTGGCGGGCGCATTGATCGGCCTCGCAACAGGCACCATCCGGCTAAACCTGGTGACCTCGCTGGTGGGCGGGGCCGCTGGGCTGGTCATCATGTTGATTTTCTACTGGTTCGGGATCCTGTTTGCCCGCTACCGGGCCCGTAAATTGGGTCATGACGATGGCGAGGAAGCCCTTGGCTTTGGAGATGTAACCTTATCGACGGTCCTGGGATTGATGCTGGGATTTCCTCTTATTATCTACGGACTCGTGATAGGCATACTGCTTGGTGGTTTGATCAGTCTGCTTTTGGTGATTTATTTGCTGATCACCCGCCGCTACGAGACCATGACAGTCTTCACCGCCTATGGGCCATATCTGGTGATGGGCGCGATAATTCTGCTGTATTTTCCGCAAACCCTTTCAATTTTGTTAGGAAAATAGTACTATAGTACTAAGGTAGGATTTTGGAACCCTGCCATATACATTAAAATATGATTAATATTAAAGCGTCTGTAGCACGAATATCCGCATAATTAAGGAAACGATGAGCATTCAACAGCCTGTATTCCAATTCAGAAAAAAAGAGAAAGGCCAGAGTTTTGTGGAATTACTGCTGGTCTTTTCCGTTCTGATGATCTTATTGGCGGGAATGGTAGAATTTGGATATTTACTGAACCAGTATATCAACATCGTTGATGGCGCCCGCGAAGGCGCGCGCTTTGGCAGCAATGATGACCCTTTTGCCGACGTGACCCTTCCGGATGGCACCGTGGTCAGCAATTATGAAATATTTTTTGAGAAAATTTACCAGATCGTGGAAGGATCATTTGCGGCGGATGGCACGCGTCTATCCAAAGGCGCCATCAACCCCATCACTCTCAGCAAGGCAAACCACGATGATATCGTGGTTACATTTTTCAGCGTGACCACCACTCCCGCCACTGGTGCCAAATCCGTTCGGCGTTTTACGAGCGGTGCAGGCAGCCGCTATGATGAACAAACCACCAGGTTCCCCGATAACAGCCAGATCCTGGCTTTGATCGATGGCACCGCTCCCAATACGGGCGTTCTCCTGGTGGAGATTTTTTACAATTACCACCAGTTATTAAAAATGTTCAATACCTTCTCCGGTGGTCTACTGCCGGACCCGATACTGGTCCACGCTTACTCCGTCATGCCGTTGTCATCAGCCGAACCCACACCAACACCAAGACCATCGCCTTAATCCAGGGTTATCATGAAACCAACCGCACTTCCCACCCATCGAAAATATGAAAAAGGCCAGATCCTGGTGATCCTGGCGCTTGTCTTTATCGGCCTGATCGCCATTATTGGCCTGGCGGTTGATCTGGGATACCTGTACGTCAGCTACGCCCGCCTTCGCCGCGCCGTGGATGCTGCCGCCTTGAGCGCCACCACCCAGTTCAAGAAGAATGTGCTCCCCATCACGCTCGACAAAGCCGCGCGCGAGTTTTTGATCCTGAACGGAGTTCCCGATAACCAGTCCGTGGCTGCCAGGGTTGACACCTGTGCCACCACCCTGGTGGAGTTAAATGCCGATGGGACCGGTCTGAAATGGGCCGATGGTCATGGCGACCCAACCCTGTGCACCACCCCACGCCGCAAGCTGGTACGCGTCACCGCCAGTGAAAATGTGCCCACCTTCTTCATGGCCATCCTTGGCTTTACACATTTTCCGATCACGGTCGCATCCACTTCGGAGGCTGCCGCCGTTGACGTGGTCCTGGTCATCGACCGTTCAGAATCGATGGGCGAATTAAAATTGAATGCGGACGGCAGTCTCTCCCCCTTCCCACGCCCATCGATCAACCTCGACCCGGTTTCCTGCAACCTCAGCCACCCACCCTCATCCGAAATCCCCGATGGCAGCCCTGCCAGCGAGTGGACCGGCAACTGCCAGCCCTTCCAGAAAGTGAAAGCTGCCGCCGTCAGTTTCGTCAATACCTTCATGGATACCACTTACGACCGGGTTGCCATTGTGGTCTTCGACAACGATGCCCATCTTGTCAACTTCGGTACATCTGGATCTCCCGTGTACCTGTCGGGAGATCAGGCAACCATCATTGATTCGATTAAAAAATTATGGATGTATGATGGCTTTCACGATTCCGGTGGTGGGCAGGATTTGCGCACGCCAACGGTCTATGACGATACGCTTAACGGTCAGAAATGCCCATATAACCAGGGTGAACCCGACCAGGTCATCTATGACGGCCCACCATGCCGTCTTTTTGACGCCATTGCCACGGACCAGTACTGGTATATCGATTGCGCCGGTTATAACAAAAACCCGCTTAACGGCACGATGTGCGGCTCCACCAACATCGGTCGCGGGCTTGCCTTCGCGTCACATGTTTTCAGCGCAGAAGGCCGCCGCGAAGGCGCGCTGTGGGTCAGCATCCTTCTGACCGATGGTGTCCCCAACGCCGGCTACACCAACGACAGTCCTCCCAATCCGATCTGCCCGGCGTATTCGCGTGTGCGCGTGCCGTTCTGCCGTGATACAGACGCCAGCGTGCGCCACCCCTCCACCAATCTCGCACTCTATGATACCGATGATTATGCCCGCGATATGGCCGATGTGCTCGCTTCTGGTTCGCTCATCTTCTCCATCGGTCTGGGTGACAAAGTCACCAGCGACCCCTTTAAAGATCCTGGCACCGATCCTGCTGGCAGCAGTCTGCTCAACTACGTTGCAGACAAGGGTGATACCACCAATTATTACCAGGCCAATCCTGATGACCTGCAAAAAATCTTCCTGGCGATCGCCAATAAGATCGCCACACGCCTTACACAATGATCATTATCTTTCTTTATGGCAAGCCAGGGTAAACTTATGCGCATAACTTCGTCTCCACCTCCCAACCGGTTCATCCACCGCCATTCGAGATCACAGGCTGCGGTTGAGTTTGCCCTGGCTTTTCCAATTTTCCTGATGATCATTTTCGGGATCATCGATTTTTCGCTCTTGTTTGCCGCCTGGCTCTCGATCCAGAATATGGCCCGCCAGGCTGTTCGTTACGCCGCCACCGGTCAATATAATACAACTTACTGCCTCGAAGCCGATGCGGCGGTTGGTGATCATGATGGGGGCGGCTGCACCAGCAGCAATGCAGATCCCAAGGTTGCCACCCAGATCAAATACCGCGAAATTGACTATGCTCGCCTCAAGTCCATCCATGATGTTGCCAACAGCTTCACCTATCTCGTCTTTTTTGACTCGTCCCTGACCCCCTGGACAAATTTTGTCGACAAAGGCTATCTCATCACCACAGTCTGTTCCACCCGCGATCTGACCGATCCTCCGCGGGTCACGCCCATCCCCAGTTTCCAATATAGATACCCAACCATGGGCGGGCTGACCGAGGGGGAGTATGGCAAATGCACCCTGGTTTCCGATGGCACCACTATCGCCGAGGATGCCGGCGGGCCTGGCGACCGCGTGATCGTCGGTGTTGATTTCAACCATCCCTTCCTGACACCTTTCATCAACGCCGCCTGGCCTTTGTTCCATCTCTCATCCACCCGCGAGGCCATCGTCGAGCGCTTCCGCCTGGCGCGCACCATCGACCTGCCGCCAATGATCCTACAACCAACCTTCACCCTCCCGCCGGCATCGATCACACCCACCCCCACCGTGACCCCGCTGCCCAGTGACACACCCACGGTGACTGAAACGCCCACCGCAACCGAAACGCCGACCATAACGCCCACTGCCACGCCGTTCTGCGGCTTCGATCCGGGCACCGGACTGAGAGGTGATTACTATAATTGGATCAATAACCTGAATGCATCCGGCGTCAGGTTGGATCCGGTTGCCGGTTCGTTTCCTTCCCTACCCCTGATCGATTCCCAGGTCGATGCCACCGTTAATTTCACCTGGGCCAGCAGTACCGGAGTCACCGGGCAGGTATTCCTTCCTGGTGGGCCTTACGATTACTTTGCCATCCGTTGGAGTGGCAAAGTGCTTGCTCCTGTTGCCGGTATCTATACATTCTATATTAATTCGGACGATGGGTCGCATCTGGATGTTTCAAGTGGATCGGTCGACAACTGGGGTAATCACAGCCCAACCGAAAAATCCTTTAATATCACGCTTGAAGCTTGCGAACAGTATGATATCGATATGGATTTTTATGAGAAGACCGGTGGCGCAAAGGCTCAACTCTCCTGGAAATATCCCGGCCAGGTCAAACAGATCATCCCACAAATCTACCTCTACCCGCCTGAGGGCCCACTTTTAACCACTGCAACCATTACCCTGACTCCAACTATCACCGAGACTCTCACCAGGACTACTACGCCAACTCCCACCCTGACGCGGACGATTACGCTGACGCCAACCATTACGCTGACGCCAACTATTACCAAGACGCCAACCATTACCAAGACTCCTACCCCCACCCTCACCTCGACTGTGACTCTCACACCCACCGTTACGCCAACGCGTACTCCCACACCGACCCCGACCATTACACCGACGATTACGCGAACGCCAACTGTCACCCGAACACCAACCATAACCCAGACGCCAACCACTACGCTGACGCCAACTCCCACCTTGACCAGGACCCCAACACCAACCTCCACCGTGACTTTGACACCTACCAAGACATTGACGCCAACCACCACGTCCACCATAACGCAGACACCGACCAAGACCTTGACACCCACCAGGACCAGGACGCCTACAGCCACTGCGACTCTGGAGGATACAGACACGCCAACGCCCACCCGCACCCCGTCGCCAACTCTCACGCGAACATCCACGCCGACCAGGACGGCTACGCCCACCAGCACAATCTCTATTCCAACGCCGACCAGGACGGCTACACAGCAGCCAACGCCAACACGCACAAATACACCGTTCGGCTGCACTGACTGTTAGCTGCGCTCACTGATGACCAAAATAGAGCAGGTGGCCTGACGCTACCTGCTCTATTTTTTCTTGCCAGCAGTCGGTTACTTGGCAGGTTAATTACCCGCCTCGTTTCGGCATAAAGGTTGTGCTGCAAAATAAAACCGATATCCCTGGCAAAAGAGAAAATCATGTCAACTTTTTGGGTGTATAATCCGGAAATCTGACCAGGGCGCATTTTGTGTCAGGCCAGGTTCAATTTCCCGGTATAACCGGTCCCAACCGAAAGGAGCCTTCAGTCACAATTCACAATAAGGGAAAATAGCGCATTGCCCCGTTTTTTGGTGCGGGGTGACGAGGATGAGGGTTGTCCATCGCAGGATGGAGCCAGCCCGGCCAAAAACCGGGTGAAAATCGACAGATCAGCGGAAGCCCTCCGGGAGAGCCACTCCCGAACATCTTTCCCTCCAGGATAAGCCAGTCACACAACACTGCGGGAGCAATCCGGCAGACAAAGAGCCTGGCATGGCAATCAACGCCTATCTCGCAGCCCCAACCTGGCGCCTGCCAGGGGATGTTGCCTGCCTGGCGATAAGTCAGACTTTTCTTTGGAGGAATTTCCCCATGTGTGGCATAGTAGCATACATCGGCGCCCGCGATGCGACGCCGGTCATTCTCAATGGTTTACGAAAGCTTGAATATCGCGGGTACGATTCCGCGGGGATCGCCATCCTGCAGCAGGGAAGGATCGAGATCAGGCGTGAAGCTGGAAAACTCGCCAACCTCGACCAACTGGTTGCCCGCGAACCTCTCAGCGGCTCTCCCGGTATCGGTCACACGCGTTGGGCCACTCACGGTGCGCCATCAGCTCGCAACGCCCACCCTCATCTCGGTAATTCCCGGCGCGTGGTTGTGGTCCACAACGGCATCGTTGAAAACTTCCTGGAACTGAAGGATGAATTGAGTGCGGAAGGCGTTGTTTTCAATTCCGACACCGATACTGAAACCATAGTTCACCTGGTTGAGAGGTATCAGTCCACCGGGCTCAACCTGGCGGAAGCCGCGCGTGTCACCTTTAATCGCATCCAGGGTGCGCATGGCGTGGTTTTGATGAGCGCAGATGAGCCCGACAAGATCGTCTGTGCCCGCATTGGCAATGCCGGTGGAGTTGTGATCGGGCTCGGGGAGGGTGAGAATTTTATCGCATCGGATATCCCTGCCATCCTCGAGCATACCCGCCGTGTTATTTTTCTTGAATCGCACCAGATGGCCACCATCACCCGCAATTCGGTTTTGGTGGAAACGATCGCCGGTGAAAAAATCGACCCGCAGATCCATGTTGTGGCCTTCGACCCGGTTGCCGCCGAAAAAGGCGAGTACCGCCATTTCATGCAAAAGGAAATGCACGAACAGGTCCGTTCGTTGACAGACACTCTGGCAGGTCGTGTGGATTTCGAAAATGGCCGCATCCGCCTGCCTGAATTGAACCTGACTCCTGAACTCGCCAGGCGCATTGAGAAAATTTACATCACTGCCTGCGGCACCGCTTCTTATGCCGGCATGGTCGGGAAAACCCTTATCGAGAAAATCGCGCGGGTGCCGGTCGAAGTCGTGATCGGCTCTGAATTCCGTTACAGCGATCCCATTATCAATTCCAACACGGTTGTTTTGGCAATCTCCCAATCCGGTGAAACTGCCGACACCCTGGCTGCGATGGAGGAAGGTCGAAAAAAAGGCGCCATCATCTGGAGCATCGTCAACGCCATCGGCTCACAGGCCATGCGTATTGCAAATGGCAGCATTTCAATGCAAACCGGACCGGAGATCGGGGTTGCTTCCACCAAGGCTTTTACCGCCCCATTGGTGGATTTGTATATGCTGGCTGTTTTGCTGGCCGATCTGCGCAGTGTCATCGATGATAAGACCCGCCGTTCATTCGTCTCCGACCTGCGGTTGGTCCCGGACCTGGTGGGGCGCACCCTGCAGCGCGAAGCGGACGTGGAAAAAGTCGCCTACGCGCTCAAGGACATCCGCAGCTGCCTGTATCTTGGGCGTGGCATCAATATGCCGATCGCTTATGAAGGCGCGTTGAAACTCAAGGAAATTTCTTATGTGCATGCCGAAGGCTACCCAGCCGGGGAGATGAAGCACGGTCCGATCGCCCTGATCGACGAGAATATGCCCGTTGTGTGCATATCACCGAAGGATCCCTGGCACGATAAGATGATCAGCCAGATCCAGCAGGCTCGCGCTCGAAATGGTACTGTCATTGCGATCGCCAGTGACGGGGATGAATTGGTGCGCGGCATGGCTGATAACATCCTGTGGGTACCTGAATGTCCGTGGATGCTTTCTCCGATTGTGACTGTCATCCCGCTCCAATTGCTGGCTTACCACATCGCCACCATCCGCGGGCTGGACGTTGACCAGCCCAGGAATCTGGCAAAAAGTGTCACAGTTGAATAATTCCACGGATGGCATCCATCAGCCACCTCAGTCGCCACCACGCTGCCGCGCGCGCACCCTGGGACTTGCGCCCGGGATTTTGCCAACCGGTCCGATCAATGCCATCACAGATGTTCCAGGTGTCAAGGTGGGGCATTTCACCTTGATCGAAGATCAGAATATACGCACCGGCGCAACAGCCATCCTGCCGCATCAAGGCAACCTGTTCCAGGATAAGATCCCGGCCGGTCTGGTGGTGGGAAATGGCTTTGGCAAGCTGATGGGCAGTACCCAGGTGGTGGAATTGGGTGAGATCGAGACCCCAATTTTACTGACGAACACGCTCGCAGTGCCGCGCGCAGCCGAAGCCCTGCTCGACTACACTCTTTCCCGTCCGGGCAATGAAGGAGTTGGATCGGTGAATGTGGTGGTTGGGGAGACCAACGACGGCTGGTTGAATGATATTCGCGCGCGCCGCCTTACCAGCGATCAGATCCTTACTGCCATCGAAAGGGCCAGTGACGGCGAGGTTAGCGAGGGGGCCCTGGGAGCCGGAACGGGTACCATCGCCTTCGGTTGGAAGGGCGGCATCGGCACCAGTTCACGCGTTTTACCACAAAATTTAGGCGGTTATATATTGGGCGTGTTGGTACAATCCAATTTTGGCGGGGTCTTGCAAATGGCAGGCTCCCCGGTGGGACAGGTGTTGGGGCAGTTTTACCTCAAGGATCAGCTTGATACAGGGGCAAATGGCTCGATCATGATCATACTGGCTACGGATGCGCCTTTATCAGACCGCAACCTGGCCCGCCTAGCGCGTCGCTCCCTGGCCGGTCTGGCGCGCACGGGCGCAGCGTTTTCCGATGGATCAGGAGATTATGCGCTGGCATTCTCCACCGCCGAAGGGGTACGCAGGACGCCCAGGAGGCGCTCGAAGGTGACTCCCTATGTCGAATTGCCAAATGGACAAATGTCGCCTTTATTTGAGGCCGCCATCGAGGCGACCGAAGAAGCCATCTACAACTCCCTGTGCATGGCGGAGACTATGACTGGCTTCCGTGGAACAGTGCCGGCCCTGCCGCTCGAAGCGGTCAGATCGCTCATTTCAAAATGATGGCGCGTTTCACCATGAGTAAACAAAAAGTCGGACGTGAATTCACGCCCGACTTTTTTTCTATTTCAAATACTGGTTACCCCATCGACACAGCCATGACGTCATAATACGTACCGGCGCCAAACCCATCAAACATGACGTGGTTGCCGGGTTGGATGCTTTGCAGTTGGCGCAGGAATGCAATAATGCATGAGGCCGCGCTGACGTTCCCAAAATCGCTCAATAACCACGGCATCGGGAATTGCACGCCTTCCTTGAGCAACTGCTTGCCCTTCAGCAAATTGATCTTGTAATTGGCATGATGGACAATGCCAACGTCGATTTGCTTGCCCGTATCGAGCCTGCTCATCAGTTCCGAATACTCACGGAATACATCGCTGACCACTTCCACGCCTGAGCGCACAAACAACTTGACCATACCCATCAGGCCTGCCATCACCACCGGGAACCCATCGGCAGGTTCATGCATCATGCCCGCCACCCTGATATGGTTTGGAGCAGCCTGGGAAACTTCCAGCAATGATTTCCCTGGAGCCATTTCCCTGGAATGCGGGTAATACATGCGCACCTGCAGCAGGCCTTCGCGGTCAAAGTTCTCAAAACTTTTCCCCACCATCAATTTCATGTTTTCACCGGGGACCACACCGATCACGCCTGCGCCGTTACCGAACAATTGCAGGGCATTCTTGTCGCGGGCATGGCTTGTAAAGCGACTTAATCCTTCAATACCTCCCACCAACACCTTCTTGCCGGCCAGTTCTTCCGCAACGTTGATTTGCCCGGGCACACCCAGTTCAGGGTTCAGTGCAAGGTGCAGGGCACCCATCGAGCCATCACAGGCCTTGTGTACACTTACCTTGAGCGCTTCTTCGCGGATGCCAGCCCGGCCGGCAATTTGAGCCACATAATCATTCGATACCGGTCCGCTCATCCCGATTAAAACACCTTCCACATCTTCAGCCTTCCAGCCGTTGGCAGAGATGGCTTCGTTCAAAACACGCGTGCCGACCTCAAGTTCCAATGCCAGGTGGTCCGCATCTGAAAGCTGTGGGATATGATGCCTGCTTACAAAACCAAGTTCGCTCAAATTCATTATTTCAGTATCGAGCAGTGCTTCTCCCAGCCGGTCGCCCACAAATTCAGGCAATTGGGCATTATCAATGCTTCGTCCCCAGGCGGCGTATGCGCCGCCAATCCCCAGAGCGGAATTATTCATACTTTCAATTCCAAATGGGATACCATTCGCTACCGGGATCGTGTCCAGCTTCACATTTGGTCGATCAAAAAACGAAGTACCGGTAATATTTTCATTTTCAGTCATCATTATATTCTCCTGAATGTGTTTTCTATTACAACACCCTGGTTTGCATTCCGCTACTAAAATAGCTTGATGAAATTTCCACCAAAGAATATCACAATTCAAGCACCCGGGAACCAGTCCAGGTCGTATAATTCAACAATTATTTTCATCTCACTATGAAAAGGAAAAGACATGCGACCGGATTGGGATTCTTATTTCATGAAGATAGCCTATGCCGTTTCAGAACGATCGACTTGCGACCGCGCCCTGGTTGGCTGCGTGCTTGTGCTTGAGAAACGCATCCTCACCACCGGCTTCAATGGCTCGCCTGCGGGTCAGGAACATTGTGACGAAGCTGGGCACCTGATGGTGGAAGGTCATTGTGTTCGCACCATCCACGCCGAGACCAATGCCATCATCCAGGCTGCCCTGCACGGTGTATCAACCCGGGGATCCACCTGTTACGTCACCCATCTCCCGTGCATTAATTGCACCAAGGCTCTCATCAATGCCGGGATCACCCGCATTGTATATGGTGTTGCCTACCGGACTGATGAAAACTCGGTCAGCTTTTTAAAAGCAGCCAATATCGAGCTCATCCAGAATAATTTTGTTCCGCCCCCATTCCAGACGGCCGCAGAATGACAGGCTGGCTGAATTCCAGGAAAATGTAATTCCTCACTATTAGGAGACCAACCATGAAAGATCTATCGCGCAAAGCCTTCCAAACACGCGCCGTACACGCAGGTGAACGCACTCCACCTGCAGATTACACACCGGTTTCCACCCCCATCTGGCCCACAGTTGGTTATCTGTACGAAAGCATGGATGACATGGATGCCGTATTTGCCGGAACAAAGGAAGGCTATGTATACCCTCGCTATGCCAGCCCAACCGTCACGGCTTTTGAGCAGGCGGTTGCAAGCCTGGAAGGGGCTGAGGCCGTCCAGGCTTATTCGACCGGCATGGCTGCCATTCATGCCGCCCTGCTGGTGGCGGGAGCCCGCGCCGGCGCATCCGTGGTTGCAGC
>Ga0172368_10007626_pt1 | contig 11247 bp, 10 predicted proteins | sample Lak11m_FD_114540 | JGI IMG/M metagenome (GOLD analysis project Ga0172368, IMG submission 114540) | Freshwater microbial communities from Kabuno Bay, South-Kivu, Congo - kab_022012_11m | ecosystem: Environmental > Aquatic > Freshwater > Lake | place: Democratic Republic of the Congo: South-Kivu...
CCGAGGCCGAGAAGATCCCCGGGGTCAAAGCGGTGATCACGCACAAAGACGTGCCCACCCTCAAGTACGGCATCTCGCCGGCGCGGTGGGACGAGAACATCTTCTGCATCGACACGGTCAAGTTCGTGGGCGACAAGGTGGCCGCCGTCGCCTGCATCGACGAGGAGACCTGCTACAAGGCCCTCAAGGCCATCAACGTGGAGTACGAGGTCCTGCCCGCGGTCCTCGATCCGCTTCACGCCATGGACGAAGACGCTCCCCAGATCCATCCCGAATATCCCCTGAACAAGAACACGGTGATCCATCAAGACTTCGGCGACGTGGACGAGGCGCTCCGTCAAGCCGACTACGTGCGCACCGACACGTTTGTTGGCAACCGCACCTACCAGGCGCCGATGGAACCGCACACCGCCACCTCCATTTGGCAGGACGGCAAGCTCACCGTGTACAGCAGCACGCAGTCGCCGCACTACTTCCAGTACTACATCGCCCGCGAGTTCGATTTGCCCATGGGCGACGTGCGGGTGATCAAGACCTACGTGGGCGGCGGGTTCGGCGGCAAGCTGGAACCCACCGGCCTTGAGTTCGCCGGGGCGGTACTGAGCCGCCTCACCGGTCGCCCGGTGAAGATGTTCTACGATCGGGCCGAGATGTTCGCCCATAATCGGGGCCGGCACCGCCAATACATGACCCTCACCACGGGCGTGAACGCCGATGGACGCATCCTGGGCGTACACGCCGACTTCATCATGGACGGCGGCGCCTACACCAGCCTGGGCATCGCCAGCGCATATTACGCCGGGGCCATGCTCACCCTCACCTACGCCTTCGAGAACTTCCGCTTCGACATGCACCGGGTCTACACCAACCTGCCCGCCTGCGGAGCCCAGAGGGGCCACGGCGCCCCCCAGCCTCGCTATGCCTTCGAGGCGCATCTGGACAACATCGCCAAGGACCTGAACATCGACCCGGTGGAGATCCGCCTCAAGAACGCCCGCCGGCCCAACACGGTCACCCCGAACGACTATGTCGTGAACTCCTGCGAGATGGTGGCCTGTCTGGAGAAGGCCCGCGACGTGTCCGGTTGGCGGGACAAGAAGGGTCACCTTCCTCCCGGTCGGGGCATCGGCATCGCCACGGGCAGCTTCGTCTCCGGAGCCGGGTATCCCATCTACCGAACCGACCTGCCGCAGGCTGCGGCCATGATCAAGGTGGGGGAAGACGGCACGGCAGCCACACTCTACACGGGCGCTACCGACATCGGCCAGGGCTCCGACACCGTGCTCTGCCAAATGGCCGCTGAGGCCATGGGATATACCTACGAACAGATGAAGATCGTGGCCGCCGACACCGAGACGACCCCACACGACTTCGGCGCCTACGCCAGTCGGCAGACTCTGATGTCGGGCGCTGCCGTGAAACAGGCGGGAGAAGAAGTCAAGAAGCAGTTGCTGGAGATGGCCGGGGAGATGCTCGATCTTCCGCCTGAACAGCTCGATGTGCGCCTGGGGATGATCTCCGCCAAGGACAACCCGGAGACCACCCTCACGTTCGCGGAGGTGGCCCGCACGTTCTTTGTAAGAAAAGGCCCTCTCACCGGGCGAGGATCGTACGCTCCGCCGAAACTGGGGGGCAAGTTCAAGGGCGCCCCGGTGGGAACGTCGCCGGCGTATAGTTTCGCCGCTCAGGTCTCCGAAGTGCAGATCGACGAGGAGACCGGCGAGGTCAACGTGCTCGACGTGTGGGACGTGCACGACTGCGGCCAGGTGATCAACCCAGCGCTCCTGCACGCGCAAGTTCACGGCGCCCTCTACATGGGCATGGGCGAGTCTATCTGGGAAGAGGTCCGCTTCGACGCCAGGGGCAAGATCCAGAACCCGACGTTGGGCGAGTATCGGTTGCCCACCGCCCTCGACATGCCCCGGGTACACTCGTCTCTCGTGCCGAGCTACGAGATCGCCGGACCGTGGGGCGTCAAAGAAGTGGGCGAAGGCGCGACGCTCCCCACCATGGGTTGCTTCCGCAACGCCATATTCGACGCCATGGGTGTATCGGTGAACAGCCTGCCGCTGACGCCGGAGAAGGTCTGGGCCGCGTTGCGCGAGAAGCGCAAGGCCGACGGCGAGGACGTCTGGGATCCGATGGCCTGCGAGTGCTATCTGGAGGGGTAGGCGACGAAGCCTCGCCTGCACTATGGCTGGATCGTGCTGGTGGTGGCAACGCTCAGTTCCTTTGCGGTGCTCGGTCTGGGTCGCTTCGGCTACACCATGGTCCTGCCGGCCATGCAGAAGGGTCTCGGGCTCAGTAACACCCTCGCCGGCTCGCTTGCCACGGCCAATGTAATCGGCTACGCGACCATGTCGCTGGTCGGCGGGGCATTGGCCGCCCGCTTCGGAACCCGAGCGGTCTTGCCGGTGGGACTGGTGATCGCGGCCATCGGCATGGCGCTCACGGGGGTCGCCCAAGGATTTGCGGAGGCTGCCGGATGGAGACTGCTCACGGGCATCGGCACCGGCCTCACCAACGTTCCCGCTACCGCGCTTGCGGGGGCATGGTTCGCGCGCCGGTTGCGAGGAGTGGCTTCGGGTGTGGTGGTATCCGGATCGTCCATCGGGCTGATCGTAGCGGGCCCCCTGGTCCCGCGCGTGCTGGCCGCCACCGGGTCTGACGGGTGGCGGGCGATCTGGTGGATCTACGGAGGCATCACGGCCGTCATCGCGGCACTCGCCTACGCGTTGATCCGCAACCGGCCCACCGACCTGCACCTTCTCCCGGTGGGGATGGCAGAGACGGCGGCGGTCCCCGGCCGTGCCGCGGGACTCTCCGACTCCTCAGATACGCCGGCGCTGGAAGCCGTCCCCGGCCGGGCACAGTGGCGCCTCATCTTCCGCTCGCCGATCGTCTGGCACCTCAGCCTGGTCTACTTCTGTTTCGGACTTGCCTACTTGGCGTTCATGACCTTCTTCACCAAACATCTGATCACCTCCGGCGGCTATTCCCCGCAGGCGGCGGGCGATCTGTACATGCTCCTGGGCTGGTGCACGCTGATCTCGGGCTCCCTCTGGGGCGGTATCTCCGACCGCATCGGCCGCAAGTGGGCCTTCGCCGTGGTCTGTCTTGTCCAAGCAGCCTCGTTCGCCCTCTTCGGACTCTGGCAGGCCCCGGCCGGTTTCACCATCGCCGCCGTGATCTTTGGTCTCTCCGCCTGGGGGATACCGGCCATCATGGCGGCCACCTGCGGCGACGTCTTCGGAGCCCGGTTGGCGCCGGCGGCCCTCGGCCTCGTCACCCTCTTCTTCGCCGTAGGCATGGCGGTCGGGCCGGCTGTCGCGGGCGCCATCGCCGACGCCACCGGGAGCTTCGTGCCGGCATTCCTGCTTGCGAGCGTGGTGGCGGTCCTCGGCTCGGTCGCGGCCATCACACTGGGGTCCACCGTCAGGCGGGTATGATTCCCGGACGATGGAGGGTAGAAGGTCAGCTGAGGGGAGCCGCCGATCGCGTGCGCGCCGTGAGTCCAGCTACCCGCTCAGGCGAGGGGACCCCCTCGTCATCCCATCCGCGCCTGCGGTAATAACGGGTCAGCAGTGCCGCGAACTCGGCCCGGTCGATGCGATGACCCTTTGACGGACCCACAGGCAGCGGATCGTCAAAGTACCGGCGCGGAAGAGTGTCGTCGGCCCGAGTGATCCCTTCACGCATGTTGATGACCCGCTCCATATCGAGCACCCGGCGGGCGACCGCCACCAACTCCGCCGGAGGGATATCGAGCCCCACGGCCTCAGTGATCAGTGCGGAGAACTCGTCGTACCCGAGCAGCTTGGGGCTGTTCCAGCCTCGGCACACGAAACGACACATACCCAAGCAGTCGATGGCCGCGTAGATGTTCTCGCTCCACTCCACCACGATCTCCTTGGTCTCATAGCTGGTGGGCGCCGCCACGGTGGGCTCGCCGTAGACCTTCTCCCGAATCTCGTTGCTCAGACCCATGATGTCGAGCGTAGGCCGGTTGCGCAGGTGATCGGCGCCGCGGGACGACACCGCTTCGGCCAGCGCGAAACTCTTGATGTAGCGCACATCGTGAGGGTCGGATTGCGGCAGGTTCTTGATGGCGATGAGATAGTCGCGCGCCTCGGTCGGGAGCAGACCCAGAGCAAGCGCCTGGGTCGACTCGGCCAGCACGTTGCCGAAGCCGCGACGGGCGGCGATGTCCAGCAGTAGCTGCTTGATGGCGGGCACGTCGCCCCACTCAAGCGGACCCCCCGTGAGCTCTTCGCCGATGATCCCCCGTTGATAGAGTTCCATGGCCCAAGGGATGAGCGTGCCGGCTGAAGACGTATCCAACCCCAGGGCGTTGCACAGGTTGTTGATCTCGATGAGATCAACCACATCCTCGACCCCGCAGTTCGCACCCATCAGGCCCTCCGTGACGAACTCCGGGCCCTCGCCGCCAAGCCGGTTCACGTGACGGCAATGCACGGAACAGCCCGCGCAGGAGACCATGCGCTCCACGTGCTCTTCCACGTGCTCGGCGTCAAGGTCGGAAGTCCACTGGTTGAGCTGGGAGTTCTTCGTGCGCAGGGCGCCCAGGCGCACGTGGTTCCCGTAGAGCAGCGGAGTGCCCAGCCTGCCCATGATCTGTATCACCTTCGACTCATGAAGGTAGGCGTTCAACTCCCGGCGCCGCTTCAGCAGGGCGCCCCGGTCGTAGACGGGCGGCGGTACGTCACCGCGCGCGACCACTGCCTTCAAGAGCTTCGACCCCATCACGGCGCCCATGCCCCCGCGTCCGGCGGCGTTCTTGCGCCCGTTCATGATGCAGGCGAAGCGCACCACGTTCTCGCCCGCGTACCCGATAGCCGCCGAGCGCGCCCCATGGCCCACATCGCGTTCGAGGGCGACCTGCGTATCCCAAGCGTCGAGGCCCCAGTAGGCCGAGGCCGAGCGCAACTCCACGCGCCCGGCCGAAACGTAGAGATACACCGGTTCCGCCGACCTGCCGGTGATGACCAGCCGGTCGAAACCCGCTTTGCGCAGCTCAGCCGGGAAGAATCCGCCCATGTTGGCGTCACCGATGATGCCCGACTCGGGCGACTTGGCACTGATGTTCATCCGCCCCGAGCTGGGGGCGGGGTAGCCGGTCAGCAGTCCACAGCCGAAGATGAGCACGTTCTCGGGCCCCAGCGGATCCGCGCCGACGGGCAGCAGACGGTGAAGATAGGCCATGTTGGCGCCACGACCACCCAGAAAGCTGCGGACAAGGTCTTCCGGAGTGTCCTCGATGCCGACCGTGCCGGCGCTCAGATCGACGAAAGCGGTCTTCCCCAGGATCATCGCGGCCCTCCTCGGTCGCCGGCGCTGCGTGCCCACCCGGACGTCTCAACCACCCGCCAACATGAGCTGGACCAGGAGGCGGTCACCGTCGCGGACGACCGCGGCACGCGATTCCGCGCTCGACAAGATCCTGTCGTTCAGCACGAACAAGGGCGGTTCGGCAAGATCGGGAGACACCTGGACGCCCGGCACGGCCAATCGCGTACAGAGTTCGTGTAGCGCGATGCCTTCCGGCGACTCAAGCACGTAGACGAACTCCCGCACGCCGGCCGCGCGCCAGAACGGCTCCCCCAACCCGATACGGATACCCACAGTCGACAGATGCCTACAACATGCCGTCGTCGTCGGTCCAGGAGGCCATGGTGCGGGGCCGCCCGGTGAGGTCGGACACGTTGATCTCGAGCATACGCGTCGAGGCCAGGATGCGATCGGCATTGCGCTCCACCGCCTGCATCCCTCCCGCCGCCCGCTTGAGGGCGAAGGCGGCCTCCTTGATGGCCTGCACGCTACGATCAAGTTCGGTCAGCAGCTCGGCGTAGGGGAAGTCTGCGCGTGTGATCTCGGTTCCCATCATCCACCCACCTTCCGCAGGTCTTTGAAGCGCTTGGCCTTGAGCGCGTAGCGTGGCAGCGTGCCCTCTTCCAAGACCTCCACCCGGTAGCCCAGATTCGTATTCAGACGCAGTTGATGCTTGAGCTGAGAGAGAAGCTCGTCTTGGTCGCCGTCGTAGCCGGCCGGCAGCTCCAGCCTCAGGGTGATCTGGTCGAGATCGCCCTTCTTGGTGACCTCCACCTCGAACTCCTGGAACGCAGGGAAGCTCCGCACCACCTCTTCGATGGCGCTCGGGGCCAGGAGGACCCCCTTCACCTTGGTGATGTCATCGGCACGGCCCACGACGCCACCCTTGAACAGGCGGAAGGTCCGCCCGCATGCGCACGGTTCCTCGGCCCACTCGACCACGTCCTTGGAATCGAAGCGCACGCAGGGCATGCCGATCCTATCCAGCGCCGTGATGATCAGCCGACCGCGGCGCCCGGGCTCTTCCACCAGCTCGCCGGTCTCGAGATCCTCGACCTGCGCCAGGAACAGAGCCTCGTTCACGTGGATGCCGCCGGACTGCTCCTCGCACTCGAAGCCCCACGCACCGATCTCGGTCGCGCCGCAGTGGTCGTACACCTTCGCCCCCCAGGCCTCTTCCATGCGTTGCTTGGTGGAGGGGATGCTCGCGCCCGGCTCGCCCGCGCAGGTGATGCGGCGTACCTGCAGATCGTCAGCCGGATCGATACCCATCGTCTTCGCCTTCTCGGCCATCCCCAAGACATAGGTAGGCGTGGCCATCATCGCGGTCGGCCGGAGCTCCTGGAGTTTCAGGATGCGCGCCTCGGTGTCGAGCACTCCCCCGGGGACGACCTCCATGCCCATCTTCTCCGCGGCGTAATGGGCGGCCCAGAAAGCGACGAAGATATTGTAGCCGAAGGGCAGGAACACCCGATCCGTGGCCCGGTAGCCTTGAGCGTAGAGCAGGTAGCTCCAACACTCGGCCCACCATTCCCAGTCCTGCCAGGTGTCCCCCTGATAGACGGCTTGGCCGGTGGTGCCCGACGTCTGGCGGAACTCGGTGACCCGATCGAGGGGCACGCAGAGAGCGTCGCCGTAGGGAAACGGGTCCTTGCGCTGGATGCCTCGCATGTGGGCCTTGTCCACCTTGGGGACGAGAGCCGCGTCCGACCAGACTTTCAGCCGGTCGGGGCGAAAGCCCGCTTCATCGTACAGAGCACGGTGAAGACGAGAATGCTCGTATGCCCACGAGACGATGGCGCGGAACTTCCGCAGCTGCACCTCTCGCAGTTGCTCGAGCGGCATCGTCTCCACGATCGGGTTCCAGTAGCGGTCACTGCCGGCCATCGTCACAGGCCCTCCCCTTGTTGAGTGCACCCCCCGGTGCGTTCGATAGTAGCTGACAACACTTCACGCCCAAAGAACCCCGTACGGTTGTCGGTCAGAGCAAAGCGCTCCGGTGTCACTCGGAAGACCGCCAACTCTGTGGCCAAGGCCGCCAGATGCGGTTGGGCGAGCAGGTCGCGCACGAAGGGGAAGCGGCGCAGGTAGACGGCCATCCCCCGAGCTCGGGCAGGGCCCGACAGCATCTCCGCCCGGCCCCACAATTGTACGCCCTGGATCTCCTGCCACTCCTGGGACTCCTCGGTCACGGTCGCCGCCACGCGACACCCGGCGATGATGTGGGCGCCATGGCGGCTGGTGGGCCTGCTGACGAAGACCAGCCGCAGGCGACTATCGACCGCGTAGAAGACGCTGGCGGCGTGGGCCTCCGGTTCTCCGTCCGGACCGACCGCTGCGGTAGCCATCGTCATGGTGTGATGCGCGCGAAGATACCCAGCGATACGCTCGCGCAACGAAGACTCCGCTGCCACCGCCGACACCCGGAGCGCGCCCTACTCCGCGGCCCGATCGAAGAGGCGGGCGCGGCCGCCTGCCCAGCGGTGGAAGAGATCATGGTCGAGATCGAACTGATCCAGCACCTTGCCCACCGTGTGGTTCACGATGTCGTCGATGGTCTTCGGCGCGTGGTAGAAACTCGGCATCGGCGGCAGGATCACCCCGCCGCATTCGGTCACGTGAGTCATCAAACGGAGGTGGTTCAGGTGCAGCGGAGTCTCGCGGACCACCAGCACCAGTTTCTGCCGCTCCTTCAAGACCACATCGGCCGCACGGGCAAGTAGCGTGTCGTTGTAGCTGTTCGCGATGGCCGAGAGGCTCTTGATCGAACAGGGGGCGATGATCATGCCTCCCGTCCGGAACGAGCCCGAGGAGATGGGCGCGGCGATGTCCTCGTTGCTGTGGACGAAGTCGGCCAACGCTTCGATCTCGGCCAACGTGTAGTCGGTCTCCAAGGCCACGACCCGCCGGGCCGAGCCACTCATCACCAGATGGACCTCCACGGACGCATGGCGCAGGACCTCGAGTAGGCGCACGCCATAGATGGTGCCGGAGGCTCCGCTAATCCCTACGATCAGCCGCTTCACCGCCCATCCTCCTCCGCGTCGACCCAGCCGGCGGCCGGCCGGTTCGCCTCGCACCACAGCTCATACAGATAGAATGCCGCCACTACCTGGGCGTGCAGGATGTCGCCGCGTTCCACCATCCGCCTCACTTCGGGATACGGATGGAGTTCAGTGCGGATGTCCTCGCCCTCGTCGAGATCCAACTCGTCGCTGACCCGGGTGACCCCCCGGGCGAGAAACACATGCAGTGCGTTGTTGAACACCGCGGGCACCGGAGCCAACCGGCCCAAATTCGTCCACTCGCCGCCGGCATGGCCGGTCTCCTGCAGCAGCTCCGCTCGGGCGGCCTCGAGCGGCTCGTATCCGGGCTCCACAAGGCCGCCCGGACACTCCAGGGTGACGTCACCCCATCCGTGTCGGTACTGCCGCACCATCACCAACCGTTCGGCGTCGTCGAAGGCCACGACGACCACCCAGTCGGGCGATTCCAGCACCACGAACTCGTGCTCCTTGCCCGTGCGCGGTGACACCGAGACATCACGCCGAACCATGAAGATACGGTGATCGGACCTGAGTTCCGACCTCAGGCGCTGCCATTTGCTGGGACTCAGAGGTCCTCCCTCTCCGGTCTCACCACGTGCTCTACCCTCTGCCACCGCCACCCGGCGCAGGCCGTGATAACTCATCATAGCCCAACCGCGGCTGGGAGGGCTCGCGGCGCTACAAACCCAAGTCCTGGTCGATGATGATGACCACGATGCGGTCCTTGTCCCGCTCCATCTGGCCGTTGACGGTGACGTAGTACCGGCAGAAGCGCGCAGGGTCGGCGCAGTCGTGGCACCTACCGTCGGCGGCGCACGGCAGATCGCGGCCCAGCAGCACCGCTGTCTGAGGCGACACGAACTGCCGTATCCGCTTCCAGGCGGCGGCTTCATTCTTGACTATCTTGTTGCGCCCTACCACGATGAAGACCTTATCGGGTCCGAAAAGCACGGCCGCTACCCGGTTGCCCCCTCCGTCAAGGAGACAGATCTTGCCGTCTTCGGTCAGCGCGTTGGCCCCGGACACGTACACATCCGCGCCCAGGCCGGCCTTCTTGCGGCTTCGATTCTCTTCGAAGGATAGACCAGGTTCGAACTGGTTGACGAAACGAGCCTCATGTCCGCCGGAGGCGAGATAGTCGAAGATGCCGGTTTGACGCAGGGTCAACGAGTTTCCGCTGGCGACGACCAGTCCGCTCTGTACCGACGGCTTGATCACGTCGAGGGCCTCCGCGCCGGTCGCCACGAAGTGACCGGTCACGTAGTTCTTCTTGAGACGTTCCAGCGTCTTTTGGATGGACTCCGGCGGGATCGTCACTCCCATTCCGTCACCACGTGCGACCCCTCCCGCCATCTACACACCCTGCACCGCTTGATGCTCGGCCCACACCTCTGTGAACGCCTTGATGCACGCCTCGGCGAACTCGGTCGAGTAGAGATTGGCGTCGACCTCGCGGATGCGCGAAACATCGCTCAGGTTCGCCCGCAGCTCCTCGGCGAAGGCGGCATCGGCCACCGGGTCGTACAGGGCCTTGCCCTCCCGGTCCAGCGACGACCATCCGCGCAGCGGCAGCATCACCATGAACGGCGCGATCGACCGGTTCAGCCGCTCGGCCATGATGCGGGCCATCTGGCGGCACTCTTCCGCTGAGGTGCGCACTTCGGCGCGAAGTTCGTCGATGATGGCGAAGCCCCGCCCGGCGTACGTCTCTTCCCAGCCCTTCATCCCTCCCACCGAGAGCATGTCAAGCCCGCTCGTGGAGACCACCTGCGGCACGCCCATCTCGGCGGCGGCAAGAAGGCGGTCGGCTCCCGCAGCGCAGTTGCCACCCAAGAGCTCCTCCCCGATGCCGCGGGAGACCACGTCGAACACCCCCTGGAGCATGCCGTCGCGGATAACCTCGTCCATGGCCCGGTCGCCCCTGCCCTGAGCATGGAACGGCACCGGCTGGAAGCCGGCCTGCCGCAGCATCTCGATGGCCGGCTCCACGCACCGCTCTGCAAAACCGAAACTGGTGATACCGACCACCGGCTTGTCGTTCAACGCCGCGTCGGCCTCCGGATCGTAGAGCCGGACCGCGCCGCACACCGCGCCCACGGCATTGGTCAGCTGCCGCTTCAGCAAGGGGTTGATATCCATGACGTCGACCACAGTATTGAGCATCATGATGTCCTTGGTGCCCACGTACTGCCCCACGTACTTGGGGTGGCTGCCGATAGACGACGCCATCACCTTGGGGAAGCCGAACGGCAACTGTTTCATGATGCTGGTAACGATCAAGGTAGCGGTGGCGCCGCCGGCGCCGAAGATGCCCGAGATCTTTCCTTCTTCGAACAGACGCCGGGCCAACACTCCCCCGCCGCGGATCATGCAGTCGGTGGATGTCTTGCGCTCCACCGTATACTTCTCGCGCACCACGCCGATCTCGAGCCCACCCGCCGCGGCCACCTCTTCGCAGGTGATGTCGCCCACGAACGGCGGCACCTGCTCCATGGAGACGTCCATGAGGATCGCCCCCAGACCCTGACTCTCGACCAGGTCTTTGAACTGCTTGAACTCGGCGCCCCTGGTGTCCAAGTTGGCCACCAGGAGCACGGTCTTGTCTGGCATGCTATCCCCCCGGGCGGGCCGCCGGTGAGGTATGGGCGGCGGCGCGGAGCGCCGCCGCCCATACCCGTCACCCACGCCGCCCCGTCGTCGTTCTCACGCCGGGCCCGCGCCCCCGTCTTCTAGAATCCGTACTCGCTCCACCGGGAGAGCACCTGGGCCTTGACGTCCTCGTCGAGGTTGATCTCGATGGGCTTGCGTTCCCACTCATAAGGGATGCAGGCGTCGATCAAGATGCGGCCCA
>Ga0172368_10007627_pt1 | contig 11246 bp, 9 predicted proteins | sample Lak11m_FD_114540 | JGI IMG/M metagenome (GOLD analysis project Ga0172368, IMG submission 114540) | Freshwater microbial communities from Kabuno Bay, South-Kivu, Congo - kab_022012_11m | ecosystem: Environmental > Aquatic > Freshwater > Lake | place: Democratic Republic of the Congo: South-Kivu...
GCCAGTCACCGGGCGCCATACCCAGCAACCATCGCGTGGCCAATCAGCTTTCCAGTTATACGGCCAGTTGCGGTTCAAATCCACACCATTGTTGTTTACCCGCCCGTCAACACCGTGCGCGCGGGCAGTCCCATCCGGATTCAGGTCTCGCAGGATGAAGAGAGATGTATCCGCTGGGACTCTGTCGGGGTGATCATTTAAATAGGTGATTAACTGGTCGGCTAATTCAATGGTATTCCACTCTGAGCCGCCGTGGATTCCGGCAATGATCAATTTGTGAACCGGTCCGCCTCCAAACCGGTTTACTTCCTGCGGTCGTTGTCCGATGGAATAACCGATTACCAGCCGGTTGGATGGGGGTATCACCATTGGTGTGACACTGGGACCAGGTGAAGGGGTGGGCCAGGGTGTGATAGTGGGACGCTGGGTTGGAGGGGGATACGGAGTAGTCGATGGTCTCGGAGTGCTGGTTGGTGAATGAACTCCGAGAGCTTTTACAGGGTTTAGTGAGCCTGTTTCTACAAATGGAGCTGGACTGAACCAGTAGAATAACCCTGCCACCAGGATCAGTATCACGAAATTGGTGATCCAGATCATGATCATCAGGCCGCTGAGATGCTTTCGTTTCATGAAATTTCCATTCGCAGCAGATCAAGTGCGGAATTGGCGCCCCAGGCGGGAACATTTTTGGGGTGTCCACCATAACCCCGCGTTTCGACATGCTTACCTTTGGGAGTGATCATGACGATATCGACTTCGGATCTACCGGTGCCTGGTCTGGCAATCAGGCCAAGCGCGGCTTGCGCCGAGTACGAATTCATTTCCTGGGTTAACTCTTCCGCCAATGACTGTTGTGACACTGTACCTGGTAGGATTTTCCCTCCAGCAAAGGCAGTTGATCCTGCCGAAGCAAGCTGCCTTGAAAGTTCTCCACCAGTATTTGCTTCCAATACAACCAATTTCCAGCCTGATAATTCCAGGGTCTTCAGGACCACTTCTTCCAATGTATCCTGATCTGCGCCATAAATGACACGCCCAAGTTTTTCTCGAATGGTGTTTTCCACGCCTGCGATGATTTCGTCTGCTTGAGAGTTCGTATCCGCTTTTGCGGTAATGCGAATATCCACCATGCCATAATGTGCAGCCAATCCTACCGTTGGATTGGATAGCAGTTCCAATTCACCTATATGCTCATCAATAATGGATTCTCCCATGCCGGCTGTATGCAGAACGCGCGCCTTGATCAGCCCGCTCAGGTTGTAATGTTGTTTCAAATATGGGAAAACAGCATTTTCGGCCAGGTATTCCATTTCGCGCGGCACCCCGGGTAGCGAGAAGACGCATTTTTCTCCCAGCTCGAAAATGAAGGCTGGGGCGGTACCGACCTCATTTTTAACCGGGATTGCCCCTTTTGGAATATATGCCTGGCGTTTTTGGTTTTCGGTGGGTATACGCCCAAACCGGTTCATGCGCTCAACGATCTGTTCCCATAATTCCGGTTTGAATTCTGTTTCCACTCCAAATGCCAGCGCAATTGCTTCCCGTGTGGGATCGTCGACGGTGGGGCCAAGCCCGCCTGTAGTAATGATGATCTGGGTCCGTTCAAGTGTTTCGCGGATGATCCCGGCTATGCGCGCTGCGTTATCTCCGATTGTGGCCGTGCGGAATACGTCGATGTTCAAATCACGTAAATGCCGGGCCAGGTAGGCCGAATTCGTATCGACAATCTCACCCAATAATATTTCAGTACCAATCGTGATGATCTCTGCGGATGGCATAAACACCTCGTGAACGCAATTTTACCCTGTTAACTTGGCTGCCAGTTACATTACCGGCTGATAAATCAAAAGCGCAAAGGAACACTTCCTCTGCGCTTTCGTAAAGAGCCTGAACAATGAAATCGATTATTCCACGCCCAGGTAACTCTTTTGTACTTCGTCGTTATTTTTCAGATTTGCTGCGGTGTCGCTCAGGATGATTTCACCGGTCTGTAGCACATAACCGCGGTGAGCAATGGAAAGAGCCATCAGCGCGTTTTGTTCAACCAACAGGATGGTCGTGCCTTCCTTGTTGATCGAAACGATTGTATCAAAGATCAGGTCAACCAGGATCGGAGCCAGACCCATGGACGGTTCATCCAGCAGCAGAATGCGCGGGCGTGCCATCAGCGCGCGCGCCATCGCCAGCATCTGTTGTTCGCCACCAGATAGGGTTCCGCCTTTCTGCTTGATGCGTTCCTTCAGGCGTGGAAACAGGGCAAGAACACGTTCCAGATCCTGTTGGATCCCATCCTTGTCGGTGCGTGCATAGGCGCCCATTTCAAGATTTTCCATCACACTCATGCGGGGGAAAATCATGCGGCCCTCCGGGCTTTGGGCAATTCCGTGCGCCGCAACCTGGTGGGAAGGCAGCTTGTGAAGCTCAAGAGCATCAAGCATGATGGTGCCGGATCGTGGCCTCAGCAGACCCTGGATGGTGCGTAGGGTGGTGGTCTTTCCAGCGCCATTGGAACCGATCAGGGTCACAATTTCGCCATCATCCACCTTGAGCGAAATCCCTTTCAGGGCGTGGATATTGCCATAGTAAGTATGAACATCAATTAACTCAAGCATGAAACACCACTCCCTAGGTATGATGTTGTGAAGCGTTGCCTTTGCCCAGGTAAGCTTCGATCACCTGGGGATTGCGTTGTACATCGGCAGGTACGCCTTCTGCAATTTTCTCGCCATGATCAAGAACCGAAACCCGATCAGAAATGGTCATAACCACGCGCATATGGTGTTCAATCAGCAGGATGGTCAGTCCCAGTTCGCTTCGTAAGCGCTTGATGAAATTGGTCAGATCCGCGGTCTCATTCGGGTTCATGCCGGCGGTGGGCTCATCCAGCAGCAGTAGCTTTGGCTTCGTCGCCAGGGCACGTGCAATCTCAAGCCGGCGCTGGAGACCATAAGGTAGGTTCTTGGCGTAAGTCTCGGCATCCGATCTCCGCAAGCCCACGAATTCGAGCAATTCCAGCGCTTCCTTGCGGGCATCCTTTTCTTCCTTCATGGTGAAGGCAGAATGAGTGATTTGGCCGATCAGGGAGGAATGCATGCGCACATGCTTGCCCACCAGGATGTTGTCAATCGCGCTCATGTTGGAGAACAAACGTATGTTTTGGAAAGTGCGCGCGATGCCAAGCGCGGTAATGTTGAAGGATTTTTTATCGTTCAACCTGACGCCATCAAAGGTCATATCACCGCTGGTGATGCCGTAAATGCCGGTGATCGTGTTGAAAAAAGTGGTCTTCCCGGCGCCGTTTGGGCCGATCAGCCCGGCGATCATCCCTTTTTCCATATTAAAGTCAACTTTGTTTACCGCGGTCAGGCCGCCGAAGGTCTTGGTGATGCTTTTTGCTTCAAAGATTTCCATATGGACCTCCTATGCCTAGGCCGCGGCCTGGTCGGCAGCGATCTCTTCATCACTGCGCAGTTCCGCCTTGCGTTGGGCGCTCGGTATCAATCCTTCGGGCCGCACGGCCATCATGATCACCAGTGTCAGACCAAACAAAAGGAAACGGTACAGGATCGGGTTTGCGTTTTGTTCAACGGCTGCCTGAGCAGTGGGAAAGTTTGATAAAGCCGGGAGAATGGTGATCTTCAAAAGGCCTGCCAGGAAATCTTTGAGAGCCGGCAGGAACAGCCGGTCAGCACTCATGATAACTAACCCACCGACGATCACACCGTTGATATTTCCCAGGCCTCCCAGGATGACCATACATAACACGATGATCGAAACACTGAAATCGAAAACACTTGGAAAAATTGCGCGAATATATGCCCCGTAAAAGGCGCCCGCGAAGCCGGAGAACATAGCGCCCATGGCAAAGGCCAGCAGCTTGGTGCGCACCGGGTCGATGCCCATCTGGGATGCAGCCAGTTCATCTTCACGGACGGCCATCCAGGCCCGGCCCAGGCGGCTGTCGCGTAGGCGGCGGATGATGAAGATTGACATAAGAATGATGGCGATGATCAGGAAGTACCATGGGATCGGGTTGTCCGACTGGAATTCGCCAATGAAAGGCAGCCACGGGCGGCCGATCGGGTTAATCCCTTTTTCACCCGCAGTTAGATCCATATCTTTAATAAATGTGATGCAGGCAATGGTGGGATTGGCTCCAAACAGCCTGACAATGCCCGGAATGACCCAGCACGAGAGTGGGTCTTGGATGGTCACCTTGATCAGGTTCTTAAAGATCACGGGCACAATTTCACCAAAGCCGAGCGTCACAATAGCCAGGTAGTCGCCGCGTAGTGGCAAAGTTGGCGCACCCAAAATGAGGCCGAAAATGCCTGCCACTGCTGCGGCAATCCAGATGACAATCCAGAAGTCAACATGAATGCCATGTTGCGGAGATGAAAGAATACCCGTTGTGTAGGCGCCGATGGCGAAAAAGGCCGCATATCCCAGGTCCAGCAGACCGGCGAACCCGACCACGATGTTGAGACCCAGCGCCAGGATGGTGAAGATCAAGGCGAAAATCACCTGGGCCGTCCAGCGCAGCCCGGTGGCCTGGTCAACAAATGGGAAGGTAATGATCACAAAGGCCAGGAGTATAAACTGGGCGGTCTTTTGTTGGCGTGCTGGTAGTGTATGGGTTGCTGCCAACAGGAGGGAAAAACCGATCATTGAAAGGATCCCCATCAGGTTGGCTTGGATGATGGTGTTAATGTAATTAGGGGTTTTTCCTATTGCGCTGGCGATAAAAATATCTTCTAAGAGGCTCACCACTAACAACACAGCTGCTGATACAAGAGTTGGGACGAGCGCTTCCTGGATGGCGTCTTTGGCTTTGGTGGAACTTGATTTACCCGATAGATAGAAACCCAGGCCCATTCCGGCCACAGCGCCGGCTACAACAACTGCCCAGCCGCCAAAAAGAATGACCACAAACCCTGCCACCAGAGCAATGATGATACTTGTTTTGATTTTTGGATTCATCTCAGCCTCACGCTTTCTCGCCAACTTGTTCCCCGAGTAAACCGGAGGGACGGAACAGCAAAATGAGTACCAATGTGGCGAATACCCACGCGTTTGTCCAGCGCGCATTGAGATAGCCATCGCTGAAGGAGGCCAGTAAACCAATCAGGAAGCCGCCCAACATGCCGCCGGTGATATTGCCGATACCCCCCAAAACTGCTGCTGTGAAGGATTGCAAACCGGCGCGGAAGCCCATGAACCACCAGGCGGTATTATTGTACAAACCAGCCATTAACCCGGCTGCCCCGGCCAAACCACCGCCGATCAGGAAGGTGGTGGTGATGACCTTATCGATATCAATTCCCAACATCTTGGATGCATCGCGGTTTTGCGCCACAGCGCGCATGGCCTTTCCCATTTTAGTATTTTGGACGAATAAGCGCAGGCCTATCATCATAACGGCTGCGAGAACTAAAACTAAAGCATCCTTGATCGTAAATCTCAACGCTATGTCTGTGCCGGCAAGTAAATTCACATCCCGGCCAAAACTTGCCATGAGCCTGCCCAACAGATCGGGAAATGATTTCTGTGAAGCGCCACCGGTTGTTCCGAATAATGGCACCAACCAGGTTTGACCGGCCCAGATCAAGCCGATATTTTCCAGGATAAAGGAGACACCGATGGCAGAGATCAGGGCTGCTAGGCGGGACGAGTTGCGCAGCCGCCGGTATGCTATTCGCTCCACTGCGGCGTTTAAACCTGCGCCAACCGCAACTGCGATGATCAATGCAAAAATGAGCCCCAGGATGATCTGCCCGGGAGTTGCCGCAGGGTTAAGGGTGCCTGTCAGGGAAAGAACGGTTAACGATGTGAACACGCCGATCATGTAAACATCGCCATGCGCAAAGTTAACGAGCTCAATAATGCCGTAAACCATGGTGTAGCCAAGCGCGATAATGGAAATGATTGCGCCATTGGCCAGGCCAATGATCAGGAATTGAACCAGTTGGAGTGGGTTTGCAGTGACCGCCGCATAGATATTGGGAATATCGAACCCGGCAATTGGACCGATCAAAAGAACAATATAAATGACGATCGCGGTGATTACGATCCGTCTGATGTTGAGTTGGGTGAGTTTGGACATGTTCCTCCGTTGCGGAGACTGCGCAAATGCGGTCGCAAATAAGGGGAAAGGGGGCGGCATGTACATGCCGCCCCCCGATTTGGAGCTTTAAATCTTATTTGAATGTGCCAACGGAAGCGTAGGCGCCACCTTTAACTTGGTAGAAGGTCATGTCAGTCAGGCTGGTGTCGCCATTAGCATCGAAGGACCATGTGCCCAGTGCGCCATCGAAGTCCCTGATGGCAAAGACAGCCTTGTTGATGGTGGCGCGGTCGGTCGGGTCGCCACCGGCGGCGCATACATCTTCAATTGCCTTGAGTATGACGTTCATGGTCTCGTAACCATAGACGGCATAAGGTTCGGTCAGCTTGCCGAACTTGGCTTCGTAATCCTTGACAAATGCCTGGCCTTTCGGTCCAAGTTTGTCGAGCGGCAGGCCACCAACGGAGGCATACACACCTTCGGCAACATCGGCGCCAGCGCCATCAATGAAGGCCTGGGTCTGGATGCCATCTGGGCCAACATACTTGACCTTGGTGTTATCGCCCATGATGGCGACCTTGTCTTTGAGCAGTTGGGATGCGTTGTTGTCAACCACCATGCCGACATAGATCGCATCCGGCGGGCCGCCGGCATTGCTGGTGGAGATCTTGGTCATCAGAGCCTTGTAATCGGCAGCCTTCGGGTCAATACCTTCGTGACCAACAACAGTCAGGCCGATTTCCTTGGCAGTGGCTTCGAACACGTCGGCAACGCCCTTGCCATACAGTTCCTGGTCATCCAGGATGTAGACGGTGGCAGCGCCGAGACTCTTGGTGAAGTTGGCAGCAACCTTGCCTTGGATATCATCAGCGGGAACTACGCGAACGTAGTTGCGAACCTTGGAAGGATAGCGGGATTCGGTAACGCCGGGCAGATCCTTGTCAGCCTTGGTCAGACCGGGGTTGGTGTTGGCCGGGGAGATCATGACCAACGGCCCTGCCTGGTTCAAAATCGGGATCGACAGCATGGCAGCGCCGGAGTTGAAGGTGCCCAGGTAAGCGATGATGGATTTATCGGCAGCGGCCTTGTTGGCGTTTTCAGTTTCAACCGCGGGATCCCATTTGCCAAGAGCGGCAGAGGCATCGTCCCAGGCTTCGTAAACGATCTTATACTTGCCACCGCAAGCTACACCCTTGGCCTGCTCTACGCGCAGGTTACCGGCGTTTACGATGGTCTGCGTCTGGGTCAGGGATGAACCGGTCATCGGCTCGCTGCCGACGATCTTAAGGGTTTTCACCTCGGCCGGGGCAGCCCCACCGCAGGCGGCCAGTACCATGCTGGCTACGATCAATAGTGAAGCAATTGCGAACAAACGTTTGGACATCTTCTTCCTCCTTAAGGAATTGTGGAACAAGGGTTTGTGAACGCCGTGCGGGTTGGTTGATATCCTGCCGATTGAGACAATACAAAACCAACATCTCGCCGACTTAAACCAAAATCTTACAGGTTTTTGCCGAAAAGGTCAAGTGTTAAAACAAAAGTGGTCAGACAATCTGGGCCTTATTGAACCGAAGAAATTTCTCATAACTTAATCTAATAATGAAATGTGCTTTTATCCATTTGGAGTGTGCAATGACAATAACACCAAGAAATGATTCCAGTTCTTTCTAAATGAATATTGTGAGGAAATGGATACGGGTATTTGACGATTGGATAGAGAAAACAATTTGGCAATAAATTACATCCCCATATTGACGATATGTAAAAAATCAATGACCGCCCAGGTAAGCCTCGATTACGCTGGCATCCTCAAGCAGGTCATCTCCCTTGCCTTGCAATACCACCTTGCCGGTTTCCAATACATATGCCCTGTCTGCGATGGCCAGCGCCATCTGGGCGTTCTGTTCCACCAACAAGATGCTTGTGCCCTGCTCGTTGATATCCTGGATAATGTCAAATATCTGTTCCACCAAGATCGGAGAAAGGCCCATTGATGGTTCATCCAGTAAGAGCAGGGTTGGGTGGGCCATCAACCCGCGTGCGATTGCCAGCATCTGCTGTTCCCCGCCCGAGAGGGTGCCGCTGATCTGGTTGCGGCGCTCCCGCAGGCGTGGGAAACGTTCATAAGCAGCCTCTGTGTCGCGGTTGATGGTGGCGCGATCTGTCTGGGAATAGGCGCCCATTTCTAAATTCTCCATCACGGTCATTCGCCCGAATATTTTTCGACCTTCCGGTACCTGGATGATTCCTTTGCGCACAATATCCTGGGGTGGCATCTGGTCTATGGGTTGTCCCCAGAACAGGACACTGCCCTGGCGCGGCCGCAGTATCCCGGAAATGGTATTGAGCGTGGTTGATTTCCCAGCCCCATTTGCGCCGATCAGGGCTACAATTTCGCCCTGATCAAGCGAGAAACTGATGTCTTGGAGTGCATGGATGGCGCCGTAATAGACTTGTAGGTTTTCAATTTTTAACATCATGTCGCTGTTTCTTCCGTAATTGGTATTTATGGGTCAACGTGGTTCCACCTGGGCCGAGATATGCTTCAATTACTTTTTGGTTGGATTGGATTAATTTCGGTTCGCCCTCGGCTATTTTTGTCCCGTAATCCAACACCGTGATCTGGTCTGAAATATCCATAACCACACGCATATCGTGCTCAATTAACAGGATTGTGATGCCCAAAGAATCGCGCAAGCTGCGGATAAAATGGGTCATTTTATCGGTTTCCTGCGGATTCATCCCGGCGGTTGGTTCATCCAGTAGCAGGAGCCTGGGCTTATTGGCAAGAGCGCGGGCGATCTCCAGGCGGCGCTGTGCGCCATACGGCAGGTTGCGCGCCAGGTGATTACCCAGGCCTTCCAGACCAACAAATTTCAGTAAACGGCGCCCCTCTTCGATGGCTTGTTTTTGTTCGCTGCGTTCGCGCCTTGTGGATAGTACCGCATCGATCCAGTTTGCCTTGAATCTTGGGTACTGTCCAACCATGATATTTTCAATGGCGGTCATATCCGCGAACAGGCGGATGTTTTGATAGGTGCGGGCAATTCCCAGGGCTGCCACGGAATAGGTTTGTTGTCCCTGGATCGGCGCCCCGTAAAACAGGATCTGGCCTTTTTCGGGTGTGTAATATCCGGAAATACAGTTGAACAGGGTGGTTTTTCCGGCGCCGTTGGGACCGATGATACTGGCGATGATCTTTTCCGGTACAACCAGGTCCACACTGTTTACTGCAGTCAACCCACCAAAAATCTTGGAAACCTGCTTGGTTTCAATGCATGTTTGCATGGATTACGCCTCCTTGCCTGGTGGCGTGATATGCCCAATTTTTTTGTCAGGCAGGTCAGGCTGGGAAGTATTTTTTTCGAGCTCGGGTCGTTTGGCAGGCAGGAACCCTTCAGGTCGCAGTCTCATCATCACTACCAGCAAGATCCCAAAGACCAGCATGCGGTAGCTTTCGATTTCGCGCAGAACTTCCGGCAATCCTTTAAGTGCAAACGCGCCCAGGAATATGCCAGGGATATTGCCGATACCACCCACGATGACCAGGCAGATAACGTTGATGGCAACCATCAGCGCATGGTCATCCGGACCTGTGAACTGGTTGCGTGATGCGAATAAAGCACCCGCCAATCCTGCTACAGCGGCACTCAAGGTAAGCGCCAGCAGTTTGGAAACAAAGGCATTGATGCCCGTGGCGCGCGCCACGGTTTCATCCTGGTTGACCGCTACCCATGCATTGCCAGTCCGGGAATTTTGTAACCTGTAAGCCAGGAAGCTTACAACTAGTACAGCGATGATGATCAGGTACATGAAATCCACATCAGAAGTGAAGGATGTTCCAAAGAGGGTGGGACCGGCAATGTCGCGAATGCCTCTCGGTCCGGCGGTATAAGGGGTCATCAGGTCGCTCTTGAGTAAAATGCGGATGATTTCCGCCGCGCCCAGGGTAACGATCGCCAGGTAGTCGCCGCGCAGGTTCAGGATTGGCAGGCCAATCAATAAACCCGAAAGTCCCGCAGCCACCACACCAAGTATCAGTGCGATCCAAAAATTCCACATCAGGTGGTGAGGTTGCGGGGCGGTCAGCAGCGCGAAAGTGTAAGCGCCGACCGCAAAAAAGGCTACGTAACCAATCACCAGTTGCCCGGCCCAGCCGGTAATGATGTTCAGGCCTAATCCAAGAATGATGTAGATGCCAACGGTGCCAAGCACATAGTTCCAATAACTACCCCAGGTGCGCGGCAGGATGATCAATAAAACAGCCGTAATTGCCATGAATGCATAACGAGCTGATTTGTTTTTTGCAAGATGTACAACACGCTCCGAGTGAAAGGTACCCGAAACAGACTCTGAAAACTTGCCGATAACTTGCCTGACGCGCATATTCGTGCGCAGTGTTAGTGCCAGGGCTGAACCCGCTATGGAGGTAACCACCAACAGCACCAGGGATAGCAGGCTTCCGATAACCGGGCCTAGTCCGAACAGGTACAGCTTGATCGAATCAGGTGACACTGACACCAGGTAGGCGCGCGCATCAATTTTATTGGCTGCAAGTGTCCCGAAAATAATGGCGATAACTGCTGAGAAGACACCGCTCAACAAGCCGGCAAACAAACCGGCTGAAAGCGCGTCCTTCCAGGTATCTGGTCCGACAAGTGGGCGTTTTGCCGCGCTGGCTCCGCACCAGGTACCAACCAGGATCATAAAGATGACAAAATATATCTGGGCTGGCATTTCACTGCTGCTTCTACTACCCAGTAGTTTACCTGTCAGTTCTGCACCAATAACAGTAAAACCGATCAAAAACATCGTGACGATGATCACCCCAAAGGTGATGCCGGTTTGAATTCCATTGCGGACGGCCGATGTTTTCATAGTTTTTCCTCGGATAGTTTTTCACCCAGAATACCCGACGGGCGTACGATCAGTACCAGCACCAGTATTGAAAAGGCAATCACGTCCTTGAGCTGAAAATCAATACCCATTGCGGCAGGGCCGATCGATTCGATGATCCCCAACACCATCCCGCCCAGCATGGCGCCGGGTATATTGCCGATTCCACCCATTACTGCGGCAGTAAACGCCTTGATACCGGGCAAAAAGCCGACATAATGATTTACCAGCCCCATATGGATGTCCCACATTACACCTGCCGCTCCCGCTAGTACACCGCTGATAA
>Ga0172368_10007630_pt1 | contig 11240 bp, 14 predicted proteins | sample Lak11m_FD_114540 | JGI IMG/M metagenome (GOLD analysis project Ga0172368, IMG submission 114540) | Freshwater microbial communities from Kabuno Bay, South-Kivu, Congo - kab_022012_11m | ecosystem: Environmental > Aquatic > Freshwater > Lake | place: Democratic Republic of the Congo: South-Kivu...
AAGACCGTCACGATTTGAGTATCTTTCAGATCGGTTTACGTTTTATCGAAAGACGACTTGTCAACAATTTTTCAATTCACATCTCACTTTGCACCTACCTGTGAAACTGTCAGGTGGCTAGATAGAATTCACTAAAAGCATATGCCAATGTTTTTCCTGAGACATTGACTTTTGTCAAGATTTCTTCGACTTTCGCTTTTATCACGCAGAGGTTTAATGAGTCACCTAGCCGAATTGTTGAAAACCGTCGAAACTTTCGAAAAATTGACTGATGGGGAGCGTGAGGATCTTGCTAATTTGGCCATTCGGCGATCACTTAAAAAAAATGAAGTGATCTGCCGTCAGGAAGATAACTGGCCTAATGTGTTTTATATTGCTTTTGGCAGTCTCCGCTCGATAATTGCTGCGCCGGATGGACGGAGTTACGTGGTTTCCACATGGAAAAAGGGAGAAGTTTTTTGGGCACACACCATCTTCGATCAGGACCCAATGCCTTCCAATCTGGAGGCAGTCGCCACAACGAATATTTATCTCTGGGAAGGGGAGAAAGCCCTGCAAATCGTGCTGCACAACCAGGGGGCGACGCGCGCTCTGTTACGCCGGCAAACCCTCTTGATCCGCAAACGCCGAGAAAGCATTTACAATCTCGCTTTTAATCCAGTTGCCAACCGTTTGGCGAAATTAATCATCGAGAAGTTTTTCGACACAAATGGGCCGGTTGTGCAGCGCGATTTGACTCTGGTCGAAATGGCGGAAATGGTGGCTACATCCCCAGAGGTAATCTGCAGACTGTTGTATCAATTTCAGTCTGCAGGGACGATTTCCATCAGTCGTGCCAGCATTACGTTGCATGACCGGGATGCGCTTGAAAAATTGGTTGGGGGCGAGAAGTAAAAGAGCTGTTTTTTATGCAAAAATATATCAGTGGCTAACACAGACAAAAACTGGAGACAGAAATAATTCTGGCTCCAGTTTACATATATTTTGATGATGTTCTAAAAAATTAGCACGTAAGAAAATTGCCCACTATTGAACTGGATTGTATCGACGACAGCTCAGGAGTGACAATTTTCTGCGGCCTGTTATCATCCCGTTCCTGGGAGTGATGAATTCTGCATCAAATCTCCGCAAGGTGGACGTTTCGATACAATGTTAGCCCTACACGCGCCCGCGTTCGAGCAGTTTTTGCGGATCAAAGATGATAATTTTAGTGCGCTCCATGCGCAGAATACCATCCTCTTCCAGAGCGCTGAGGGTTCGGCCAAGCACATCACGCACGGTTCCGAGCCGGGTGGCCATTTCATCCAGGGTGGTCCAGGCCTGGCGTGGAACGATCAATTGGTCATCCTTTAGCTCGGCATGGGCCAACAGAGTGTGCGCGACCCGTGCCTGCACATTGCGCAATCCCAAGTCTTCCACCAGTTGAACATAATACAGCACCCGCTCACCCAAGTGACGAATGACGGCTACTGCCAACGCAGGGTAACGTTGAACAAGTTCGAGCAGCGCTGAGCCATCAAGCGCCCAAGCCGTAATGTTTTCTAGCGCGATCACTGTCACCGGATATGCAGCCCCGGTAAAAACGGCCTCATCCCCAAACAATTCGCCACCGTGCAGGAACATCGCCGCTTGCTCACGCCCATCCACCGCTGTGCGCACCGCCTTTACCCAGCCTTTTTCCAGGATGTAAACTTTCTCGCCAGGTTCCCCTTCAAGACAAATCACCTGTCCAGCATTCGATTTGAAGGGGACCATGCGAGCCACCAATGCGTCAAGCACATCGCCAGGTAAACCTGCAAATTGTCGCACTGTAGACAGGGTTTGTCTGGCACGCACAGCATCAGAAACAGGGGCAGTTTGAAGGGTAGCGGGCATCTTTGCCTTGGCGGGCAATCCCGCTGATGAATCAACGCGGGATGCGGGGGAACAGAAAGGGTATTTCTTTTCGGTACTGCAAGTATTCTACCCCAAATCGTTCTGCCAGTTCCCTGGTCTCGTGAATATAAATGAAAGTAAGCAATGAAATAAAGATGAGCGAGACCAGCATAAAAACAATCCAAGAACCTGCCCAGACAGCAAGCCCCAGATAGAACAATCCCGCGCCAAGAGTCATGGGGTTGCGGCTGTAACGGTATGGTCCTGCTCGAACCAGTCGTTGAGTCGCTGCCATTGGTGCGGGCGTACCCTTGCCCAGCGCGGACAACGTTTGCACCGACCAGATCACCAACGCCGCGCCAATCAAAGTCAGGGGCAGGGCCAGGAGGCCTTGCCACCAGCCGCCGGAAAGCGTCCTTTCAAAAAACCAGATCAGACTCATCTCTAGAATTGCCATCAGCGCCAATCCTAAAAAGAAAACCACGATAACTATTTTGTGAGTATTGTTTTTCATTTGAAAGCCTGCCTTTCTTGATCCAGTTTACGCCGATTCAATTCTGACAAATACGACAAAAGTAGCACCACAAGCCTGGGTACGGTTGTATCCTAGCTTCCACGGAAATACCTCTGATTTATTGGAGAAAGGAGCAAAACCATGTCAGATAAAAAATTAAATGATTTCGAAATAACAAAAGCCACGCGTGTCTCAGAAATCCTTGAAACCTATGGCGATATCGCCGAGGTCATGGAATTGTTTGGTGTGAAGAGAGTGGCTCGCTATTCTTTGCGCGCACTTGCAGCCAAAGCGCTGACGGTAGAGTGGGCAGCGCGCATTCACGGCGTGCCCCTGGATGAATTTCTTGGTATTTTGAAACTGGCCACCCGGCCAAACGCGGCGCGGCCTGAATAACGCAATAGGAGAAAAAATGTCAGGAACAAAACCAAAATTATCAGTTTGGGCAGTGAGCGTAGTCATTCTATCGCTGCTCCTGATCTTCTTTACCATTCCCCACACCCTGGAAGACTTTGCCCTGGGCGAACCCGCCAAAAACGGAGTCCCGGCCCCAGCGCTGGCGATTATCGTGGCGGGATTGTTTGCCCTGCAAAGCCTGGCGTTGTTTTGGGCGGGTCAGAAAGACCGGCGCAGTTATTTTATTCACGCAGGACTGGGAATTTTCTGGCCGTTGGCCGCGGGCAGCGCTCAGTTACCGGTGATTCTCGCCTCTAGTCACTACCGATCCGGACTCATTTCGGTCTTGTATGTGGGCGGAATGATGGTCATCGGTATCTTGCTGTTTCTGGCTTCCATCCAGTCGCTCAGAACAGATCACCCAGGGTCGAAATAACCCATGTTGGCCGGAGCAGAACATTCACGTGGCGCAATTTTGGATGCGGCCCAGGCATTATTCATCCAGCAAGGTTATGCCGACACCTCCATGCGTCAGATTGCTAAAAATGCTGGGCTGGCACTCGGCAGCACCTATAATCACTTTCCAGCCAAAGAAACCATCTTTCAGACCATTCTGAATGAGCGCCACCCCTATCTACATCTTGGGCCTTTGCTGCCTTCCGGCAACTTTGACCGAAAGGTGGCTCAAAGCTTAACGGCGAAGTTATGCCCGGTAGCGTGTGATGAAGTGCCTGAACCACACCCTGAATTTTTCATCCTGATGCTGATCGAACTTGTGGAATTCAAAGGGAGACACCTGCCCGAACTTTTTGAAAACCTCCTGCGCGGTCTTCCATCCCCGGCGCCGTAGCGCGCCTTTCTCAGTATGGTTATTTCCTATCATCTAACGCGTCTCTTGCTTGCCAGCATGCTGCCACCTGGCACACAACAGATTTCCCCGGATGCGTTTATTGATCTCTTCCTGCACGATACCTTAAAACCGGAGTAAGTTATGAATTCTCGTCTTCTCGCGATCATCCGCAAAGAGTTTATCCAAATCTGGCGTGATCCGCGCACCCTTATGATTGTCCTGATTATCCCAATCTTGCAATTATTTCTGCTCGGATACTCCGCCACCAATGACGTACGAAACGTTCCGCTGGCCATCTATGACCAGTCTCGCAGCACCGAATCACGCGCGCTGCTCGATTCTTATCGCGCCGCCGATTATTTCAAGGTGGCTTACGCCGTCAATTCAGAAACAGAAATGCGCCAGATTGTCGAAAGCGGTCAGGCCAAAGCCGGATTAATCATCCCGCCAGATTATGCCCGGCAACTAAAAGAAGGCACAGCGCAGGTGGCCTTTGTGCTGGATGGGTCAGACCCGACTGTCGCCTCGACTTCGTTGTCGGCGGCACAGCTCATCGGACAAAAACACGCCACGGATATTCTTTCCGAAAAACTGGCACGCTCCGGACAGGGACTCTCCATCCACCTGCCTGTGGAAATTCGCACTACGGTCTGGTTCAACCCGGACCTGGCCAGCGCCTACTTTATGATACCCGGGGTGATTGGCATGGTGCTCTCTGCCTTGACGGCCATGCTGACCGCCACTGCTGTTGTCCGAGAACGCGAACGCGGCACAATTGAACAATTGATCGTGACTCCCATTCGCTCCTGGGAATTAATTGTTGGCAAACTGGTGCCTTACACCATTCTTTCCCTGTTCAACATGCTCGAAGTTCTGGCGTTAGGTCACTGGTGGTTTGGGGTGCCCGTAAATGGCAGCCTGGCACTGGTTCTGGTCATTTCAGCATTATTCCTGATTTCCGGTTTGGGGATTGGCTTGTTTGCGTCCACGATTGCCAACACCCAACAGGAAGCCATGCTGACGGTCTGGATGACACTACTGCCGAGTATCTTTCTCTCCGGATTTTTCTTCCCGATCAGTGCCATGCCCGCCGCTTTGCAGGCTATTTCATATGCCATTCCACTGCGCTACTACCTGGTGCTTATTCGAGCCCTGATGATCAAAGGTGTAGGGCCAGATGTGCTCTGGGGTGAGGCCGTCTCGCTGGTCATTTTCGCGGTCGTGATTATGACCGCCGCTACCCTGCGTTTCAAAAAACGCCTCGATTAAATCCTGGCTCTCAAATTTACTCAAATAATCATCATGAACTTCACGGTGTCCCGTAGTGAAACCGGGGCTACCACGCAAATCTTAAGGAGAACCCCATGCAAACCAAACGTCCCACATTTGTGGTCATTGCACTAGTCGTTATCGCCCTGTTGGCTGGCGCGTACTACTTTTATAACGTCACCCGCCCTGTAAACACAGCCCTGACAGCCTCCGGTACGGTGGAAACCACTGAAATTTTGATCGCGCCGGAAGTTTCCGGCAAAGTGGCAGAAGTCCTGGTCGAGGAAGGCGAGATTGTTCAGGCGGGTGATGTACTCTTCCGCATCAACGACAGCCTGCCCCAGGCCCAACGCAAGGTTGCCGCTTCCGCGTTGGAAACCGTCAAAGCCGCTGCTCAAACCGCGGAGGCTGCCGCTGCATCGGCACAGGCCCAATACGACCTGACCCTGGCCGCGGCCCAGGCCGAGCAGAAAACCAGCCGGAGCATCGATTGGAACCTGGCGCAACCCACAGAATTTAACCAACCCACCTGGTACTTTGACCAGGCCGAACAGGCCAGCGCCGCTAAGGCGGAAATGGAAACCGACAATTCTGCTTTGGAGACAGCACGGAGCAAAGTAAATTCCGTTATAGAGAAAGCCGCCAGTGGCGATTTTCTAGCTGCTGAAAAAAGATTGGCGAGTGCTCGCACAGCCTTCGAAGTGGCTAAAAATGTGCTAAATCTCACTACGAGTACAGACCAAAATTTAAAGGATTCCGCCCAGCAGATTTATGACGATACTGTCTTAGAACTGACCAGTGCCCAAAAAGCTTACAACGATGTGATCACCACCACTGGCGCAGCCGATGTGCTCACCGCCCGGGCTGACTTGCGCGTGGCGCAAGAACGCTACGATTCTGCTCAAGACCGATTGCGCGTTCTGCAAACCGGTGAACTGTCGCTCAAAGTTGTGTCCGCCCAGAAAAATCTTGATCAGGCGAAAGCAGCTGCCGGACAGGCCAGAATTGCCGTTCAACAAGCAGAAGCCAACCTGGCGCTGATTGATACCCAGATTGGCAAATTAACTGTCAGCGCCCCCACGGATGGCATGATCCTGACTCGCGCAGTTGAACCCGGCGAAGTGGTCATGCCCGGTTCTGGCCTGCTGACGATGGCCCGTCTGAGCAATTTAACTATTACTGTCTATATCCCCGAAGACCGCTACGGTGAGATCGCGCTGGGCCAAACTGCCAATATGACAGTCGATTCATTCCCCGGAGAAACCTTTATTGCGAAAGTGGTTCATATCTCAGGCAAGGCTGAGTTCACTCCCCGCAATGTTCAAACTGTGGCGGGGCGCAAGACTACTGTTTTTGCAATCAAGCTCAGCCTGTCGAATGCAAGTGGCAAGCTCAAACCCGGTATGCCTGCGGATGTTTTATTCAAATAAAGTCTTGATCAGAACTGGGGAACAAGCCTTCTGTAAATATGTCAGTCTTGTCCCTCAGTTCTACCTTTGGCGGTAAATATGAATTCTAAATATGCACTGATTTCAGCCATCGGGTTGCATAAATCCTTCGGCAACGTGCAGGCTGTCAACGGCGTGGATTTGAACATTCCCGCAGGCGAAATTTACGGGCTGGTTGGCGCCGATGGCGCTGGGAAAACCACCACTTTGCGACTTCTGGTAGGCGCACTACTAGCTACTTCCGGGGAAACCAGCATCTGCGGCTATAACATCAAATCCCAGGCCGAGCAGGCACGTGCCCACGTTGGCTACCTCTCTCAGCGCTTCTCTCTCTACGATGATTTGACCGTACTTGAAAACATACGTTTCTTTGCTGAAGTTCGCGGGCTGCAGGCGGACGAATGGTATCCACGTTGCATGGAAATCCTCGACTTTGTTGGTCTAGCGCTATTTAAAGACCGCCGTGCCGGGCAATTATCAGGTGGGATGAAGCAAAAGCTGGGACTGGCCTCGGCCCTGGTCACGCGTCCCAAAGTGCTTTTGCTCGACGAGCCCACGACCGGAGTTGATCCAGTAACTCGCCAGGATTTCTGGCAATTGCTGATAAAACTGGTTTCGGTTCATAGGGAGGGAGTTTCTGTGATCATTTCCACCCCCTATATGGACGAAGCGGCCCGCTGTCACCGTGTTGGTTTTATGAGAAAAGGTCAAATCATCGCCGAAGGAACACCCGGACAATTGCGAAATTTACTCGGCGAGCGGGTTCTGGAACTACGCGGCAGCCCGCTGCCCCTGCTTAAACAAATCAGCACACAGGATTCTGGTGTAGAGGATGTGCGCGCTTTTGGCGACCGGCTGCACCTGCGCGTCAAGCCGGAACAGGCCGAACCCGTCATTCGAAACCTGGAGCAATCCATTCGGGTTGGTGGCGGTATTTTTGTGAGCGCGCGCCAGATTCCACCCGCGCTCGAAGATGTGTTTATTTATTTGTCGGAGCAAGAAAATGCCTGAACCAGTGATTGTCGTCGATCATCTAACCCGTCGTTTTGGCGAATTTGTGGCTGTCAACGGGATCTCGTTTGAAGTTCAACCCGGTGAAGTCGTAGGCTACCTGGGGCCAAACGGCTCCGGAAAAACAACCACATTTCGTATGTTGCTCGGTTTGCTCACTCCTACGGAAGGTCGCGCCTCCGTGCTTGGTTTCGACGTCTTTCGCCAGGCAGAGCAGGTGCGCGCGCGCGTTGGCTATATGTCGCAAAAATTTGCCATCTATGATGACCTTACCGTCTGGGAAAATCTCCAATTTTATGCCGGCGTGTATGGTATTAACGATAAAGCCCGGATTGAAGAAACCATCGCTCTTGTTGGTTTGAGCGAACACAAAAGAACCATCACCCGCGAACTTTCCGGCGGCTGGCGACAACGGTTGGCGTTGGGAATTTCTCTTGTTCACGGCCCCCGGTTGTTGTTTTTGGACGAACCCACCAGCGGTGTTGATCCTACTGCCCGCCGCGCTTTTTGGGATTTGATCTACGAATTATCCGCAGGTGGTGTGACTATTTTGGTGACGACACACTATATGGATGAAGCCGAATATTGCAACCGGGTCGGGATGATGCGGGATGGCAATTTGTTGGCACTGGACACGCCGCTGGCGTTGAAAGAACGCCATGTCCCCGGAGATATTTGGGAATTGTATGCTGACCTGCTCCTGGATGGGCTGAATCTTTTATCTGACACTCAAGGCGTGCTGAGAGCCAGCCTGACGGGAGACCATTTGCGGGTGATTGTCGAACCTGGCCTGAGCGAGAAAGAACTAAAAAGAATGTTGGAAAAATCACGTGTGCGTATTGATTCCATCCAAAAAGGCGAGGCCACTCTTGAAGATGTCTTCTTAAACCTGGCAAAGGGTTAAAAGGCTGCTTTACCCCCTGTAAACCAAAAGGGCTGGAAAAGTCATAATAATCTCCAAACAAGATGACTTTTCCAGCCCATTGAACCTGCTCAAATGCAGCTTATCTTACCCGCCAATTCCCTTCAAGAGCACCCCAACTCCATAAGCGACACCTGCTGCCAGTCCACCCACCACCAGCATTTCCAACCCACTGCGGAAAGGGTTGAGCTTGGTGACCAGTACTTTGGCCGCACCCAGCCCAAAGAGTGCAAATCCGGAAAGGATCATTGAAATTGGGAAAGCGGCTTGTGTTGGGATCGGTATTGCCAGACCGAGCAGGTAGATGAGCATAGGCACTGCGCCAGCGACCACAAAGGCTCCAAAGGTTACCAGTGCATTAACAAGTGGGTTACTTTCATCCTTCATCATGCCAAGTTCGTCGATCATCATCGCCTGTACCCATAGGGTTGGCTCACGACTCTGGATCTCGACCAATTGGCGCGCATCATCTTCGCTGTAGCCACGCTGTCGATATACTTCGAATAACTCAGCCCGCTCACCATCTGGAAAGTGTTCCACCTCCCAGGCCTCGCGCTGCCATTCCTTGCGGTAATACTCTTGCTCGCTTTTAACGGACAAGTAGGCTCCAGTTGCCATCGAAAAACCATCTGCGAACAGGTTGGCCAACCCAAGGATCAGAATGACAGGCGTTCCCAACTGTGCGCCCGCCACACCACTGACCACCGCAAAAGTGGTAATGATGCCATCCAGGCCGCCATACACCATCTCGCCAAGATACTGACTGCCCAGGCCGCCATGCTGTTCGCTGGCCTGAACGATAGCTTTGTGGGAATGGGCATGCGCAGCTTTTTTTGTATCACCCTGCTCAAAAGCCTTGCGTGCTTCTTCGAGTCTTTTGGATATTCCCATAACTTTCACCTTTTCTCATTTTCCATGGGGGTCAAGATATTACTTTGATCTGACGAGTGGTAAACACTGCACTTACCTACAATAGTACCAGAATAAATAGAACTGGACTGGCGAACCAGTGCAATATGAGCGTGCTGAAGGTTTAAAATCTATCGGCTTTGTTTAATCGAGTGAACACATATTTACCCGGGACAAAAGCAACGAAAACCCATTACCAACCACTGCAGGCGGCCTGTGATGGTGGGCAATGGGTTACAACACAACCGCATGAATGCTGAACGTCCCAATTGCTGTGGGCAGAGCATACCGGCTTTCGTGCCAGATAAGAATGGCCGGGATAAAAACAGTCAACGCGCCCATGATTAGATTATAGACCGGAAGCCAGTTAAGAACAAAGTAGCCCGGTTCCCAGTACCGCATCGCCATTCCACCTGCCACGATGGACGAAGCACCAACCATAAAAGCCAGGGCAGCGGCAATTTTATTCGGGGTGGAGGTATGCCCCGACACCTTTGAGTACCTATTCACCTATGCCCCTTTAGCCACGGAAGTCAGATATTCAATGACTTTCTCGAAAAGCAGGGTCTTTGCAGCCTGTCCGCTGCCAGTTGGCAGCCCGGCAGCTTCGGCGGCGGTACGCGTGGCGAGCTTATCGGCATCCGACATATTTTGCTTGGAACCTGGCACTTTGGTCACGCCTGGGACAGGGGTGGGCAAGGAAACGCCGAATTGAGCGTAATAGGTATTCAATTCAGCATTGGTGATTTTCATCGCCACCACTGCCTGCATCTGGTCCAGTGTCAAGGCCTGGATGATCTGATCTTGAACAGCCGTCAGTTCTTCGGATGCGGTGGTATCGTCACCGCTGAGGGTTAACATGGCTTGCCAGAGTGGGAGCAGGGTCCTGGCCTGTTCTTGGGTAACGGCGTTTGCGCTGCCGTCCACTTTGAGCAGCCCGTATGCTAGTTGGCTGCGCAGGTTGGCGGCATCCGCGAAGGTAATATCGATGGTCGCCGCAACAGCGGAGGTAGGTTCCGCGACATTTGAAGCCGGCACAGCAGGCGCACAGGCAGACAAGGTCAAGATAATCAGACTTAGAGTTAAAAAAATATGGATGTTTTCATGGTTGCCTTTGCTTTATTTTATTGTTTCAAGGTATTTTATGGCCGCGCCAGTCAATGCAGCCGATGCACCGTTGCCTGGGCCTCCTCCGGTTTTACCCTCTTCGGCCTGGCGTGTGGCGCGCGCTTCGGCCGACATGCCCTGGCCCTGCCCGGGCTGACCCGAACCGCTGCCGAGGGTCACACCGTTGGCGCTGGCCCAGGCGGTCATGTCGGTGAATGTGAGTTTCATATCCTTGATCGCTGCGAGCTGTTCAGCGCTGAAGATGGTCTCAATCTGTCCGAGCAGGGCGTTGACCTCGGCGCTGGCACTATTGCCAGAGCTGGTCATGCTTTGCAAGGCTTGCCAGAGCGGCAGGAGTTTTTTAGCCTGATCCGTCGAGACGGGTGTACCGGTATCTGCCAACTTGATGATGCCCAATGAGAGCTGCATGCGCGCCGGCAAGGCGTTTTCGTAAGTGGTATCCAGGTTGGGGCTGATATACACATCCGGGGAAGAGGTTGATGCTGCTGGGGCCGCGGTTGCGCAGGCAGAAAGAGCGACAGCCAGAACAAGAAACAGGGTAAGAAAAGAGAAACGCTTCATGAGATTATCCTTTTTATGATTTGAATGGTTATTCGTGGCGCAAGGCAACGATTGGGTCAAGTTTTGCCGCCTGAGTGGCGGGATAGTAGCCAAAGAAAATTCCTATTGCTGCAGCAGCGCCAAAAGCCAGTGGCACCGAGAGTGGCACGATCTGGGTGCGCATGTCGCCTAAAGCGCCAAACAAGAGTGATCCACCCACACCGATCAGTACGCCGACCAGACCACCTGCCAGGCTGAGGATAACGGCTTCCAACAGGAATTGTGTCTGCACATCAACAGGGTGTGCTCCAAGCGCCATGCGCAAGCCGATTTCACGGGTGCGTTCTGTAACGGAAACCAGCATGATATTCATGATGC
>Ga0172368_10007633_pt1 | contig 11232 bp, 10 predicted proteins | sample Lak11m_FD_114540 | JGI IMG/M metagenome (GOLD analysis project Ga0172368, IMG submission 114540) | Freshwater microbial communities from Kabuno Bay, South-Kivu, Congo - kab_022012_11m | ecosystem: Environmental > Aquatic > Freshwater > Lake | place: Democratic Republic of the Congo: South-Kivu...
ATGTTTTCGAACGTGATCTGACAGGTAAGGGAATAACCGTTCGGGGAAGTTTGATCGATATCACCGAGCGCAAGCAGGCGGAAGAGGCTTTGCGGGTAAGTGAGGAGAAATTCCGCACGATCATAGATGTCTCACCAGTTCCCTTTGCTTTGAATGATGATGATCTGAATATTACTTTCTTGAATCCCGCATTCATTAGGACTTTTGGTTACACCCTTCAGGACATCCCGGTCCTGGAAAATTGGTGGCAGCTGGCCTACCCGGATCCGGAATATCGCCAGTGGGTTGCAACAACATGGCAGGAACACCTGGACAAAGCCAAATTGACGGGAGATCCGTTCGAGAGCATGGAAGTGAAGGTCCGCTGCAAGAAAGGAGATTCGCGGATCGTGGTTGTTTCCGAAACCTCCCTGGTGGGTTCATTCGCAGGCACGCACCTGGTCATCTTTCATGACATCACCGAGCGCAAGCAGGCGGAAGAGGCAGTAGAAATCGAACGGAATTTTGCCAGGCTGATCATGAACTCCATGGGGCAGGGTCTGACCGTTACGGATGAGCACAGTTGTTTCGAATACGTTAATCCGGCTTATGCACACATGACCGGCTATAACCCGCAAGACCTGCTGGGCAAGACCCCGGCCGATCTTACCATCCAGGGATCCTTACCCATCCTGAAAGAGGCAGCTTCAAAGCGCAACCTGGGGGAGACTTCGACCTACGAGATCGATCTGAAGCACAGAGATGGGCACCCGGTACCCGTTATGATCACGGGTGTGCCGCGCAGGGATGGTGAAAGAATAAATGGCACCATAGCGTTCATTACGGATCTCACAGAGCGTAAACGGGCGGAAGAAGCTCTGCAGGAAAGTGAACGCCGCTATCGCGACCGGGCAACAGAGTTGGAAACGATCATGGATATTGCCCCGGTGGCGCTCTGGATGGCGCAGGACCCGGACTGCCATGTGCTTGTTGGGAACCGGGCAGCCAACGAACTCCATCGAATTCAGCCAGACCAGAATCCCACGCTGACGCCTGCAATAGGTCAAATCCTTAAACCTGAGCGGTTGAAGTTACTTCACAATGGGGTCGAAATTACCCCAAATGAGCTTCCGCTTCAGGTTTGCGCATCCAAAGGGATTGAGATCCGGGATTTTGAATCGCAGATCGTTTTTGAAGATGGCAGAGTGGTCCATGAAATAGGAAATGCCAAACCACTGTTCGACGAAAAAGGCAAGCCGCGTGGTGCGGTTGGCGCATTTATGAATGTTACCGGGATGAAACAGGTTGAAGAAGAGCTCAGGCGTCGGGTCGAAGAGCTGGATGCCCTCCAGAGAACCGTTTTCGATATCACCGCTGCTCAAACCCTGCCCGGGCTGCTCCAATCCATTGTAGAACGCGCCTGCCAGTTGGTTGGCGCACCTGGTGGAGCTCTCTACCTGGCTGATCCGGTCAAACAGGAAGTGCGCTGCGAGATCAGCTACAAAACACCCGGCAATTATGTTGGAGTGGTTCTGAAATACGGCGAAGGTGTGGCTGGGAGAGTTGCCCAGACGGGTCAACCATTCTCAATTGGAAATTACAAGACCTGGGTCGGGCGGGCGCAGAGCTATGAATTGGACAGACCTTTCTCAACGGTGCTGGGTGTGCCTCTGATATGGGGCGGTCAGGTTTACGGCGTGATCGATGTCCTTCATTATGCAGAGGGCAAGACCTTCTCGCAGGCAGATATGGACCTGCTGAACATCTTTGCCGGGCATGCTGCTATCGCCATCGAGAACAGCCGCCTGCTGGAAGCCAGCCAGGCTGGCGAAGCCCAGGTGCGCATCCTGTCCGCCCGCCTGGCAGAGGCCGAAGAGAACGAGCGCCGTCGCATCGCCCGCGAACTGCATGACCAGGTTGGTCAGAGTCTGAGCGCTTTGAGCATAAACATGAACATCATGCATTCCCAGGTCCCCGAGTACCTGCCCGGTTTCAAGCGCCGTCTGGTTGATTCGCTCATGCTGATCGACCAGACTACCGATCATATCCGCCACCTGATGTCCGAGCTGCGCCCGGCTGTCCTGGATGATTATGGCCTGAAAGCTGCCCTTGATTGGGCGGTTGGCGCGATCGCCAAGCGCAGCAACCTCAAACTCCAGGTGGAAGGCGAATGCAAGCGCTTCCCGCCGCGGGTTGAGATCGCCCTGTTCCGCATTGGTCAGGAAGCCCTGGGAAACATCGTGCGCCATGCCCATGCCCGCAATGTCAGGGTCCTGCTGAGCCAGGAGGGTCCGGAGATGACCATGACCATCAGTGATGACGGTGTCGGGTTCGACCCGGGTAGGGTGGAAGCCACTGAAAGATTCGGCTGGGGATTGCGCTTGATGGCTGAACGGGCTGAATCGATCGGCGCCACCCTGCAGGTTGGATCGACCATCGGAAAGGGGACTAGCATAACCGTAAGATACAATGACGACAATCCTGCTGGCGGATGATCACACCGTTCTGAGCGACGGGTTGCGCATCCTGATCGGATCTCAGGCGGATATGCAAGTCGTTGCCGTTGCCACGGACGGGCGCCAGGCAGTGCAGATGACGCTCGAACTCGTTCCCGACCTGGTGTTGATGGATGTCAGCATGCCCGATTTGAACGGGATCGAAGCCGTCCGGCAGATCCATGCCGAAAACCCGCATATCCACCTGCTCATTCTCTCCATGCATGCAGACTTGGAATACGTCCATCGCGCCCTGGAAGCCGGTGCACAAGGCTACATTTTGAAAGAATCGGCGGGCTCCGAAGTGCTGCAAGCCATCCGGACGGTGTTAAATGGGAAGAATTACTTCAGTTCCAAGATCACGGACAGGCTGCTGGTCAACCTCTCTTCCAATCGCAACAGCCCGCTGGAAAGCCTGAGCGAACGCGAAAGGGAAGTCCTGCAACTGGCAACCGAAGGTCGCACCAGCCAGGAGATCGCTGTCCTGCTGAGCCTGTCTCCCAAAACAGTGGAAACCTACCGCAGCCGCATCATGACCAAGCTGGACCTGGACAGCCTGCCTGCCCTCGTCAAATTTGCCATTCAGCACGGCCTGACCGGGCTGGAGGATTGAAGTCCCCGCCGGGAACGCTCCGGTGGATATGAGCCCTTTCTAATATCCTTATATTCTAACCAGGAGTAGGACAGCATGCCTCATCCCTCCATCGATCAATACCGCTTCACCCGTTCTGAATGGCTGCGCGGCCTGGCTGGTGTAAGTGAACAAGACGCCTCCCATCATTTCGAACCCATGAATTGCATCAGTTGGACGGTCGGACACCTGACCTGGCACGAACAGAGATATTGGCTGGAACGCGCCCAGGGCATCGTTCTGTATCCCGAACTGAACCAGTTGTTCGCTTATGGCGCCCCCATGAGCACGCCCTCTTTAAATGAAATGCTCACCATGTGGCACACTGTCACGTCTGCCACTGATTCCTACCTGGATACCCTGACGACCAAGGTCCTGCTTTCCCCCCTGTTGTTCAAAGGAGAACCCATCGGGCAGAGCATCGGATCAGCCCTGCAGCGGATCACCTACCACTACTGGTATCACATCGGCGAGATCCAGGCCATCCGTCAGATGCTTGCCCACCCGAACCTGCCCGAGTATGTCGGCGACATTGAGACCCAGGCACCTTACCGCCCGGAATGAGGAGGATCCCATGAGCCCAAACCGCCTTTCCCGCCTGGAAGCAGCAGTCCGCACCGTGCTGGCTTTCAACGAAGCATTTAATGAACATGATGTAAAGACCATGCTGCAATTGATGAGCGAAGATTGCCTCTTTGAGAACACTGCCCCCGCCCCGGATGGCAAGGTTTATGCGGGCAAGCAAAGCCAGGAGGATTTCTGGCGGAGTTTCTTCCAGAACTCGCCCCATGCCCGCATCCGGATCGAGGAGATCTTTGGCCTCGGTGAACGCTGCATCATGCGCTGGCGCTATGACTGGGGTGCGACAGACGGACAGAACAGCCATGTGCGCGGTGTGGATATCTTCCTGGTGCGCGATGGCCTCATCCGCGAGAAATTATCCTATGTCAAGGGGTGAAAATAGGACCATCCAAAGGATAGAACCCCATCCTGGGTTTTGGCGGATATAATAACTTCTGAGAAACCTTCTTTAGATCAAAGGAGATCACCCATGCACCAGGTTACCAAGCCAGATAAAAGGGATATCATCCGCTCACTGGTCTATATCATCCTCTATGTCCTTGTGATCGGCGCCAGTGCATTCATGCTGCTGCCAGATCTCTGGTATATCTGGTTTGCGCTGGTCCTGGCTGGCATGCTGATGCTGGTCAACTGGCACAAACAGAAGACCGCCTACCGCTGCCCGAATTGTGACCATGTCTATGAGATCTCCTTCCTGACCGACCTGCTTGCCCCGCATGGTTTCACGCGTGAGGGTGCCTGGCTGTTGTTGCGCTGCCCAAAGTGCCGGGTAAGGAGCAAGACCACCACACTCAAGAAAGTTGAGGGTGAATAAACATCGCATCCGCAACGGATCGAACGATAGGATATAAGGAGGTCCCGGATGAAAACAAGGATTTTCTTGATCACTGCCCTGGTCCTGCTGCCCCTGGTCAGTTGCAGCAGCGCCACAATGACACCATCATCCAGCGAAGGGTTTGCCATCTACCTGCTAGCGGAGAACATCTCGCCCCAGGTTCCCACCGAACTGGACCTGGTAAAACTCGCCCAACACCCGATCCTCTCCAGTGACGAGATCATCTCGTACTCTGCAACCACACACGAGATCGAAATGACCCAAAAGGGGTATGAGGCCATCGCAGCCCTGTCCCTTCCGGTGACCGGTCTTTCCTTTATGGTCTGTGTCGATCATGAGCCCATCTATGCCGGTTCGTTTTGGCCCGGTTACTCATCCTTGAGCTTTGATGGCATCGTCATCGACCCGATCCTTGCCAGCCCGGAGCATCCTACCGTCCATATCCAGCTTGGCTATCCGGGGACGGATTTCTACCCGGCTGTCGATCCCCGTTCTGACCTGAAGATCCTGCAAGCGCTCGAAGATGCCGGAAAGTTAAGGTAAGGAAGAACCATGACCTCAGACTTGAATTTCGTAAAATTCCTGGCAGACCAGCTCGAAGATGCCGGCCTGATCACCTACCGCATGATGTTTGGCGAGTATGGCATCTATTGCGATGGTAAGATCGTTGCCCTGGTTTGTGATGACCAGCTCTACGTCAAACCTACCGCCGGCGGTCGGGCTTATATCGGGGATGTCACCGAAGCCCCACCCTATCCGGGTGCCAAATTATCCTTTCTAATTGAAGATAAGTTTGAAGACAAGGAATGGTTCTGTGACCTGATCAGGATCACCGCGCTGGAGCTCCCTGAACCCAGACCAAAGAAGAAGAACAGAACGAATTGATCCCGATCGCCCATCCAGTGGACCCGCTGTTGAACCGGGCTTGACCATAGATCATCTCAAGAATGGATGTCAACGATATAATATATTAACAAAACTGATAACCTGATTGACTATAAAATAAAGCAAGTTATTATTAATATTCAGAACCATATCCTTAAAGACCATCCTCACGGAATTAAATAAATGGGTGAATTTAACGAATACGAACTCTTACCGATCCAATATTTTATAAAGAAGATCCATGAACTGACGGTCGATTCGGTATTAAGTGAATTGCCTTTTTTTCACGAGGTGGTCTCACCTGATACCACGGGTCAGGAGGTAGCCCAGCTCCTGGATGGCGATCCCCATTTGCCCGGATTGCTCGTCATGGAGAAAGGAGAGCTGAAAGGGGTGATCTCGAGGGAGTCATTCTTTGAGAGAGTTGGAAGAAAGTTTGGCGTTGAAAAATATTACACCCGGCCGATCAGCCTGATGCTGGAAGTGATCGGGTACAAGGTTCTCATACTGCCGGAAACCATGTTGATCACGACCGCCACCCGGAATGCCCTCAGCCGGGAGCTGGAATTCCTGTTCCAACCGATCGTCATTGAAAACGAGCAAAAAGATCATCATCTGATCAGCGCCCAATTGTTGTTCCTGGCCCAGAGCCAGCAACTGCTCGAGATCCATAAACAGCGCTATTTCACGATCGATTCAGGTCTGCCCAAGACCGACCAGGAGGCGATCATCGAGTTTGTAAAGCACGTAGGCAACCAGTCTGTGTTCACCCCGGAGATGTTCACGAACCGGCACCAGATCCGCTGTGACCATTGCACAGAGATGGTGGATTATGCCATCGTGGATATTATCCGCTGTTTCCCGCAGTTGAACCGCGGCGTCATCGTGGAAGAAAAAATGGGGGTGCGCACCTACCGGGTTTACGTGCGCCACTATTGCAGAGACCGCGAGATCTGGGAGATCCCCATGCAACTGGATGAGCGCCTGGAATACCGCTCCCAGCGCCAGGCCAGGGCGGTGGAAAGTTATGCCTGAGAATTTTGACAACAAGCTCACCGGCTATGTAATGCCGATCGGGAATGGCGCGGTCGGCAAGACCAGCCTGTCGCTCACCCTTGAAATGAATGACCTCCCCGCGGATTGGGAATCCAACCTCAACAGGCTTCACAAGAGTCATAACCTCGATTTCCGTTACTACCTGGATACCATCACCATCAAGGATGTCACCTACCAGGTGCTCCAGCAATACCTGGTACCTCCCGGTCAAAAAGCGCTCGACCTTTCGGAAAAGGGACGCAGTTTTGAGAACGTGATCGAGATCTACCGCTCGATGATCCGCCGAGTGGATGTCGGCCTGTTTCTTTACAAGATCAATGATATTGACTCGTACAATGACATGGAATACTGGGTCGAAAAAGTGATGGACATCATCAATGATTCCACCAACTTCATCATGGTCGGGACCCATCTAGACAAATCGGATATGCGCGAAGTAACCCCCCAGATCCTGGAGGTCGGCAAGAAATATGTCTATGGGCTGCTCAAAAAACGTCGCCCGACCTGGCATGGCTATTTGAACGCGATCGAAGTATCCAGTGTCAGTGGCGAGAATATCCACAAGTTGCGCAAACTCATTTCCGGGGGGATCATCCTGGCTTCCGGCATCAAGATCGTCTAGCCGGGTCTGCCTCGGGAGAATTTCCTGACCGGCTCCGCAGGAGGGTTCCTTCCGTCTCTTTCCATAAATAAATATCAGTGCGGGGGTCCAGGATGAGTTGAATAAAAAGATCGTGTGATCTTTCGATATCCTTAATGTGATTCCATTGATCTATTGTACAATTGACTTATGCCCCAGGTTTTCATCTCGTATTCGCGGAAAGATTCGGCCTTCATCGATCAGCTGGTTGCAGATCTGCGATCTGCCGGGTTGACGGTCTGGTATGATCTCTCCGGGCTGGATGGCGGCACACAGTGGGAAACCGAGATCCAAGGCGCCATCGAACAAAGCCAATATTTCCTGGCTGTGCTCTCACCCGGTGCGCTTGAGTCAAAATGGGTGGTCCGTGAATTCCTGTATGCCGAAAAGCGCGGCATCAAGATCATCCCGGTCCTATTCCTGCCATGCGAATTGCCGATGAGAATGCTCGACCTGCAATTGATCGACTTGCAAAAGGACAATTACAGCCAAAATTTTGACCGCCTGCTAAAGGCGCTCAATGTCCCGACCCGGGCGGAAGCCCAGGCAAAAATACTGGCAGAACAACAGACCCTGGCAGCCAGCCTGGCAAAAAAGAGATCGGAAGCGGAACAAAAAGAGCAGTTGGCGCGGTTGGAAAAAGAAAAACGGGAGCGAGACGAAGAAGAACAGCGTAAAAGAAATGAGCGCATGCTTTCCGAAGCCAGGGAAAAAGCCCAAAAAGCAGCCCGGTTGGATAAAGAACGCCAGGAAAAAGCCGAGTCCCGGCTGCGCAGTCAGGCGGAAAAGGAAGAGCGCAGAGCGGAAGCCAGATTGCGCCAAAGAACCGCCTGGCAGACCTGGAAACCACGTCTGCCGCGCCTGGCAGCCCTCGGGCTGCTGGTGGTTCTTCTTATCGCGGCAGCTGTCTGGGTCCCGGAGCTGATCCAAAATGGGGGAGCGAACCTGCCAGCCGCCACGTCCCCGGCAGCTTCCCTGATCACCAACCAACCGGTCACGACCAGCCCGCAGGCATCGACTACCCACACGATCGAACCAACAAAAACCCCTCTTTCCCCTCCTTCAGCCACCCCCATCCCGACCTGGATCGCCAATTTTGCCGAGCCTGTTTTGAATGCCATTTCAGGTCAGGATCCTTTTTTTGAAGACGATTTTTCCACGATAAATCAGAACTGGAGCACCCAAGTTTATAACCCGGGTGTGGATTGCTCCAACTCTTCATCAGCCATCAGCAATGGATCCCTGCAATTATTATCAGATCCGGGTTGTTTTGCCATGGCAGATCTTAGCAGCATTGTCAACCTCCACAATTTTGTCATTCAGGTGGATGCAGAACTTCTTCAGACAGACCCGGGATATTTTGCGGAAATTCACATCGGAAAATATGATAATTTCAAGCTTTTCAGTGATGGTGGATGGGAGATTGTTGATTGTGGCTCCAGATCTGACTGTGTCACCTTCCGCACCGGCAATACAACCCTGGATCAGAACCGCCCGGTCAAGGTCACGATGATCTCATTCGAGACCAGGAATGCCATCTATCTGAATTCTGCCCCTTTGTACTATTTCGAACATCCCGTACCGGACCTCTTCAATCATTTAAGGCTGGATGGTGGCGGGATTTCAATTAATGGTACTGTCAATTTTGATAATTTAAAGATCCATGATCTGGATGCCATACCAGATCTCGCATCCCTGTTAAAGTAAGACCTTTCTATCCAGACCGTGAATGCTCATTTCCCCAAAAGATCCGCCGCAAGCATGACCAGGTGTAAATTCTGCTGGCGGTCATGGACACCAGGGACGATATAGACCAGGTCCGTATCCCCGCCCACAGAAGGGTTCAAGTGTCCATCCTGGAAGAAAACAGGATGGCAGGTGGTTATTGTCCGGTCCGCATTGCCACAATTTGGACCTGTTCTTTACAGCTTTATGGTTATGTATCTCACGACCTGGTGTGGGATCTGTTTGAATATCCAGCCAGCAGCTGGATCTGACCTGGTTTCCCCCTTCCAAAAGCCAATGCCTATTCCGGAACCTTGTAATCCAGGGATTGATGCCGGAAATAGGTGTTGTACAGATTGGAATAATGCCCACCCTGCGCCAGCAGGCCGTCATGGTCCCCCACTTCAATGATGGCGCCATCCTGCATGACCACGATCCGGTCAGCCGCCTTAACGGTCGACAGGCGGTGTGCGATCAGCAGGCTGGTGGTATCCTGCAGGATCAGGTTGAGAGCCTGCTGGATCTGCCACTCGGTGAATGGGTCAATGCTGGCGGTGGCTTCATCCAGGATAAAAATGCCAGGTCTCTGGACCAGCACCCGCATCAGCGCCACCAGCTGCCTCTGTCCCATGGAAAGCTGCCCGCCGCGCTCCCCCACCTGGCTTTGCAAGCCATCCGGCAGGGTCTCCAGCCACTCGCCATCGCCGATCCGCTTTGCCAGGCTCAGCATCTCTTCATCCGTTGCGCCTGGTACGGCATAACGGATATTCTCAGCCACGGTCCCGGCGAACAGGAAGGGGGCCTGTGAGACGATGCCCAACTGGCGGCGGTAGGCACCCAGGTTAAAGCTGCGGATGTCCTGCCCGTCCAGCAGCAGCTCCCCGCTTTGAAATTCATAAAAACGAGCGATCAACTTTGCCAGGGATGACTTGCCTGCGCCTGTGTGCCCGACAATGGCCAGGTTTTCTCCCGGATTCACATGCAGGTCAAAATCGCACAGGATGGTCTCTTTTTCTGTGTAGCGAAAACCCAGCTTCCTGAATTCGATCTCGCCTTTAAGGTGAGGTACATCCAGGTTTGCGGTCTGGATGACGTTCGGGTCGGCATCGATCAGGGCAAAAACCCGCTCAGCAGAAGACAGCCCGGACTGGATCTGCGCCCAGAAAGCTGACAGGCTCATGACCGGGAACATGAAGTTTTCCAGGCTCAGGATAAAAAGGTACCAGGCTCCGGCTGTGACCACACCTTCCGCTACCTTCAGACCACCCGTGTAAACCAGGATGGCGGTGAAAATGCCACCCAGGGCGTTCAGGGTTGGAAAGACCAGCGACAACACCAGGCCGCGCCGCACGTTGACCTTATAGGAGGTCTGATTGGCCGTGTCGAAGGTTTCAAAAACACTGTGCTCCTGCCGGAAATTCTTGGCGATCGAGATGCCGCTGACCGTTTCCTTGATGGCTGAATTGACATCCGCCATGGCTTGCATGCCACGCCGGGTCACATCACGGGCGATGCGCCGGTAACCCAATGCGAGCAGGAACAGGAAAGGCAAAAAGGAGAACAGGACCAGGGACAGGTGCCATTCGGTCCGAACCAGGACGACCCCCAGCAAAATGGCTCTGACCAATTGGGAACCCACATCGGTCACAATGCTGACCAGTTGCCCGAATTCATTCGTATCCGAGGTGATGCGCGATACGATCCGCCCGGAGGAATACCTGTCATAGAAGGACAGGTCGTGGGCAGTTGCAGCCCGGAACGCCCGCGTCCGCACCGTCAGGATCACATCCCCAACGGCGCGTGCCAGCAGGCTGCGGCGCGCCCAGTTCAACAGCCAGCTGGTCACCCCGATCAGCAGGACGGCTCCGCTGATCAGAAAAATGGTGCCCGGCAAGGGTTGGTCCTTGAGAGCGTCCACCCCCTTGCTGACGATGACAGGCTGGGCTGCTCCGATCACGGAGAGCGCCAGGATAAGCGTCAGGATGGTTGTCAGCCGCCCCACCTGCGGTTTAAAGTATCTGACGATCCTGGATACCAGTTGCCCGTCCGTATACTGGCGGTCATATTTTTCAGCATTCAAATTGGAGAAGAAAAAACCCATCCATAGCTCCAGTAATCAATTTACCACCAAGACACAAAGACAAAAAGAAGAGCAATTAATTTTTTTTCTTGGTGCCTTCATGTCTTTATGGTTTATAAAGTTATTACCACCAAGACACAAAGAAAAAAGAAGAGCAATTAATTTTTTTTTCTTGGTGCCTTCGTGTCTTTGTGGTTTATAAAGTTATTACCACCAAAGCACAAAGACAAAAAGAAGAGCAATTAATTATCATTTTCTTGGTGCCTTCGTTCCTTTATGGTAAAAGAAGTTTTTACCACCAAGACACAAAGAAAAAAGAAGAGC
>Ga0172368_10007635_pt1 | contig 11230 bp, 4 predicted proteins | sample Lak11m_FD_114540 | JGI IMG/M metagenome (GOLD analysis project Ga0172368, IMG submission 114540) | Freshwater microbial communities from Kabuno Bay, South-Kivu, Congo - kab_022012_11m | ecosystem: Environmental > Aquatic > Freshwater > Lake | place: Democratic Republic of the Congo: South-Kivu...
CCGCACGCCTCGCGGGTCTCACGGCCTGGCCCTGCTCGCCAGCGTCACTGAAACCTGTCGTATGCGTAAACACTCTCCCTGGGTCTATCTCAGGCAATCCATCCTCCTTCGCCGACAAAACAAGCCCCTTCCACCCCTGCCTCAACAGGTGGGGGGGTGAATGGTTACCTTGCTACTAACACGATTGCCGAAGGTGACACTCGGCAGGGCGGTCTGGAGTGGCTACTCAAACACGGCGCAACGATATATGCCGCCTGGCCCAATGAGCCTTGGCCAGGCTCTGCTGCAGTAGTTACCAGCCGAGTTCACATTTACAAGGGTGATTGGCGTGCTACTCGGTCATTAATTGGCCACCCAGTACGCCATATCTCAGCATATCTTTCCAGCCAAGAGGACTGGAGCCCAAGGCGGCTAAAGGCCAATGAAGGAAAAGCCTATATTGGTTCGCTTCTCAATGGGATTGGCTTTGTATTAGATGGGTCGGAAGCCAAAAGACTCATCAATGAAGATTCAAAATATTCCGAGATAATTCTTCCTTACCTCAATGGCCAAGATATTAATACCGACCCCGAACAAAAGCCTAGCCGTTGGGTCATCAACTTCTGGGATTGGCCTGAGGATCGCGCACGACAGTACGAAAAAGCCGTCGAGATTGCATTTAGCAGAGTCAAGCCGCATCGTGATCAAGTAAGCGCTGCCAAGAAGAAGGTGCGGGAAAAGTGGTGGCTCTATGAAGCATCCGCAAAGGAGCTTTACCACACCATAGGCCGCGGCCACTTTTTTGAGAAACATCCCGAAGGCTGGGATGCAAAGCAGCCTGCCAGGCAGCGAGTTCTAGCGTTGACACGCGTGAGCAAGACTTTGGCTTTCTCGTTTATCAGCCCCGAATCAATTTTTTCTGAACAAACCGTCATTTTCCCCCTTGATCAGGGATCTGATTTTGCGTTACTGCAATCAAGCATACACGCGGTATTTGCCTGGCAACATAGTTCGCGAATGAAGAGCGACCTGAGATACGGGCCGTCTGATGCGTTAGAGCCATTCCCTTTTCCCGCAGATTTTCAGAGTACGTCAGGTGACGACCTAGACGTCATTGGCGAACAGTTCCATCAAGAGCGGATCAATGTCATGCGGGCTGACCATATTGGCCTGACGAAGCTCTACAACCGCTTCCACGACCCCGCCGAACGCGATCCACGCATCGAAGGGCTGCGCGCATTGCAGCGCGAAATGGATGCCGCCGTCGCGCGTGCCTATGGCTGGGATGACCTCGACCTCGAACACGGCTACCACGAAGTACCCTACCTGCCGGAAAACGATCGCGTCCGCTTTACCATCTCGGAAGCTGCGCGCGTCGATGTGCTGAGGCGTCTGTCGGAATTAAACCGACGGGGGTACGAGGAAGAAATTGCCCGAGGATTACATGGCGATACCGCGCCACGCGCTTCGACTCGCGCCCCGCGTGCCAGTCGCACCGCCAGTGTCGCAACGGTTCAACCCTCGCTCGCCTTCGATGCCATTCCGGCCAATGAAGGCCCATACCAAAAAGTCGCCGAACCGCGCGCCGACTATCGCGCTGGGCCGTCTCACGCCATCGCCGAATACCTGAAAGCACGTCCCGGCTGGCACGCGAAGGCTGACGTCCTCGCCGCCACCGGCATCACGGAGGGCCAATGGAACACGGCGATCACCGACATGATCTCGGTCGGCAGGGTCGAGCGCCAAGGCGAGCGGCGCGGAACTCGATACCGACTGATTGAATAGGGAGGAGTGACCCGTATGCCGTGGAGTCCAGGACAACTCGTCCGTCATATTGATGATCCGGCCAAGATCGGCACGGTCACCGATCAGACCCGTGCGCGTGCGTCCGGCTCTCAGTATCGCGTGAACTGGAATGGCAGACTGGACTGGCACTACGAGGAGGAGTTGGTCGCGGCCGATGCGGGCGGTGACGATCCTCTGGAACTGATCCGGGAAGGACGTTACGGACGGGTGGATGACCTGCGCCAGTTGCTGACCCACATCCATCTGGCCGGGCGACTGTCGAACGTCGTCTATGCCATGGGCCTGACCCAGACCGACTTCTACCCGCATCAATACAAGCCCCTGCTCACCCTGCTGGACTCGCCCGTCAACGGCCTGCTGATCGCTGACGAGGTGGGTCTGGGCAAAACGATCGAGGCGGGACTGATCTGGACTGAACTGCGTGCCCGCTACGACATGCGCCGTCTATTGGTGGTGTGCCCCGCCATGCTGCGGGAGAAGTGGCGGTTCGAGCTTTCGTCGCGCTTCGGTCTCGATGCCCGTGTCGTCGATGCGGAAACGTTGCGGCAAGAACTGAGTTCGACCGAGCACCGGGAACGCGCGTGGATCGTCAGCTACCAAGGCATCCGCATTCCGAGCGATTGGGACGCCAACGAGAGCGACAAGCCCAAGCGATCGGTTCGCGCCCGGCTCGCCGACTTGCTCTACCAGCACGCCGATCAAGACCCCCTGCTGGACTTGGTGATCTTCGATGAAGCGCACTACATGCGTAACGAAGAAACGGGCGCATGGCGGACGGGCAGCTTGCTGAGGGATGTCAGCACACACCAGTTGATGCTTTCGGCGACGCCGATCAACCTCGGCTCCGACGACTTGTTCAATGTATTGCGGCTGCTCGACCCGGATCATTTCGAATATCCGGAGGACTTCCGAAACGTCGTCCTCGCCAATCGTCCGGTGATCGCCGCGAGCGACGTCGTGCGTGATCCGACGAGCGATGCCGACCAGATCATGGAGGCGATACGCGAAATCGAGTCGTCACGATGGTTCGAGCGATCCGAGCGCGTCGATCGCTTGATCGAGGAAGCGGAGGCCATTGAGGACTGGACGAACGACAGGCGTATCGACATCGCCGCGAAACTCGAACGGCTCAACTTGCTCGCGCACATCGTCAGCCGCACGCGAAAACGGGAGGTGCAGTCCGACCGCGTGTTGCGTGACGTCACGGTGTTCGAGGCGGAAATGTCGCCCGTGGAGCGGGAGCTTTATCAGGCGATCACCGAAGGAACGCGGGAGTATGCGCTGGCCAATGGCATCGAGCACGGTTTCCTGCTCTCCACGCCGCAACGCATGGTTGCGTCCAGTCCGGCCGCCTTGCTGCGGACATGGCGCGACGACGGCCTCGACGCCGACGCCCTCGCGGCTGCGATGGACGAAATCGACGAAGACGAGGAAAAGTTGGCCGAACGGACATCTGGCCTAAAACAGTGGCTGGCGAGCAGAACACTGCCCCAGTTCGGATTCGGCGACCTGAGCAGGAACGATTCGAAATTCGCCGAGCTTTCCAAGGCGTTCAAGCGATTCATGGCCGAGGATCGAGAAGCCAAGGCCATCGTGTTCACCACCTTTCGCGGCACGGCGCGCTATCTCGTCGAGCGGCTTTCCGCCGAAAACGTGGAGGCCGGGTTGCTGATGGGCGGAGCGGAGTTCGACAAGGAAGCCGTGGTCTCCGGTTTCCGCGAGGGCAGGAACTGCCGTGTGCTGGTCTGCACGGACGTCGCCGCCGAAGGCGTGGATTTGCAGTTCTGCCGTCTCGTCGTCAACTACGACCTGCCGTGGAATCCGATGCGCATCGAACAACGGATCGGTCGTATCGATCGCATCGGTCAAATGTCCAAGCGCATCTTGGTGTGGAACTTCGTGCACAAGGACACGATCGATGCGCTCATCATTGCGAGGCTGGCCAAGCGCATCGGTGTATTCGAGAGCACTTTGGGCGAAACGGAGGAAATCCTAGGTCAAGTCCGCAAGCTCGAAGACATCTTGTTGTCGAAGCACCTGACCGTCGATGAAGAAGCGCGCTTGATCGAGGAAGTGGCGCTGGCAATCGAGAATGCCAAGCGAAAACAGGAAGAGCTGGAGCGAGAGGCGATCCAACTGGTGGCGCACGGACAGCAATTGCTGGCACAGATCGAAGCAGCGCGTGGTGATGGAAAGATCGTAACTCGGCACGATCTGATTCGTTACGTCGATGGGTGCCTCAGAAGCGTTCCCGGTTGTCGGATCAATGCTGCGCATGGTGATGCCGACACGTTTGACATCGGCTTGAGCCCCGGCTTTGCGGCGGAACTGGACGAGTTCGTGAGGCGGGAGAATCTGGTCGGTAAGACGGGTCTTGCGTCCGGCCAGACGAAGCGTTGCCGCTTCACCGACAGGATCACCGACAAGCCGAGACCCGGCGAGGAGATCGTCCATCGCTTCCATCCGATCGTTCGCTTCCTGTCGCGCAAGGCCGACGGGTCGGAGGATCGCTTTCCGCTCTACGCCGCCAGAGTCGCTGCCGACGGCATCGAGGCTGGCCGATATGCCCTGATGACCCGACTGGCGAGCTTTTCCGGCGTGAAGGAGGAAGAGCATCTCTTGGTCGCAGCCGTTCCACTCGACCATGAGCTGCCCCTCGACGATCGGGTGGCGGAGGCCTTGCTCGACTCGGTCAGGAAATCGGGTGACGATTGGCCGACGGTAGGCGTCGATGTCCTTGCGGATGCCGGGGTAGCTGCCGCCGAGCGGAGCGAGGAAATGCTCAGGGATCGATACAGGGCGATCAAGGATGAGAAGTGGCGCGAGAACCGAGACCGCGCCGACGTGCTTTCTCAGCTATTGGATGACCACATCCGAAAGAAACGCGAGGGGTTCGAGAGGCGAATCGATAGCCATGAGTCCTATGCAACGCTGTATGGGGGCAGCCCGGATGGCAAGCGGCGCAAGGGCTTGGCGAATGCCGAACGCAAGAAGATGGAGGATTTTCTGGCCCGGATGGAGACCCGTCGGGCGACGCTGGAGCGCAAAAGTCAGGCCTTTTCGGCCGGGACGCGCGACATCTGCGTCTTGCTCGTGGACGTGCTGCGGGCGGGAGGTCGTCCATGAAGGATTGGAAAGATCAACTGCGGGATCTCAAAGACGCATTGCGTGAGTCGGGACGCGGCAAGGAACGAGGTGATGAGCCGCCCAAGATCGACTTCGACCCACCACCAGCGTGGCTGGCTGGTGGTCAGCCGACTCCGAAGAAGCCGCCTGCCCGGAATCCCGTTCCGAAACCTGCCGCTCCGGTCGCCGCAGTCGTAGCGCCAGCTACCAAGCCGCCACCACGGCCCAGCGTTCCAACACCACCGCCATTCAAACCCTGCATCGACGACGGATGTGTGCTGAACATGCCGGAGTGGAGCGATGTCGGCAGATCGTTGCAGCATCCTGAACATCGAGGTGAACGCTCGGCACCGATGGCCGTGAGAGTCGGGGTGGATTTCGGAACCGCTTTCACGAAAGTGGCGATTCGCGCAGGTGTCGATCTGGTACCTGTCGAATGGTCTGCCGTCACGGGAGACGATACGGAAACGGGGCGCTACGTGGTTTCCGGTTTCGTCGTTCGTGCGCCAGATGGCGAATTCTGCTGGCGGCATCTCACCAAAGCCGATATTCGAGGGAACCTCAAGCTCCCGGTCATCGAGATGGCCGGGACGGATGAATGCCCGATAGCCACCGTGGCGTATCTGGCGTTGGTCATCCGCTACGCGAGGGCGTTTTTGTACCGGAACGCGGAAATTGGACGCAAACTCGTGGGGCGTTCGCTGCGCTGGGAGCTGAACATCGGCTGCCCCACCGAGCCACACGAGAACCCGAAAGTCGTCGATGTATTCCGGCGCATCGCCCGAACTGCGTGGCTGTTGGCGGCAGAAGATCGGCTCGCAGAGCAGGACGTCCTGGCTGCATGGTCTTTGGCCGATTCTGCAATAGACCTCGAAGCGGAACCGGGTGTAGTCCCGGAGTTCGTCGCCCAAATCGCGGGATATCTAGGGTCGCCGCAGGTGAAGGAAGGTCTGCACGCGCTGATCGACGTCGGTGCGGCCACCCTCGACGTGGCGACGTTCAACGTCGTCTTGCGAAATAATCGGGCGTCTCCGCCACGCATCCCCATCTTCTTTTCTGCGGTTCGTCCCCTCGGAACACACTATCTACGCCACAACCGTCATTCCAGACTCGGCCTCGATCTTTCGTGGAACGATGCAGCACCCGTCGAATCGTCCGATGACTTCGGACAACGAAATGGAAAGCCTTTGGACGCGGTCGTGGCAGTCGATGAGGAATTCGTGGGACAAGTCGTCCGCTGCATCGTCGGCGTCATCGATGGAACTCGTACCAACGCACGGGGAGACCCGCGTAGTGCTGCTTGGCGAGAGGGCTTGCCGATATTCGTCACCGGCGGTGGGGCGAATTGCATCTTGTATCGCCAAGCCATCGGGGTGGTGCAACGGGAAGTGAGTTTGAGCGTGGGGCGGCGGCCGGATTCTTCGATGCAATTCCGACTCATCGAATTGAACCCAACTTCCGGCAATGCACGAAAAATCGAGGCGGGCGACAGGCTGACCGTGGCGCTCGGGCTGACGGAGGATGCCGAAAACATCGCTCGCGTCGTCCCACACCGGGACATCGAGCCGATCACATATGGCACGCCGGAACGGGTCGATCACACGGATCTGTATGGAGACCGATGATGAAAAATGATTCGAATACGGGCACGGCCAGTGTTCCCAACGCATGGCTCGCCGTCGATCAAGGTCTCGGCACCGATCGCAGGCTCGCGCCCTATACGTTGGTCTTGAAGGGTGATCGTTCCGTGTATCAAGCCATCGCCGAGGACGATTGGGTGCTCGTGCTGAATCCTGCCGGGGAGATCGTGCGTGCCGGGCGCGTTTTGCGGCTCCGCTCCGGCCTCGAAACCACCACGATCTTTTTCGACCGGCTGTCCGTCGCCGACGCTCCCATGTCGGCCGCCAGCGTTTCGTTGGCTTCGCCGTCGTCGGGCAACGTCGGGCGCATCCAGTGGGATGAGTTTGTCGCGGCCCTGTCCTCGGCGCTGCATCAGACCGTGGGTGGCGTGCCGCCGGTTGAGGATCGGGCCTACATCCGCGAGCTGCTGCAACTGGCCGTGGTTGATGACCTGCTCGGCCCGGCGGGTGGCCCGCACGAACGCGTCGTGGACATGAGCGTGCGAGACCGCTATCTGGTCGGCAAACTGGCACCGCGTGAAGATGCCCAGGGCGGCATCGAAGGACTGGAAGGCCGGTTGGCAGAGGAGGATTTGGAGGAGCCCACCGACCCCATTGTGCCCGGCCAGCACGAACCCGGTGCCGAGTTCGGCACGGCCACGGGGCGGGTGGAACCGGAATCGGATTCCTCCGACGAGATCGACGCCGCCAGCAATCAATCGCTGGTACCCAGCAGCTTCGGCATGACCTTCTGCGTGGATGGCGATGCCGAGCGCATCGAGGTCGAGGCGCGTTGGGGCAGTTACGAGCGCGTGCCCAACGAAGAACACGAGCTGACGCGGCCCAATGGACAGAAGGCCAAGGTCTGGCAGCGCATTCCCTGCGGCGGGAAGCTGGTGCTGCCGCTCGCAGAGGGTGTGATTCCCCATCAAGCACCGGACGCGAACCGTCCAGCAGTGCGGATTCAAGGCTCAATCCGCGCCAAGAACGCCAACGGCGACCGCTTGGTGACGCTGTTCTTGATCAATACGCAGGAGGAACCCGACACCAACCGCGACACGGCATGGTTGTTCCAGCCGGAACTGATTGTGCGCGCGGAGGCAGAGGCATCCAAGCGCGCCATCTTCCGCCGCCGCCCGGTGCTGGACGCCGACGGGAACGACCCGGAGCGCGAATCGCTGGAGATGATCTACCGCAACCGCGTGGAGTTCGCGGTCGGGCACGGCGTCGCCATTCATGCCGAGACGGCAGACGACGTGACACTGGCGACCGAAGTGCGCAGCACCGTGATACCTCGATTCGAAGTGCAGGTCACGGAGACGCCGGGCCTCGACCCTGCCGACCGTCCGGCGATGAAGGAGATGGTGGCGAGCGGCCTGCTCGACATGCAGCGCCTTGCCACGCTGGAAGTCACCGAGCTGGTCGATGCACTGAACTTGCTGACGAAGGACTATGCGGCGTGGATCGCCGAGCAACGCGGGCGCATCGGCAAGGACGTGATCGGATACGACACGTCGGCGGAACAGGCGTTGGAGCGGTGTCGGGAAATCCAATCGCGCTTGCAGCAGGGCATCGACACGCTAAAGAACGACGGCAAGGCGCTGGCTGCTTTCCGTTTCGCCAACAAAGCGATGGCGATCCAGCGCGTGCGCAGCCTGTATGCGCTGGAAGTGCGGCGCGGGCGGGACGTGACAGTCGATCAGTTCGACCTGCCGAAGAACCGGAGCTGGCGTCCGTTCCAGTTGGCGTTCCTGCTGCTGTCGATCCCGTCGCTGGCCGACCCCACGCACCCGGATCGCGTGCAGCCGATGGAAGCTCATGCCGATCTGCTGTGGTTCCCCACCGGCGGCGGCAAGACCGAAGCGTATCTGGGCGTGGCGGCGTTCACGATGGCGATCCGCCGCCAGCAAGGCAAGCTGGGCGGCTACGACGGCTCGCGCGGTCTGGCCGTGATCATGCGCTACACGTTGCGCCTGCTGACCTTGCAGCAATTCCAGCGTGCTACCGCATTGATCTGCTCGATGGAAAAACTCCGGCGGGATGCTCTCGTTCAAGGTGATGAGGCGCTCGGCAAGGAGCCTTTCACCATCGGCCTTTGGGTCGGCAACAAGGTGACGCCGGGGACGACCGAGGACAGCCATCGCGCCATTCAAGATTTACGTGATTCGGGAAAGAACAAGGCAGGACGTACTTCGCCCCTTCAACTCACCAGTTGCCCTTGGTGTGGCTCCACGATCGCCCCCGGAAAAGACGTCGTCGTCGACAAGGATCGCGGTAGGACGATCGTGTACTGCGGCGACAAGAAAAGCAGTTGCACGTTCTCTCGTGGCAGGTCGAGCGGTTCGCCGCATCCCGGCATCCCGGTGCTGACGGTGGACGAGGAGATCTACCACCGCCCGCCGACGATGATGATCGCCACGGTGGACAAGTTCGCCATGATGGCTTGGCGCGGTCAGGTGCGCACGCTGTTCGGTCGCGTGAATCAGGAATGCGAGCGTCACGGCCTGCTGTGGCGCGAGGCTGACTGCTGCACCGGCAATCACACCGCTGGGAAAGGCTGGCCTGCGGTCAAGGTCAAGAACGTCACGTCGATCCGCCCGCCCGATCTGATCATCCAAGACGAGTTCCACCTCATCAGCGGGCCGCTGGGCACGATGGTCGGCCTGTACGAATCCGCCGTCGATGAACTGTCCGGCTGGACGCTCGACGGCAAGACGGTCAAGCCCAAGATCGTCGCATCCACGGCGACCGTGCGCAAAGCCAAAGAACAGGTGAACAACGTGTTCATGCGGCGCGTTTCGGTCTTCCCGCCACACGGCTTGGACGTGGAGGACAACTACTTCTCGGTGCAGCGTCCGATCGAGGAACGGCCCGGACGGCGTTATCTGGGCGTGTGCTCGCCCGGCAGTTCGCGGCCCGCGATGTTGATCCGCGTCTATACCGCCTTCCTCACCGCTGCCCAATCCCTGTTCGACCGATTCGGCGAACCCGCCGACCCGTACATGACGATGGTCGGCTACTTCAATTCCCTGCGCGAATTGGGCGGGATGCGGCGCTTGGCCGAGGACGATGTGCAGACACGTTCCTACCGCGTGCGGATGAGCATGGTCGAGCGGCCTGCGCTCGCCCAGCGCAGCGTGAACAACATCCGCGAGCTGACCTCGCGCGTTTCCAGTCAGGACATCCCGAAGTACCTCGACGATCTGGAGGTAAAGTTCAAGGCCGCGCTCGATGCGGCCACCGGGAAGTACGTGACGAAATGGAACGAGGGCGACACCCGCGCCATCGATGTTGTGCTGGCGACCAACATGCTGTCGGTCGGCGTGGACGTGAATCGCTTGGGCCTGATGGCCGTCAACGGCCAGCCCAAGGGCACGGCGGAATACATCCAAGCTACCAGCCGCGTGGGCCGTTCATTCCCCGGCTTGGTCTGCACGGTGCTCACGTGGGCGCGTCCGCGCGACCTCTCCCACTACGAGACTTTCGAGCATTATCACGCGACCTTCTACAAGCATGTGGAAGCGCAGTCGGTGACGCCTTTCTCGCCGCGCGCGATGGATCGCGGCCTGACCGGCGCGCTGCTCAGTCTCATGCGCCTTGAGAATGATGTGTTCAGCCCCAACGAGGGTGCAGGCAAGTTGGACAAGTCTGACCAGACCGAGATCACCGATGCCATAAATGTGATCGTAAAGCGCGCGTGGAACGTCAGCGAGCTGTCCAGTACGAAGAGCTTGGCCGAGCAGGAGCTCAAGGAACGTGCAGACGAGTGGGCCAAGGAAGTGGGCAAAGGCGGCCGCATCCTTGCCTATGAAAGGCGCGGCCCGGAGAAGGACAAGACCGTTGCATTGATCAGGTCACCCGGTCTCCAAGCCTGGGACAACTGGACCGTGCCGATGTCGATGCGAGAAGTCGAGCCCGGTGTGCGCTTGATCATGAATACCAGCCACATCACTGATGATCATGACTGGAAGCCTCGCCCCGCGACGAAGGATGAGGACTGAGCATGATCATCAATGACAAAACGCCAGTCGGAGAAGTACGACCCAGCCAGCTGCTCTGGACTTACGGCCCAGGGGCGTTGATTGACCTGCCAAGCCTGTCTGTTGTGACGCTCGGCACAGACCGGTGGGAAAAGGACCGTTGCCAGCCAATCCAGGAAGCTAGGCTCTTGGCCGCCGTCCGGAAGGTGCTCGGCGCTCAGGTCGAGAACCTGCGGATGCCGCCATTCCAGAAAAGCGAGCTCGTCGACGTCTGGTCGGCAGAGGCGAACATCGGCGTTCCTGTCCGGCCGTTCCCGCGCTGGATGCGCTGCGTGAAATGCGGCCTACTTTCCCCCTTCGATGCCGGACTGTTCGAGATCAAGGAGAACCGCTTCCGGCCCGAAAGAACCCGGTTCGTTCACAAGGGCTGTCGGGGCTCGAAAGGCGATCAGCCCGCGAAGGATGCCGATGCCGTACCGGCACGCTTCCTGTTGGCCTGCCGCGATGGTCACCTCGACGACTTCCCTTGGCACTACTTCGTCCATGGCGGCAACAGTTCGTGCAAGGGCACACTGCGCTTCTTCGAAAGCGGTGCATCGCTGCAAACCGAAAACCTGTGGGTGAAGTGTGATGCCTGTCGGGCGTCCAGAAGCATGGCGCACGCCTTTGGAAAGGCCGGGAAAGAGAATCTACCCGGTTGCCGAGGGCATCACCCGCATC
>Ga0172368_10007642_pt1 | contig 11221 bp, 14 predicted proteins | sample Lak11m_FD_114540 | JGI IMG/M metagenome (GOLD analysis project Ga0172368, IMG submission 114540) | Freshwater microbial communities from Kabuno Bay, South-Kivu, Congo - kab_022012_11m | ecosystem: Environmental > Aquatic > Freshwater > Lake | place: Democratic Republic of the Congo: South-Kivu...
ACGATTAAACTCTTTTGCTTCGTAGTATTCACGAATTAAAAAACCAAGTTTCCCAAAACCTACACCAACATCAAGTATATGTTGTGGTTTAGGCACAATTTCTCTGGCAAATTCTATAATATAAGGTATTGATTCTGATGCGCTTGATGGCATATTATTAAAAAATAATAGTAATAATAAGCGATAAAAATATTTTAGCTAATGCGAACGGATCCAGCGAAATTTTACATTGAATAGGAAGTTCCATGATATTCAGAAGCAGCTTTTACATCGTTTTCCTCAAGATTTTTTAAAAAGTCATCTAATTTGTCGAGTGAAACAATATTAAGTATGAAGTATTCATATACACTGCCCATTTTGTTTTTAAAAACTATCAATATCTAAAGGCATCCCTTTATTAATAATATTTTCTAAATTTAAACATAGTATTTTTAAATCTTTCTCATTACTACACTTTTCTATTTTGTTAGCTAATGCACTAAGCAAATCTCTCTCTTTGTAAAACCAACCATGAAGCGTTTTTGCTGCATCATTGTAAACTGCCCAAAATATATTTCTAGTATTAAACATACTTATAAAAGTGCGGGATTTGGGTAATTTCCAAATTCTAATCTCTGAACAATATCTACCTTTATATTTTACAAACAAACGAATGTAGTAATCACCAAGGATTATTCTTGCTTGACTACCTCTGATTGATTCAATTTTTCCCATACATTTTAATTTAAAAACAAAGTTATATTTGAAGCTGAGCCGTCTTAAGCGATGTTAATTTTAGATATATCTCATATCACGAGAATCTTGATTTGAAGTAAATCTAGTTTCTGGGTGTAGCGACTTTCTCATTGCATCAAGTAGATTATGTCTTATTGCAGCAAAAGATTTTTCTTTTTTTAGGGCTTTTAAAAGTTTATCATAACTTTCTTCATTCAAAAAAACAAACGCCTTTGCTAATATTGCACTCACAGAATCTGCAAAATTAAGAAATTGTTCTTTCAACTTTGGGTCGTCCATAACCACTTCTTTAGTAACAGAATCCATTTCTCCATTATAATGCTCAAGTTCATATCTTTTAATTTGAGATAAATATTTTTGAATTACATCAATCATTTCGTTATAGAATTCACGCTCATTGCGTGATAAATCGTAAACATTTTTGTGATAATTTTTTACTTCCTCAACTTTATTTGTAATTTCACTTATGTCTTCCTTTGTTGCTAAGTTATCCCCTTTTTTTAAAAAGTAGGAATTTAAAAGCCCTAAAAAAAGAAAGCCGATTACTTGTATAATTAAGATTAAATAATCCATAATCTAAAATTAATTACGTATAATAGGAGCATTAAAAAAATAATTATTTTTTTGAACAATCTAACAAACCAATTGCTTTTCATATAAACAAGAGAAAGCTCAATTTCTTTGATTATGCGTGGGTTTGTCTCTTTCCATTCATCTTGTAATCCTTCAAGTATCCTTTTGGAGACATCAAAATATTTTGGAAAATTTCTTAACTCATACACAATCGCAATTTGACGATCTAATTTAATTTTTCTATCAGCTTGAAGCTGTTCATTAACCAGCTCATCAATTAATTTGTGGTATGTCTGAAAACGCTTATCTTTGATTTGTTCATTGAATTTTATTAGTGCCCACAAGCCCACGATAATTAAAGATATTACTGTTAGGCCGTCTGAATAATCATTTAGTAGTTTTGAAAAAAAATCCATAAAAATAATTTTTATTTACGAACCACATACACCGTGTGTGTATACTGCTCTTTATTTTGCATACTTACAAAAATTACATCAGTATTAACCAAATACTTTTAGGAAGCTGGAAGGCAGAGATCATTGCTCTGCCTTCCAATGAAACGCTCTGTGTCTGGTCTATGGTTGAGCAAGTGCGGCTTCTTCTGCTTGCTTCAGTTTTTCTTCTGCCGCTTGGAAGTGAGACCTCCATTCACCCTGGTTTTTTGCTCGATGTGCCATACTTACAGCCCATACACAGTCTCTGTGACTAAGCCCAAGTTTGGACAAGGAAGCAGCGCCTGACCGCACCAGCTCTAGCGCGCGCAGGAAACGGCCTCTTCGCGCATGGTGCTCACGAGAGATCGTCTCACCGGACCCTTGCGGGAATTGATTACGGCGGTCTAAATAAGCGGCTTCATGCAGACAGAGATATGCAGCGCCCTCTAGTTCGCCCTCTGTCAATGGATTTACCATGTCTTTGTCCATCACGTACCTCCTTTTGGTTGTTGGTTTACGAGCCTCATAAAAGCACTCGTTTAAAGAGCAATATTTTCACCTAACAAGCTATACCAGAATACCCGCAATTTCTTAGCTAAATACCATAGAAAAACAACACTAACGTGTATTCAAACTTTATTTTGATTTTACTCCAAAAAAACTATTTGTAAACACAAAACAAACAAAATATAATATTGCCTACCAAACAACATTAAAATAGCTCAAAAAAATGGCTTTAGCCTAAAAATCTTAATTATATTTATCAATTCTTATCCAATACAATCATGACTTTTTGCCCCAAAAGCATATCTTGTTCCGAGACTTCGTCTTTTTGTCCGCCATGTTCTTTTGGCCAGTCATGCACCGCGTTTATCAAGTCATTATAAGTATATAAAAACTCTTTGCCGTTTCTGGTTCCCGGGTCATTGGTTATAAAATATTTATCAGTATATCCGCGTATTACAAGCATGTGATACAAAGGACCTTCTCCTGTAAAATTCGGATTTGGCAGAATCCTTCCTGCCGCAGGAACAATAATCAATTTATTTTGCGAAATATATTTTTTTATATTTTCAACTGAAACACCATAATCAATATTCGCTTCCAATCCGAAATATTCCTTTGCAATATAAGAAACCTCTTTAGCTGTCGTGTCCTCATAATATCCAAAAACATCTTTTTGCCATTCAACCAATTTTTTGATTTCTTGATCCATTATTTCTTTGCTCAAAGTTTTTTTGGAAAAAAAAGCATCCGCCATTATAAGAGAGGCTTCTTCGCACGCTTCTTGATAAGGCTCGCCCCAATCGCCAAAAGGCGCCTGCGAAGAAAATGGAATCAACAGATTATATTCTTCAGGAATCACAAAATCAGTTTCAGCGATAAAATTTTCGTCCAAATTTGCTATTGAATTATTTTTTAATTCATCTAAAAAATCTTGATTAGCACCGCCTTCGTGTTCTTGAGATTCTTCTTTGCCAAGTTCAGAAGAAGCAATATCAGTACCTGCCTCATCAAAAGCAACAGGCTCGGGAAGAGGCGGCTTGGTGAATATCATAAAAGATTCTTTTATATAAACGCGTAGAAAAAACAAAGCCAAAATAAAAACAAAACCAATTCCTAAAACATATTTTTTCCTTTTAAATTCAAACATAAATTAAAGCTTAAAAGTTATCCACAGAGATTAATTTGACTTTCGGTTTTTATTCGGTTAAGATAAAAATATAATAAACAAATAAACAAAAATATATGACTCAATACATGCTACAATTATCTCTCGCAATTATACCAGCTTTTACGATAAGTTACATAATTCATAAAATAAGCATGCCCTGGGAAACTAAAAAACGCGACGGAGAAAGAGCTGAAATTCTAAGCATGCTTGCCAAAGACGTGAAAAGAACAAAAAAAATCTTGGCGAAAAATTTATCTTACGCCAATTCAGGCAAAAATCAAATAGCTTATCCCCTCTCGCTAAACAATTGGAATTCTTTAAAAAACGATTATAGACTTAAAAAATATTCAAACGAGCCTATATTCAAAGAAATGATTAAACAATTCAAACAGCTTGAAAGGCTTCAAACCATATGACAATAATACTGCCAAAAAAGAAACAAGAGATATTAAAATTCCTTAAATCTTATATCTCCAAAAACGGATACGCGCCAACACTTTCCGAGCTGGCTAAAAGATTCAAAGTATCTTCTCTTTCAACAATGCATGAACATGTTAAATTTCTTGAGGAAAGCGGATTTATAAAGAAAAAAGGTAATATACAATCTCGCGAAATTGAAATAACTCAAGAGATTGATCAGGGAGAAAATTTTGAAGAATCATATGTGTCCGGAGTTTCCACCTTAATTCCTTTGTCCGGATTGATAACAGCAGGAGAGCCGATAGAAGCAATAGAAGACAGAGAGCAAGAAATAGCAGTGCCCGCGGAAATCACAAGAGGAAAGCAATGTTATATTCTCAAAGTAAAAGGAGATTCAATGATAGAATCTCTAATATGTGACGGTGATTTGGTTATTGTGGAAAAAACAGAATACGCCAAAAACGGAGACATGGTCGTGGCAGTTCTTGATGACGGAACAGCAACGTTAAAAAAATTCTACAAAGAAAAAAACTTTATAAGACTACAGCCTGCCAACAAAAACTACAAACCAATAATAGCCCAAAACGTAATAGTAAGAGGAAGGGTTGTTGGAATAATAAGAAAATATTAAATAACAAAAAAACGCCGATGATTCAAAAAAGTTGATTTTACGGCGTTTTTTTGTTATTCTATTTTTAGAAGAGCGTCGCTAAAAAAACAAAATGGCGCGCTGCGCCAAGGAGAAAGATCCAATGAACCTCAGCAAAGACGACCGTTTTGAGATGAAGACATTGTTGTACCTCCTTGCTTTTCTCGCGACTGCGAGTATCGTAGCCAAGATACTCATCGGTTTTCTGACAGTAAAATAACAGCTCTTACAAGGCGCAAGCATCAAGCTTGCGCCAATTCTTTTAATAAAGAAATTTCCTTTTCAGAAAGAGCTCTGTATTGTCCCTCCTCAAGATCAGAAAGCTCTATTGGTCCAAATTTTACTCGTTTTAAAGACACAACAGTCATCATGCACGCGTTAATCATTTGCCTTATCTGATGCTTGTGCCCCTCTTTTATAGTTATAGATAAAGAATGTCTGTCATTACTCACTCTTTCCAAAATAGAAACTTTAGCAGGGCTTGTTTTAAACCCATCGGCTATCCTAACTCCTTTTTCCATTTTTGAAATCGCTTTTTTTATATCCTTGTCCTCCCATCTGTGCGGAACTTGAATAATCGCGATATATGTTTTTTCGTGCCCGTATTTCGGATGAGTCAAAACATTAACAAGCTCCCCATCGTTTGTCAAAATCAAAAGACCTATCGTATCTCTATCAAGCCTCCCGACAGGATAAATTCTTTTGTCGCATTTGACTATATCAAGCACGCTTTTTCTTTTCCTGTCGTCGGACGCGGTGGAAATAACGCCTTTCGGTTTATTTAAAGCAAAATAAACTTTTTCTTCAAATTTGATTTTTTTGCCATTAACAAAAATCTCGTCTTTTTCACAATCAACGCTCATCCCCAAAGAAGCCTTCTTTTTGTTTACAAAAACTTGTCCTTTTATTATCAGCTCTTCTGCCGATCTTCTTGAGCAAACACCAGAATCGGCAATGGCTTTTTGAAGACGAATTTCTTTTTTCATTTAAACTCCAAGCTTGTTTATAACAACTATTTTTCTTCCGTTCATAACAGTAAAAACAAATCTGTCACCAAGATCAACTCTGTGTTGAAATTCTTTTTTGCTCATTATGGTATACTTCAAATCTTTTTTGCTTTCTTTGAAATAAGATTTTAAAAGTTTTTCAAGTTTTGATTTTATCACTCTGCCAACCATAAATATATCAACGGACGCCTCACTGTGCCCGACAAACGTTCCGGACAAAACAAGCAGATCAAGGCTGCCTGTTTTTTCTATATTTGAAACAAGCTTCTGCTCATTGAGTTCATGAGACTTCAAAAGAAGCGCTTTCAATTCCGGAAGTAAAACAAAATCTCTGTTCACAGAGTAAAATTTCTTTTTATCTTTTTCAAAAGAAGAAACAAGCCCAACCTTTTCAAGATTATCAAGCTCGCGTCTTATGGAATTAAGGTGTGTTTCAAGCACTCTTGAAAGCTCTCTTATGTAATAATCCTTCTCGTCGTCTTGGCTCAAAAAAAGCTTAAGAAGCTTAACTCTTACCTTTGATCCAAAAATGTGTTCAAGCATACACAAAATTTGTTCAAAAATTATAAATGTAGTATAATACCTTAACAAAGTCACGTCAAATTTCTAAAATAAATATGGAACAAAAATCTTCAAATTCAATAGAATTCAACACAATAAAAAGACAACTTTCTTCCGGATTTCTGGATATTTTCGTCTCTAAAAATAAAAAAAATCCTGATAAACAACTTGCCATATTCATAGAAATAGAAGCATCCGACAAAGACAATGAGATAATAGTAAACGAACTAAAAAATGAGCTTGAATACCAGTTTTTCAACTCTCCCACAGAAAACAATGAATACGCTTTTGAATCCGCGCTTGCCAAAGCGAATGCCAAGATAAAAGACATATTGCTTTCCAAGCCCAGAAATTGGCTGAACAAAATACACATAGCCGCTCTTGCGATATGCTATGACGAAATCTACATAGCGCCTGTCGGAGACATGCACGCTTTTTTGGTTTCCGGACAAAAAACAACAGACGTGCTATATACGCCGAAAAAATCATCCCCGAGCCCGATAAAACTTTTCACCAACATAGTATCAGGATCAATAATACCCGGCAATTCAATAATAATAACAAATGAATCAGTACTTGATTATATTTCCGAAGACAGAATAAGAAAATGCTCCCAAGACAGCGCTCCGGTGGAAATAATAGAAAAAATAACAGAGCTTCTTGTTAAAGCGCCGGAAAACAAACAATTCGGAGTAATCGCGGTTAAAAAACAAGAAAAAAAAGAAGAAATAGTACCAATTGAATCAAAAAAACAAACCAAAATAACAGAAGAAAAAGTTGATATAATATTTGAATTGGAAAATAAGCCCAACGAAAAAATAAAGCAAGAAAATTCAATAATAAATCTTGAATATGGAAACAAAAAAGAAGAAAAAATAAAAGAGATGATAAACGCGGCAAAACCATATTTACAAGAGGCTGTCTCTTATATTCTTTCCGGGCTTTTATTTGCGCTTGAGAAAACTCAAAATATTTTTAGCAAACTTCCTTCGGTTTTTTCAAACACATGGAGATTTGTTTTGATATCTTGGAAAAATCAAAGGGCCAGAGATTTTTATCTTCAAAAAACAAAAGATAAATCAAAAAAAATATTACAAAATATTTTAAACCTTAAAAATAAAAAACAAGGAATAATAGGATTCGGAATTTTTATAATCATACTCGCGCTTGCGACAAATGTCGCAATAAAATCTAGAGCCGAAAAACACGAAGAAATTAAAGCGATCACATCGTCCCAAGAAGAAGAAATAAAAAACAAAATAAGCGAGGCCGAAGCCGCGTTAATATACGACAATTTTTCAGGCGCCAAGACTCTTCTTTTGGAATCGGAAAAAATGCTTGAAAATTTTCCTCAAGACGAAAAATATTCAGAACTCAAATCAAAAATAGACTCTCTTAAAGCAAAAAGCGAGAAGAAAAGGATAGTAGAAAACGCTGACTTAGAAATAAATCTGGATACTCCTATTGTAAGCAAAAAAGACGCAGGACTTTTAAAAACAAAAACAGGTGTCTTGTTTTTTGACGGAGTGCAACATAAATTCGCGAAAATAGACGAAGACAAAAAAACACTGAACAAATTGGAAATAAATTCCGACGAAATGGAATCTTTTTCTTTAGCCTCTGTTTTTCCTGATGAATCAATAATCGCGATAAAACAAAACTCAACGATTTTGATAGATCAAAAATCACTCTCAATAAAAAAACAAACCTTTGAATTCAGCTCTTCTTATTCTCAAAAAACAGCCTCTTATTCAAACAATATATACGCCTTTGACAAAGACAAAAATACAATAACAAAGTTCTCAAAAACTTCAGACGGGCTCACGTACGGACAAAAATGGATTGAGCAAGATTACGCTCTTGCGACGATGCAAGACATAGCTGTTGACGGATATGTTTATCTCATAGATTCGCAAGGCGCTATACATGAATTCTTAAAAGGAAAATTTTCAAAAAGAATTCCTTGGCCAATAGAACAAAAACCTGGTTCAGAAATATCCTTTTACACAGATGACCAAACCGACTACTTTTACATTTTGGATGCTGAAAACAAAAAAATCGTAATAATGAACAAAAACGGAACACTAAAAGAACAAATAGAATTTTCAGGATTAAAAAATGCGTCAGACATTACCGTATTCGGACCGAAAAACGACATTTACGCGCTTTCCGAGGATAAGATATACAAATTATCATCACAATAAATATAAAAAATTAAACAAACAAAAAACCCGATACAAGTCGGGTTTTTTGAAACAATTTAAGTGATTATTTTAGAGTCACTTGAGCGCCGGCTTCTTCAAGTTTTTTCTTCAAAGCTTCTGCCTCATCTTTCTTTAATCCTTCTTTTACAATCTTTGGAGCTGCGTCAACCAAATCTTTGGCTTCTTTAAGACCAAGTTCGGTTACTTCTCTTACAACCTTTATTACTCCGATTTTGTTGGCTCCTGCTCCTGTTAGCTCGACATTGAAAGAATCTTTTTCCTCAGCTGCTTCTCCTGCTGCTGGAGCGGGCGCACCAGCCATTGCCATCATTGGAGCTGCTGCTGAAACTCCGAATTTTTCCTCAAAGATTTTTACCAATTCCGAAAGATCCAAAACAGACATGGTTTCTATCTGCTCAACCAATGCCTTGAATTTTTCAGGAACTACGACCTCTTTTTTTTCTTCTTGTGTTGTTTCTTCTGACATATGTATTTCTCCTTTTAATAAAAATTATTTAATATATAAATTATGATTTTGACTGTCTTATTCCATCAAGCGCTCTCACAAACCCAGTTGTCACTCCGGATATTGTTCTAACAAACGAACTAACCGGCGAATTCAACGAACCGACAAGTTTGGCGTACAGTTCCGGCCTTGAAAGAATCTTTGACAACGCGACTATTGTGTCTTCTTGAACGAACTTGCTTTCCAAAATTCCGCCATAAATTTGTAGCTTATCATTGGTTTTTTTGTATTTTGTCAAAATCTTAGGGGCCGACACCTCGTCTCCCATCGCGTAAGCGACAGCAAGCCCTTCTCCCAAATTCTTTACTTCAGAATCCATGCCGGCTGATTCTAAGGCTTTTTTAAGAAGAGTCTTTTTTATGACTTCAACCTTTACATTGTCTTTTCTTAAATCTTTTCTAAGCTCTTCAAATTCAGGAACCGACAACCCATGATAACCTATAAAAACCAAAGATTTTGATTCTTTTGTGCTTTTTGAGGCTTTTGTAAGAATATTTTCTTTTTGCTGTCTTGTTTTTGGCATATAATTTAAAAAATCTGCTTATCGCAGACTTTAGGCTAAAATCAGCTAAAAACTGATTTTTTCGCTTTTCCTAGGCAGGATATTAAGCCATTGAGGCGCCTGCTGTCTGCGGAATGATATAAATTTATACTAATATAATACAATATCCAGAAAAAATGTCAACTGCGGCAAAAAACAAAATAAATTGAAATTTTTATTGCAAATATTTGGCTTTGGCTCTGTTATGTTCTTCCAAAGTTGAGCTGAATATGGTTTTGCCTTCTTTGGTGGATAAAAAATAAAAATAATTAGTATCATCCGGATAAATCGCAGCCATCATTGAAGAAACGCCCGGATTCCCGACCGGTGTCGGAGGGAGCCCTTTATACATATAAGTATTGTATTTTGAATCTATTTTAAGCTGCTCCGACGTAAGAGCCGGGCTTGTTCCTCCTATTTGGTAGTTCAAAGTCGCGCATGATTGCAACATATAGTTTTGTCCCATTCTTGACCAAAATATTCCGGAAACTATTTTTCTGTCTTCGTCTTTTGGCACTTCGGCCTCTATTATTGATGCCATTGTCAAAACATCATAAAAATTCTTGCCTTGCTTTTCTATCTCCAAGATCATGTCTTGAGAAATTTTTGACTCAAAATTCTTTATCATTTTTATTATTATTTCTCTGGCGGTAGAATCAGCGTATATCTCGTATGTGTCAGGGAAAAGATACCCTTCCAAAGAAGCTCCCTCGGGCTTTGTCTTTAAGATCGGAAAATCAGAAGAAATTTCTTCATAAAATTCTCGGTTTAATGTTCCAAAAGACGTCTCTTTGCCGGCTAAAAATTCAAATTCGCCTTTTTTCAAAATACCTTGACCGCTTAAATAATTATCAATATCGTTTATACCCCATCCTTCCAAAATTTTAATTGTCCTTACTTGCTTTCTTCCTTTTGTCGTTAAAATATTAAACAAATCAAACGCATTCGCCTTTTGAGGAAAAATAAAATCGCCGGCCAAAAATCTAGATTCGGCTTTTTTAAACCAAACCAAAGTCCTGAACCAATAATCGCTCCTTATTATTCCTTTTTCTGAAAGCGCCTTTGAAACCTCCTTAACCGTCTGTCCGTAGTTTATTGAAAAATTTCTATCGCTCTCGCGTATTTCCACTTTAACAAAAAGATCTGTTGCAACTTTTGAAACAAAAAGAATAAAAAGAAAAATAATCGCGGCTAATATGTATTTTATTGTTTTCATATATCTATAAATATTTTTTTAAATTCCCGCTTTCCAAACCCAAGACGATTTTTTTCACCTCCTGAGCGGATTCTTCCGACGCTACGAGAATGGCGTCTTTTGTTTCTATCATAACAATTCCTTTAAGCCCCACGGCCGCCAAAACTTTTTTTGACTCGCTGTAAAAAAAATTATCATGACAATCAATTAGCACCGAATCGCTGTTGGAAAAATTACCATTCTTGTCTTTCGCGGAAATCTCTTTCACGCTTCTCCAATGACCTATGTCTGACCAATCTGTTTTTGACTCAAAAAGAAAAATATCTTTCGTCTTTTCCAAGATGGCGTAGTCCACGGAAGCCTTTTTAAGTTTTGAAAAATCAGAATTGACTTTAGATTGAAATTTTTTCGTTCCGTAATCTTGCGCCATGCTCTTCAGATATTTTACATTCTCTGGCAAAAATTTTTCATACAAAGACGCAAGGTGTTCCGCCTTCCACGCGAACCATCCCATGTTCCAAAAAACTGATTTTTTATTTATAAGTTTTTTCGCGAGAACCATATTGGGCTTTTCTATAAATTTTGAAACCGAACGAAAAACGCAATTTCCGGCTCGAACAATTTTTGTGTTCGCTTTTATATATCCATATCCAGTCTCCGGGTAAGATGGTTTCGCGCCGAAAAGAATCGTATGATTAGGA
>Ga0172368_10007645_pt1 | contig 11219 bp, 5 predicted proteins | sample Lak11m_FD_114540 | JGI IMG/M metagenome (GOLD analysis project Ga0172368, IMG submission 114540) | Freshwater microbial communities from Kabuno Bay, South-Kivu, Congo - kab_022012_11m | ecosystem: Environmental > Aquatic > Freshwater > Lake | place: Democratic Republic of the Congo: South-Kivu...
ACGCAGGCTTTGCGCAAGGTCCAAATGGCCTTCTGTTAATGCCTGTCCCGCGACAATTTTTTCACCCGGCTTTATTAACAATCTAGCATCTGGATGCACCTCGTAGTCTTCGCAACGCAGTTCATCGCTGAGAATCGTTATAATACTGCCTTTAACTCTAATACGTCCAGCTACAGTGGCTCTAATAGTTTTCTTACCTTCCCTAGTGGCTAAAATTTGACGCGATTTAACCATTTCATTGCTTTTAACGGCAATTTCGTGACCCTCGGGGACCTCTATCTCGTCTATTCTCTTTTCGTCAGATGAAACACGAGCATATTTTCTGCCCTTGACGGTTACAATATCGACAATGCCGTCGATCTCCGAAACAGTTGCTGGTGTTCGCGGGCTACGCGATTCAAACAACTCTTCAACACGAGGCAGGCCGGAAGTAATATCGGCTCCTGTAATTCCACCCATGTGGAATGTTTTCATTGTTAACTGTGTGCCCGGTTCGCCGATGGCTTGTGCAGCAATGGTTCCAACGGTGGTGCCCGGAACAACCAATGCGCCGGTAGCCATGTCGTTACCATAACAATTTTGACAGACTCCTTGGCTAGTTTCGCAGTAAATGACCGAACGTACCGCTACTTCCTGTACCTTAGCATCGTTTGCGATTTTATCTGCAATGACCAGGTCTATTGTGTTACCTTTCTTCACCACATCCTTGATTGTTTGCGCTGCGACCCTGCCGGAAATTTTGGATATAAAGACTTTGACGTCGTCGCCATAGTCCGCTTTGCGAACTGTCATAAATTTCTTTGTCCCACAATCCCCTTCTACAATCACAATGTCTTGTGCAACGTCAACTAACCGTCTGGTCAAATACCCAGCATCGGAGGTTCTAAGAGCCGTATCCGACTTACCTTTTCTTGATCCGTGAGTTGAGATGAAGTATTCAAGAACGCTTAACCCCTCCTTGTAGTTGGAAATAATGGGCAGTTCGATAATTTTTCCAGCTGGGTTAACAACATTACCCTTCATACCACTCATCTGGACTAGCTGTGTTACGGAACCTCTTGCGCCGGAAGCTACGGTGATCCAAACCGGGCTTTGTTTGTTGAAGCCGTCTATCATAGCTTTTTCAAGAGTATCGCGAGCTGCAAGCCAAAGCTCGATAGTTTTTGTTCGTTTTTCATCGTCAGTAATGAGGCCTTGTCGGTATAGCGTTTCAATCTTATCAACCTTCGCATTTGTATCGGCAATAATTTGTTTTTTATTTTCCGGAGTATAGATATCGTCCATTGAGATAGTAACGCCACTAAGAGTTGCGTATGTGAATCCAAGACCGTTTATTTTGTCGACCAGTTCAGCAGTAACAGGCGCACCATATTCCTTGAAGGTACGGGCAATGATTTTCTTAAGCGTTGACGAATCCATTGGTACATTATGATAGCCAAGTTTGTCTGGGATAATGTTGTTAAACAGAATTCTGCCGACTGTAGTGGCGACTAGAGTTTTACCGTCTTTGAACGATTTTGTTTTTTGACTGTCATCAGTATCTACCTTGTCAGAGATTCTCACATAGACTCGAGATCGCAATTTAATATCTCCTTGCTGATATGCCATAATTGCTTCGTTTTTTGAACCATAAAGTTTTTCGGCGACAGTTTCCGTTTCGTCGACACCTGTTAAATAGAAGCAACCAAGGACAATATCAAGGCGTGGTGAGATAACGGGCTCTCCCGAGGCAGGTTTAAGCAAGTTCTTGCTTGAAAGCATTATATTGGCAGCTTCATTTCTTGCTTGGGTGCTTAGTGGGATATGAACGGCCATTTGGTCACCATCGAAGTCCGCATTGAAGGCGTAACAAACTGAAGGGTGAATCTGAATTGCCTTGCCCTCGATAAGTACCGGTTGAAACGCCTGAATACCTAATCTGTGCAGGGTAGGCGCACGGTTGATAAGCACATGGTATTCCTTAGTGACTTGTTCGAGAATGTCCCAGACAATTGGTTCGCCACGCTCAATCATTCGGCTAGCGTTTTTGACATTGTGTACGTAACCATCATTTATGAGCTTTGAGATAACAAAAGTCTTAAACAATTCAATTGCCATAACCTTGGGAAGCCCGCATTGGTGCAACTTTAACTTTGGTCCAATAACAATAACGGAACGACCCGAATAGTCAACTCTTTTACCGAGCAGGTTTTGTCGGAAACGACCTTGCTTGCCTCTTAAGATATCGCTAAGTGATCGCAACTTGCGTTGTGCGCCAATTGTTGCGGCACGGCCTCTTTTAGCCGAATTATCGATAAGAGCGTCAACCGCCTCTTGAAGCATTCTCTTTTCGTTTCTGCAGATAACTTCAGGTGCATTTTGTTTGATAAGCCTCTTCAAGCGGTTATTTCTATTTAGTACGCGTCTGTAAAGGTCGTTTAAGTCACTTGTTGCAAAGCGTCCGCCATCGAGCTGTACCATAGGACGAAGGTCCGGCGGAATTACTGGTAACCGCGACATAACAAGCCACTCCGGCTTGATTTTGGCTTTTTTCATATCGCTGTAAAGCCGTAGTTGTCGAAGCGTCTTTTTTCTATTAGTATCGCTGACAAATTTAAGTTTCTTTTCTAGCTCACTAATTGATTTATCGACATCGGTATTGTGCAGAAGCTCTAAAATTGCCTCAGCGCCAATACCAACCTTAACAATCTGGCCATACTTCATAGATATGTCGTGATATTGAGTTTCGGATAGTGTTAATTTTGGCGCTAGCGACAAGAGCTCATTACGCCTCTGCTTGTAGAGAAGGTCGGCGCGTTGTACTGCAATAGGGTTGTCTTTAATGTCATTTCTGGAGCGAAGCGCCTGATATTCTTTCTCTAACTCACTCAGTGACAGTTCTCTAACTTTTTCATCGACATCAATAACAATAAATGCCGCAAAATAAATAATTGCTTCCAAGTCGCTAATTGTTACATCGAGCAGTGTTGAAAGAATACTAGGTACACCGTGCAGGTACCAGATATGGACAACGGGTACTGACAGGTCAATATGGCCCATTCGTTCACGTCGTACCGAAGAGCGAGTTATCTCAACGCCACAGCGGTCGCAGACAATACCTTTGTATCTAATTTTCTTATATTTACCACAATAACACTCATAATCCTTAACTGGTCCAAAGATACGTTCGTCAAAAAGACCGTCGCGTTCCGGTTTTTGAGTGCGATAGTTTATTGTTTCAGGCTTTGTCACTTCACCAAATGACCATGACAGAATATCATCTGGCGAAGCTACCGACAATCGTATTCCTTCGAAATCAGTTGGAATGGCGTTTTGACCTGCTTTTAATGTCGCTCGCTGTGTTTTCTCGGTCATCTTTTCTCCCTTCCATTGTTAGTTTCGGTTTCCGTTGGCCTGTCGGGCAAGGGTCTCTCTGGAAGTTTGTCATTACCCATGCCTCTTGATTGAGCGCTTTCTTTAACGCCAATCATGTCGACATTAAGTCCCAAACTCTGTAACTCTCTGACAAGAACCATAAACGATGCCGGAATGGATGGTTTTTGTATTTCTTCGCCTTTGATTATCGATTCATAGGCGCGACTTCGGCCTTGAACATCATCTGATTTGATGGTTAGCATTTCCTGTAAAATGTGAGCAGCACCGTACGCCTCAAGTGCCCAAACTTCCATTTCACCAAACCTTTGACCACCGAACTGCGCTTTACCACCAAGCGGTTGTTGGGTAACCATGGAATATGGACCAATTGAACGAGCGTGCATCTTGTCGTCGACTAGGTGCAATAGTTTCATAATATAGATTTTACCGACAGTAACCTCTTTATCGAAGCGCTCTCCGGTGCGACCGTCGTAGAGAACACTTTTACCAGATTCTGGCAGGCCTGCTTCTTTAAGTGACGATTTAACCTCTTCAAGCGACGCACTATCAAATACAGGGCATGCAACTTTTACACCTAGTTTTTCAGCGGCCCAGCCGAAATGGGTTTCCATTATCTGCCCGAGGTTCATACGAGATACAACTCCGAGTGGGTTTAAGATCATATCTACTTTTGTGCCATCGCTTAAGTACGGCATATCTTCTTCAGGAACTATAGATGAAATTACGCCTTTGTTACCATGACGAGCAGCAAGCTTATCACCAATGGCAACTTTTCTTAATTGCGCCACCGATATTTCTAGCATTTGATAAACACCTTCGGGCAATTCATCGCCAGCGTCTTTATTAAAGACCTTTACTTCGACTACCTTGCCACGTTCGCCATGGGGCAAACGAAGTGATGTGTCTTTAACGTCTTTAGCCTTTTCTCCGAAAATAGCACGAAGTAGTTTTTCTTCTGCTGTTAATTCGGTTTCACCCTTGGGTGTAATTTTGCCGACTAGAATGTCGCCAGCGTTTATTTCAGCGCCGATTCTAACCACACCTTGTTCGTCTAAGTGGCTAAGTGATTCTTCACCAACATTTGGTATGTCTCTGGTGACCAGCTCTGGGCCAAGTTTTGTATCGCGAATTTCAGTTGTGTATTTTTCAATGTGTACTGATGTATATGTATCGTTTTTTAGTAGTGACTCCGATATGACGATAGCATCTTCGTAGTTAAGTCCTTGAAATGTCATGAAGGCGACGGTAATATTCTGACCAAGTGCCAGTTCGCTATTGTCTGTGCCATAGCCGTCAGCCAAGGTTTGACCTTTGGATATATTATCTCCGACTGCAACAATTGGCCTTTGGTTAATGCAAGTACCCTGGTTGGATCGGCTGAATTTTGTTAAACTATAGACTTTTTCTTTGCCCTTGGTATTGGAATCGGCAATAACAATTTTATTTGCATCGGCACTCTTTACGGTACCTGCTACGTCACTCAGTATTAATTGCCCACTTGCTCTTGCGGCAGACTCTTCTATGCCGGTGCCGACAATCGGGGCCTTCGCCTTAACGAGTGGAACGGCTTGTCTCTGCATGTTCGATCCCATCGAGGCTCTAGTTGCATCATCATGTTCAACAAATGGAATGCAAGAAGTGGTGATACTAACAATCTGCATTGGGGAGACGTCCATATATTGAATTTTATTGACTTTTTCAACTCGTGGTTCGCCACCCAAGCGAACAACGGCTTTATCGCCTTTAATGCACCTGCTATCATCTACCGGAGTTGTGGCAGGCGCTATAACAGCGTTTTCTTCGGCGACTGCATCCAGAAACACAACCTTGGTGGAAACCTTCGACTTGCCACCAACATTTTCAACCACCAGATATGGCGACTCTATAAACCCATATTCGTTAATTTTTGCGTAGCTAGATAAATATCCTACTAGCCCGATGTTTGGTCCTTCTGGTGTTTCAATTGGGCAGATTCTACCATAGTGAGATTCGTGAACGTCTCTAACCTCAAAACCAGCACGCTCCCTGGAAAGTCCACCCGGTCCAGTTGCAGACAATGTACGTTTGTGCTCTAGCTCAGCGAGCGGATTAGTCTGGTTCATAAACTGTGACATCTGGCTTGATGCAAAAAATTCTTGAAGAATTGCTGTAATAGGTCTGCTGTTAATAAGCTGTGTTGGTGCAATACTTTCTGGCTCCAAAACGCTAAAACGATCTTTGACGATTCTTTCTACGCGAAGAAGTCCAACTCTAAACCTGCCCTGAATGAGTTCACCGATCGCGCGGACCCTTCTATTCTTAAGAGAGTCAATGTCGTCGGCTTTGGCCGTTGGGTCGTTGTTTAGACGTATAATTTCTTTTATAACTCCTATAACATCCTGAAGCTTGAGTACTCTGTTTTTGGGAGTTGGTTCAAAATCTGAATTCAATCTGCGGTTGATTTTGTATCTGCCAACCTTACCAAGGTCATACCGTTTGAAGTTGAAAAATAAGTTATCGATAAATATTTTGGCGGTTTCTGGAGTCACCAAATCGCCAGGTCTAATTTTTTTGTAAACTTCAACCAGAGCCTCCTCGAGGGTCTTTGTTTGGTCCTTGGCGAGTGTAGCTTCAATATATTTGTGGTCAGCATCGACATCAACATCTTTAAATGTGTCGATAATTTCCTGGTCGCTTTTGAACCCAATTGCTTTCAAGAATGTCGTTACCGGCATTTTTCGTTCCCTGTCTACCTTAACAGAGATTACGTCTTTACTTGATGTCTCAAACTCTAGCCAAGCGCCACGGTGAGGAATAATCTTGGCGCCGAATAGTTTATTCTCAGCTATTGCTTCACTCTCAACAAAAAGTACGCCGTAAGACCTTACTATTTGGCTAACCACAACTCTTTCAATTCCGTTAATAATAAAAGTACCTCTGTCTGTCATGAGCGGGAACTCACCTAGGAAGACCTCGGCTTCTTTTTTTCTACCAGTTTCTTTAAAAGTCAGCGTGACGTGACACTTGAGGGGCGCTTTAAATGAGAGATTTTTATTGCGTGCAGTGACTTCATCGTATTTGGGCTCGTCGAGGTAATAAGCGCCAAACTCTAGCGAATATAACTTACCAGTAAAGTCCTCAATAGGTGAAATTTCGTAAAGCAGTTCTTTAATGCCTTCTTCAAAAAGCCACTTGTAAGAAGCAATTTGCACTTCTATTAAATTAGGAATCGGAACATCGACCAGCGGTTTTCCGTAGTTCTTACGAGTTTTTGAGATGGGCATATAATACTCCTTTTATGTGCGCATGTACGAAAATAACGCCTCAAAAGAGACGTGCTAAAAACACAGTATATTATTTAAATATTTGCACTGGTTTGACCTAATTTGACGGCTAGGCGCAACGCAATCGAGACCGCTTGTATGTTTTTATTATAGCAATTATATTGTTCGTGTCAAGAGGTGGCTACATGCAAAAAGTATAAGGTATAAAGTGGAAGGTAGAATTACTCTACGGAGACGAAGCTTCGTTTGGAATTCTTGCCTGTGAATAATGTAACGGCTTTGCTGGTAAACACGACAACACCGGCTTTGGTTGCCATTATGGTATCATCTTTGCATAGTTTAGTGTTTTCGCCAGCTCGAAACTTGGTGCCACGCTGTCTAACGATAATATTCCCAGCTAATACTTTTTCACCGGCATACTTTTTAATTCCCAGCCGTTGCGATGCCGAGTCTCTACCTAATTTAGATGTTCCCTTTGCTTTTGTATGAGCCATTGTTCCTCAATTTACAATTTTCAAGTATCAATTTTCAAATATTGTGTGCCAGTGGCATTTATTACTACTCGACCACTGTATCATTTTTTGGTGTTTTGTCAAGAATTTTGAGACTGAGATCGTCAAGTTGCGTGGCGTCAACGGGGCTCGGGGCTTCCATCATAAGGTCGCGTCCATCGCCGGTTTTGGGGAAAGCAATAACCTCACGAATGTTGGGTTCGCCCGCAAGCAACATCACTATCCTATCTAACCCTGGGGCAATACCACCATGAGGAGGCACTCCATATTTAAATGCTTGAAGCAGATGACCAAACTGAGCTCTGATTTGTTCCTTGCTATGACCAAGCACCTCAAAAACCGCCTCTAAAATCTCTGGCTTGTGAGTTCTAATACTACCACCTGCTATTTCGTAGCCGTTTAATACGAAGTCATATTGTTTTGCTTTGACGGTTTCAGGATTATTCTTTATTGCATCAATATTGTCGGTTTGTGGCATGGTAAACGGGTGGTGTACAGCAGTCCAGCGACCTGTGTCCTTACTTTTCTCGAACATTGGAAAATCAGTTACAAACGCAAATGCTAATTCATTATCATCATCCTTCTTCTTACGTAGGTCGGGCTTGTCCGATTGGTACTGTTCCATCGCAACGTCATACTTAATTCGTGGAAATGGAATTTGACTGATATGTTTTTCGGGTGTTAACTTTTCAACCAATGCAATAAACAATTCTTCTATTAATGATAGTAATTCTTCTTCGTTTTCAATAAAACTCATCTCCAAATCAAGCTGAGTAAACTCAGCTTGTCTGTCGCCACGAGTATCTTCATCGCGAAAGCAACGAGCTATTTGATAATATTTTTCGAAACCAGCGACCATCAACAACTGCTTATACTGTTGTGGCGATTGAGGTAGGGCATAGAACTTACCCTGTTGCTGACGACTAGGCACTAAATAGTCACGCGCTCCTTCGGGTGTCGATTTACCCAAATTAGGTGTTTCAATGTCAATAAACCCTTTGTCGGCAAGATAGTCACGGATAAACTTGATAACCTTCGATCGCAATACTATATTGTCGTGCATCTTCTTGCGACGCAAGTCGAGATAGCGATATTTTAGTCGAACATCTTCGCTAACTTTAGACTTATTTTCATCGATCGCAAACGGCACATCATCAGCCTTGCTTAATATTTCAATTACAGAAGCCGATAGCTCTATCGCGCCAGTTGGCATTTCCTTATTGACTAAATTTTCGGGGCGTTCCTTGACCGTGCCAGTAATTTTAAGAGTGGATTCGACCTTGGTCAGTGCGACCTCGTCGTATTTCTCGTTATTTCTTTCCACCACAACCTGAATTGTGCCGGTGCGATCTCGAAGGTCTAAAAACATTATTTTGCCATGGTCCCGCTTAGTAGCGAGCCACCCACAAAGCGTGACTTCTTCCCCTGCTTTGTCGACTGTGTCCTCAATATTTGTTCTCATAGTTTCATTCTATTATCATTCACTGCCTAATTCAAGACGTCCTCGGGCTTGATGCTCACGTACTTGCCCGACGCAAGTCCGCCAAGTTTGAGTTTGCCGATTCGAACGCGTTTGAGTTGCTCCACTTCCAGTTTTATTTTTTGTGACATACGACGAATTTGTCGGTTCTTGCCTTGCGACAAAATTATATAAAAAGACACATGCGGGTAGTCAAATTTCCAGCCAAATACTTTATCGGCCCTAACATTATCGGAGCCAATTCTCATTCGACGCTCTAACCGTTTGAGTTGACGAATGTCCCAGTTATTATGTAACACACGTGCGTACACGTAGTATTCTTTTTCTATATGCGACGAAGCACTTGAGACTTTCTGCGTGAAATATCCATCGTTAGTCATTATTATTAGACCTTCGGAATTTTTATCCAGTCGTCCTACCGGAAACACTGGAGGGTGAGAAGGAACATAATCAGTTATCTTTTTTCCGGCAAATGGGTCAAAGCGGGTTGAGGTTACTCCGACTGGCTTATTGAGAGCGTAATAAACTGTGTCGCGTGGCGTTAATGTTTTACCGTCAAGAGTAACAATGTCTTTACCGATTGATATTTGTTGGGCCAAGTTGTACACCGTCTTATCGTTAACCTTGACGTGCCCACCACGCACCGATTCCTCGGACTTACGTCGAGACATGCCGGTGGACATAGCTATATACTTATTAATTCTGACGATTTGATGCATATGTGATAATGTAATTATTATTTATTTAGATATCTCACTTTGTTCGATATGACATCTGGGTTGTTATTTCGAGTTATTGCGAGAAATCTAATTAGATATTTCACTCCGTTCGAGATGACACCTTATACTTGTTCGCTTGTTCACTTGACATTTGTCACCAGTGGTGTACCAGTCATAACCTTCGGTTTTTGGATGTTCATAAGCCACAACACCGTGGGGGCGATGTCCGCAAGCCGTCCGCCTTTTACATTATACGCCGTTGGCTTGTTGTCGGCAGGAACAAAGATTAGTGGCACAGGGTTGTTAGTGTGCTCGGTAGCTCCAGTGTTGTCCTTGGGGTCAAGAGCTTGTTCAGCGTTGCCGTGGTCGGCGGTAACAATGGTATTGTAACCATTTTTCTGTGCGGTTTCGATAACAGTTTTCAAACAACCATCAATCGTTTCTACCGCTACAACCTTAGCATTGAAGCTACCAGTGTGTCCCACCATATCTGCGTTAGCGAAGTTCGCCACAATGAAACCGTATTGTCCCTTACTCTCAGCATCGACAATTCCCTTTGTAATTTCCGGTGCTGACATTTGGGGAAATAGATCATAAGTTGCAACCTGTTTTGATGGCACCACTACCCTATCTTCACCGGCGTATGGTTGCTCCACAAGCCCATTTAGAAAATATGTGATGTGAGCGTACTTTTCCGTTTCGGCGATGTGCATTTGTTTAATGTTGTTTTTTGAAAGTGTCGATGTCAGAGTCTCACCGATTACTTTGGGCGGAAATGCAACAAAAGGTCGAACGCCTAATTCTTTTTCGTAACCGTATGGAATCATACTGACAAAATATAGGTTTTTCAAAATCACAGTTCTGTTCATGCCCTCTATCTGCGGTTTCAGAAATGCCTGAGTCAACTCGCGGGCACGATCGCTACGGAAATTCCAGAAGATTACCGAATCGTTGTCCTTTATATTTGGTGGAACTTTACCATCCTGAGCAATTATTGTCGGTGAAATAAATTCGTCGCTCTCACCTCTTTTATAAGCTTCCGATGCACTCGACAGCGGTGAGCTTACTTTAATGCCGACTCCCTGTGTCATTAAGTTATATGCCTTTTCCAACCTACTCCACCGTTTATCGCGATCCATGGCGTAGTAACGTCCGCACACAGTGGCAATGTGACCTGTTTTAAGTTTTTTGATTTCGTCTTGCAGACGAGCAATGTAGAGTTGAGCGCTCATTGGTGGTGTGTCGCGACCATCGGTAAAAATATGAATATATAGGTTCTCAACCCCCAATCGATGTGCCATTTCAACAAGTGCCATAGCGTGGTTAATGTGGCCATGCACACCGCCATCACTAAGTAGTCCTATTATGTGGATATTGCCCGATGTACCCTTAACTCTATCGAATGCTTTTGTGAGCGTTGGATTTTTATAGAAACTGCCATTTTTTATGGCTTCATCAATTCTTAAAATATCTTGCTTCACTATCGTGCCGGCACCAATGTTCATATGTCCGACTTCAGAGTTGCCCATTTCATGGCCCGGTAGGCCGACATCGACACCGGAAGCTGATAATAATGAGTGTGGGTAGTTTTTCCAGAGATAGTCATAATACGGGGTTTTTGCAACCGCAATAGCGTTACCGCCCCACGTGGGCGCAACCCCCCAACCATCTAAGATTATTAACAATACTTTATTCATAAAGGCAGAATGTCTAATATCTAATTTCTAATAAAAAGATTAATTTCTAATGACTTAAAGCATTTGACTTTAGACATTTTATTAGACATTAGGAATTAGGATTTTTACCTTTCGTACAGTTCTTCCTCAATACGCAAGAGTCGGTTGTACTTAGCGACTCGTTCGCCACGACT
>Ga0172368_10007646_pt1 | contig 11218 bp, 4 predicted proteins | sample Lak11m_FD_114540 | JGI IMG/M metagenome (GOLD analysis project Ga0172368, IMG submission 114540) | Freshwater microbial communities from Kabuno Bay, South-Kivu, Congo - kab_022012_11m | ecosystem: Environmental > Aquatic > Freshwater > Lake | place: Democratic Republic of the Congo: South-Kivu...
GGCGACACTGCCGCTGCCTGCCTGGCCTATCAACTGCACCGCCGCCATCCCCCGCACGCCGGTCGCCACGTCGGTCACCTGCACCGTCCATTTTCCGGGGGTATCGTTGAGGGCAAACGGCAAGGTGAAGGTGGCTTTGCCGGCCGGGGCTTCCACCACCTGCCGCAGCGCTTCCCGCTCCCGCCCATCCGGTCCGGTTGCCGACAGGCGAAAGACGTGCGTACCGGCTTGCCCGCCGCTTACCTTCAGGATGGCAGCCAGCTTGATTGCCGCGCCGGCAGTTGCCCCCGCCGGCGCGGCAACCGCCACCTGGTCGACTTTATACGGCGTCAGGGTGAAGAGCGCGTATTGCCCGCGCTCCAGGTTCAGCGGCACGGTCGCCTGCTTGCCCAGGTATTGCCCCTTCAGGACGTTATACAGGTGCACGGGCTGCGGGAGCTTGAGCGTGGCTTTGCCCGAGCCCAGCAGGGCTTCCGGCCGGCGCAGCAGGCCCAGCACGGTAATGCCGCTGCGGGTAAAGCTGGCGCTGCGGCACAGCTCCAGCATTTGTCCGTCGGGCCGCTCAACCCGCGCTACCGGCTGCACTCCACAGGCGCCGAGGAGCGCCAGCAGGAACTCCTTCATGCCGTTCTCCTGCCCCTTCTGCATTCCCCGCAATACCCCATAATTCGCGAGGGTGAAGTTGAGCAGGACGGTTTTCCCTCTGCCGATCCGGTTCACGATGCAGACCGGAGTGTCACCGGCTTTCCCCAGCGCGGCGCCGGTAGTCACGGTGACGGTCGGATCCACGGTGGCTTTCGCCAGCGAAAGGGCCAGCCGTCGCCCTTCCAGCTCGCCGGCCACGGTCACATCGGCGACGGCGCCCGCTGCGGCGGGATCGCTGCTCCGCTGGATGCCGAACAGTTTCTCGACCCGGCCATCCGCGCGCGGCTGCAGCGACCCGTTGCAGAGCAGCGGGCGCACATCGGCAACCAGCGTGCCGCCGTTGGCCACAAACTGTTCGAGTGCCGACAGCGCGTCATCATCCAGCGCCTGCACGTCTGCCAGGAATACGACTTTCGCGCCGGCTTTCTTCGCCAGCACGCCGGCTTCGATCTGCCGGTCGGTGAGATAGGGCAGGTCGATCCCACTTTCATCCAGGGCGATGAGCAGCGTCTCATTCTCCCCATCGTAGCCACCCAGCGGCGACCAGAGCCGCGCTGCGTGCGCGCTCTTTTGTGAATGCACCGCATACGCCCCGCGGGCGCCCGGGGCGGCATCGGCAATCAACTGGCCTACTCCATTTCCGAGCTGCCAGATGCTGTCCGCCGACCATCCATAATGCTCAGCGAATCCACCGTCGATGTGCCGCATGCCTTCCGTGCCGTCGGAGGTGAAGAACTCCACCGTGTTGGCGCCGTCCAGCGTGAAATTCCAAAGCAGGTAGGGGGAGGTAACCTCCGTGCGGAAGTAATTCGTGCCCCAGTAGTAGGTGTATGACCCCCACCAGTTGCCCCACACCAGCGGCCGGGTCCGTTCGCGCCGGATGGCCGACAGCAGCGCGTTCTGGAAGCGGCCGTAATACGGGCCCCAGAATTCCAGCCCGGACACTGTCTCCTCCAGGTCGCCGTTTTCCGACCCCTCGGCGCCGGTCAGGGCATTCGGTTGGATCTGATGGATGACGTTCGAATAATCATGTTGAATGTCGGCATAGAGGAATTCCTCATGGGCGACCCAATCTTCATAATGCCCGTAGGCTTTGCGCTTCAGCGCATCTTCCCCGGAGATGGGCGTGGCCGCGTCATCCCAGGAGGCGTATTGCTCGTTCCAGGCGGCGTTCAGCTTGTCCAGCGTGCCGTAGCGCTGCTGCAGCCGCTGGGCGAAGAGCTTCAGCGACGGCGCATCACTGGTCGCGCCGCCGATGCTCATCTCGTCGCCGTAGGAGTAGCCGATAAAGCTGAACGGCGACGACTGTTGAATCTTTGCCTTTATCAGGTCTATGCTCTTCTGCCGCCATACGGGATCGACGTAGGAGAACGGCACATCGTCGATCTTTACGCCGGGCAGCCAGGAGATGTTAGTGGGCATTGACGGAAGGTCGCTTAACGCGGCCATTTTAGCATCTTCAAAACCGAGCACATTGAACCCGGCGCTGTGCAATTGGTCGCGCATCGCGTGGCCGAGTGTCCCGGGCCAGCCTCCGCCCCACAGGCTGAAGATGTAGCGCGGCCAGGTGCGGTCGGGCAGGTAGGCGAGGGTTTCGCCTTCCGCCAGCGTCTGCTTCCCGCCCAGCAGCACCGCCTGCACCCGCGCGGCCAGCGTGACCCGGCCGGTGGGGGTAATCTGAAAGGGCAGCACTGTTTCCCCGGCTTTTACCGGCATCGTCAGGCTGGCGAATTGACGGTTAAAAGTATCGACCAGGGTGATGCGCAGTTGGCAGTTTGCCGGGCAGGCCGCCGCCAGCGTCACTTTTCCGGTGATCTTCTCCCCTGGCTCGAAGGACGGCTTATCCAGCTCGACTGTCTTTACCTTCACCCCGCCGTCCACCTGTATGGACGTGCTGCCCCAGTTCACCGTGCCTTTGGGCGTGCTGATGATCCAGTCGAGGAAGTGCTTGCCGGCGCCCAGCGGGGCCAGCTTCCAGACCAGCGGATCGCCGGTGCTCTTCCACGCCTGCGTTCCCGCCTGTTCGGCGGCGCCGTGGCCGTTGCGCACCGTCCAGCGCACGGTCAGACCGGTCTGTCGCTGCCCTGCCGCAATCAGGCGCGGAGATAAGGTGGCGGCTTCTGTCAATGTATAGGTGGCGCCGTCGGGCAATGGATCGGCGTGCAGCAGCAAAGGCATGGTCTTGCCCGGCGCCGTCCAGGTGACGGCGCGCCCGGCCAGCGACATATAATATTCATACTCGGCATCATCGTCGAAGGCGTAGGTGGTGAAGGTGGGCGACAGCGACGTCTGGCCGTCATATCCCTGCGGGCAGCCGTGATAGCCGATCCAGACGATGCGGCCTTTCCCATATGTATAGCACTTGATGGTATGAGCGATGTTGGCGGTGACATCCACCGGATCGGCTTCGGTATCGATGCTCTTTGCCGTGAAGTAACGTAAACCGTGGAACGGTATCCCCTGCGTCAGGTAAGCCTGCCCCTGCGAGTCCGTCTGCACGGGAAGCTGCAGCTCGCCGGGCCCTTTGCCCATGCCGTTGTTGCGATACTGCCAGGTGAGCACCAGCCCCTTGCCTTCATCATTGACCTTGCGCAGTACCAGCGCGCGCACCCACTCCGGCGTGGACTCCCAGTCGAATTGCGCGAAGACATAGACATCGTAATCCCGCGCCAGCTTTTCTTTCAGCTCCTGCATCTTCTCGCTGGGATTGCAGCCGATCACCGAGCGGGACCACTGATCGGTCGCCTCCCGGTTCAGGTCGTACCATTTATAGCTGGTAATGCTGACGACGGCTTCGTAAGTGATGTCGAAGCGCTGCCAGAGCTCGATCAGCTCGCGGGGGGCTACATAACCCGGCGAGAGGAAGAAAACCTTGATGGTGCCCGGCGCCCAGGGTCGCGCCCAGCGGATATGCGGTGTGGTGACCCGCCCGGGCTGGGCGTCGTTCAGATACCCGCCCGGAAAACGCGGCTCCGCCAGGACTGCCGTGGCAAGCAGGAACAGGAGAAGCAGCATGCTGCTCGTGAAGAGACCTGACGCTCGGTGCATTCGGCAAATCATATCGCCTCCCTCTTTTACCGGGGATACGGAATTACGGAATGGCTGCGGTTAATATTTGTGAGTGCGGTTGTATAACTATACCATTGGACACCGCCCCGGTCAAGCGGTTGCGCCTCCTGGGTGGGGAATTTGTCGCACACTTCTCCCGCCGCTTGACATGCGCCAGGCCGGCTGTTATAGTAAATGCAACCGCACTCTCAATTTCACGCTGTACGCCATGAGAGGAATGACTGCGCCGATGCGCTACGGGTCTTTTGATGAGGTTGCTCGTGAATACGTCATCACTTCCCCGGAGACCCCAGCCCCGTGGATCAATTACCTGATGGGCGGCGGGCTGTATGCCCTGATCTCGCAGGCCGCGGGCGGCATGGCGTTTTACCGGGAACCGGCCGAAGGGCGACTGACGCGCTATCGCTTCAACGGAGTGCCGATGGACAGCCCCGGCTTCTATCTGTACCTTCAGGACGGCGTTGACACCTGGAATCCCTCCTTCCGCCCCACGGGCACGCCGCTCGATCAGTATTGCTGCCGGCATGGGCTTGGCTACACCCGCTTCCAGGCGGAGAAGCGGGGCATTGCCGCGGAGGTAACCTATCTCATCCCACCGGATGACGCCGTGCTGCTGTGGGCGGCGCAGCTCACCAATCACACAACGGAGGAGCGCGCACTCACTCTCACCACCTACCTGGATTTCTCGCTGCATTCCTTCATGAAGGACACGCTGGCCTATCTCGTCTGCGGCAACCAGTGGCGGCTGCGCTTCGACCGCCGGCTCAACGGGATCATGTGCGATTACTTTGCCTTCGAGAGTCCCTTCGAAGGGAAAACCATCTTCGCCGCCAGCCTGCCCGTTAAAGCATACGAGATCGACCGCAATCAGTTCCTCGGTCCCGGACGCACCGAGGCCAACCCGCTGGGGTTGGAGCGCGGCCTGACCAACTCCGAGGCGCCCGACGGCGGGCGGTATGCCAGCGGGGTGCTGCAGCACCGGATCATACTGTCGCCGGGGGAGCGCGCGCAGGTGGTCTACCGGTACGCGGTCAGCGACAGCTTCGCGCAAAGCGCCCGCCTGCTTCGGAAGTATGCCACCTTTGCCGACTGCGAGAAGGCGCTGGCCGGCGTGCGCGCGTATTGGGAGAAAACGCTGGCGGCAGCGCAGATGCGGACGCCCGACCCCGCCATGAACGCGCTCTTCAACACCTGGTTCCCGCTCAATACTCGCGTGACCTTTACGCTGGGCCGCTCGATCTCCACCCGCCACGTCGGCGACGGCGGCGCCTTGCGCTACCGGGATTCGATGCAGGATGCCATGCCGGCCGTGGTGCTGTTTCCCGCTGAGGCGCACGAGCGCCTGCTGCGCATACTGCAGACAATGTATGCCGACGGGCATTGCGTTACCGGCGTGAACCCGGAGACGCTCCGCCCGGGTCCCGGCGAGGAGCAGATCATCCGAAGCGACGCGGCGGTGTGGGGCATCTTTACTGTATACCAGTACCTGGTGGAGACGGGCGACCTGGCGTTCCTGGAGCAGGTGGTGCCCTATCTCGATAGGGGAGAAGGCACCGTCTTCGAGCACCTGGTCCGCAGTCTGCGCTTCATCGCCGATCACACCGGCGCGCACGGCCTGCCCTGCCTGTTCACCGTGGACTGGAACGACTTCCTGCAGATCTTCACCGTGTCCTATACCGGCTGCCAGAGCGTGATGGTGGCCGAGCAGTTCATCTACGCCGCTCACTTGCTCGGTGAGATCGCGGAGTCCATCGGGCGGGCGGAGGAGTGCCGGTTCCTGCAGCAGGCCGCCGGGCAATTCACCGCCATCCTCGACTCCGACATCTGCTGGGACGGCGCATGGTTCCGGCGCGTGCTGGGTGATAATCTGCTGATGGGGTCCCGGCAGAATCGGGACGGCAAGATATTCCTGAATACGCAATCCTGGGCGGTCATTGCCGGCACACTGCCTGAATTGAAAGTGCGGCGGGCGATGAACGCCGCTTACCGTCGGCTGAACACGCCGTATGGTTTGCGCCTGTTCGCGCCACCGTTCCGCACCATGCCGGACGGGTCTCGTGTGCCCACCAACACGCCGGGCGCGGGAGAGAACGGCGGCATCTTCCTGCACGCGAATACCTGGGCGGTGATGGCTGAAGCGCTGCTGGGGCGCGGCGACCGCGCCTGGGAATACTTTTCGCAGATATTGCCCGCCCATCTCTCCGACGCTGATCCGGACCGCTACCTGAATGAGCCGTATGCCTTCTCCTCGTGGATTTACGGCCCGGATCACGAGCGGTACGGCGCCGGGCAGCTTTCCTGGCTCACCGGCGGCGCGGCATGGATCTACCAGGTGGGCTGGCAATACCTGCTGGGCATTCGCCCGATCCTCGACGGGCTGCTGATCGATCCCTGCCTGCCGCGCGATTGGTCAGGCTTTACGGTCAGCCGGCGCTGGCGCGGGACGCAATACGAGATCACGGTCGAAAATCCGCACCGGCTCTCGACCGGCACCGTGAAGCTGCTGGTCGACGGCAAGCCGTTTCCAGGAAATTGCCTGCCTCCCAGCACGAAGAAACAGATATCCGTGCACGCGACGCTGATGCCAGCGCCTGTGAGACAGAAGAGAAAGGAATACATATCATGTTGACTATGCATGAGCGCTCGGGGGTGATGAGCCTGCCAGACAGTGAATTCGCCTTGCGCATGGCGCGCACGCAGGAGGCGATTCGCCGGGCCGGGCTGGATGCGATTCTGATCCACAGCAATGAAGCCGATTTTGCCAACGTGCGCTACCTCTCCGATTACTGGCCGCTGTTCGAATCGGCCGGCCTGGTGGTGCCGGCCGACGGCACCCCCATTTTACTCATCGGGCCGGAGAGTGAAGCTTATGCGGAAGATCGCAGCCGCCTCCCCGCGATCCGCAAGCTGATCCCCTACCGCGAATCGGCCGAGCCGGAATACCCGGAAGTGCCCGTCAGCACCTTCGCCTCCGTCTTCAACGAGGCGACCGGGGGCAAACCGGTCCGGCGCATCGGCCTGGTCGGCTACAGCATCATGCCGCTGCCGGTGTATGACGGCTTACGCGAAGCTTTTCCGCAAGCCGAGTTGATACGGGCTGACGATATCCTGATCGATCAGCGCATCATCAAAAGCCCGGCAGAGCTGGATGTGCTGCGCGAGGCCTTCCGCATCAGCGAGCAGGCACTCGCTGCCGTTCTCCCGTTGATTCGCGCCGGGATGACCGAACTGGAGCTGGTCGGCTTGATCCAGAAGGAGCTGTATTGGGCCGGGGCGGAGTATGAAGCCCATGCGATTTACGCCTTTGCCGGCCGCAGCACGCGTCACGCCATCTCCCGCCCCACGCATCGTCCGATTGCCCGGGGCACCATGATCCAGTTGAATATCGGCGGGCGCCTTGCCGGATACTCGCCCAGCGTGGGACGCCCGGTTTGCATCGGCCCCATGCCGGCGGAGATGCGGCGCCTGGTGACCGTGGGACGGGATGCCCACTATAAAACGATGGAATGGATGAAAGCCGGCGTCATTGCCAGCGAAGTGGTGACGAAATTCTACGAATTTATGCACGCCCGGGGATGCAGCGAGTATCTGCTGTATGGACCCTGCCACGGCCTGGGCATGATGGAGGTCGAGCGGCCGTGGATGGAGAGCACCACTCATTATCCGCTGAAAGAGAACATGACTTTCCAGGTGGATACCTTCCTGCAGTCGCCGGACTTCGGGCTGCGCTGGGAGAACGGCGTGCGCATAACCGCGGACGGGGTGGAGACGCTGTCCAACGCATTCATGGATATCCTGGAGGTTGACGGATGATGGAGACGACCGTCCCGCAGGTCATCTTCGGCTTTGATATGGAAACGGATACCGGCAGTTGGACGCCGTTCTATGAAGGGCTGCTGCACGGGACGCCTCGCCTGCTGTCGCTGCTGGCGGATGAGGGGATTACCGGAACGTTTTTCTTTGTCGGCGAGGCGGCGCGCCGGTATCCGGAGATCGTGTGCGACGTCGCAGCGGCCGGCCATGAAGTGGGCGCCCATTCGCTCTACCATGAAACACTGGGCGTCCAGCTCTTCGACATTCCCGGCATCGTTCCGTTGCTGCCGCACGAGATCGAGCCGCGTCTGGCGCTGGCCACCGAGTATGTCCAGCAGGCACTCGGCAGCAAAGTCGTTTCCTTCCGTTGCCCGCGCCTGTTCGGCGGGACGGAGGTTGTCAATGCGCTCGAACATCTCGGATATCGCGCAGACGCTTCTTATCCGATGTATTACTACCAGGAGCGCCTGGCGCCGTACCACCCCAGCCGGGGCGATTGGACGCAGGAAGGCGAGAGCGATGTATTGGAGATCCCTAATTTCGCCGACCTGACGGTGGAATCGCATGACCCGTATGGCCGCGACCGGGACCAGTGGCCGCTGTACCGGACGGAGAGCGCCGGCGCGTTGATGCGGCATATCAATAATTTCCTTGGGTTTCTGGGGGAGCGCGGGGTATCTCCGGTGCTCTGTTTTTACTTCCATCCGTGGGAGTTCTGGGAGATGCCGCAGGGACTGATCCATTTCGGCGAAGGGGCAGTTTTACCCGATCCCTTCCTCGTGCAGAATTGCGGCGACTATGCGCTCACCCAATTCACTGCGCTCATCGCCCTGTTGAAGGCACACGGCGCTCGCTTCACGACCTGTAAAGCATTCGCTGATAACCACGAGCGTCTGGCGGAAGGCACGCGATGATCAAAGCGGAGGATGTCGAGCTTTACCCTCTCGAGCTGGCTGAGCGGTATGCCCGGCAATTCGCCGTTCCGCTCGATAAGCGGTTTCCCTTCGTCCGAGAATTATTTGCCCCAGTTCATGCAGCCGGACATCCCGGTGAGCGGGCGGCGCCGGACCATTTCCTCCGCCTGGATTCCGGGTGGGCACTCGCCGGCCCACTGGCTCATTCGGCGCCTGCCGATGATTTACTCGCTTTTTTGCAGACAACCTTCAGCGTGACACTGCAGCGTAATACCGATTGTTCGCGCTGCCTGCTGACGCTCGATATCGACCCGTCCCTGCCGTCCCAGGCCTTTCGGCTTGCTGTGCGTCGCAAAGATATCCTGCTGTTGGGCGGCGATGCGGCCGGCGTCATGTATGGCGTTCATCGGCTGGAAGAGATGATGGCCCCATACGCTGTCCCGGCCTTGCCGCCGGGCACGGTGGAATACCGCCCGGCGCTGCACACGCGCATCTATCGCTCGCCGGTGGCTCCCTACTATGTCAATGAAGCGCTCACCGGAGAGGATTATTATCCGGAAACCCTGTGTGACCGGCTGGCTCATCACGGCTTCAACGGCATCTGGCTGCGCGGGCGGCTGCGCGACCTGGCACGTTCACCCCTCTTTCCAACCTATGGTGAACAGGCGGACGTGTATCTTGCCTATTTGCGGCGGCTCATTGAGAGCGCCGGTCGCTACCACATCGGGGTCTACCTGTACCTGACCGAGCCGTTGGGTATGGCGGAGGATGACCCGCTGTGGGCCGAATTTCCTCACGTGCGGGGTGCGCAGAGCCTGTTGGATAAGACCTATGCGCTCTGCACCGCGCTGCCCGAAGTGCGCGACCACCTGCGGGAGAGCACCGCCCGGCTGGGCCGCGCGCTGCCCGGCCTGCGCGGGATAATCCAGATCTCCGCCTCGGAGCATCAGCACCACTGCTGGTCCCAGTTCGATCCCCGCGGGGCGCTGGGCGAGTGGTTCAAGCCGCCGCAGTGTCCCTGCCCGCGCTGTGCCGATCGTGACCCGCGCGACGTGGTGGCGGAAGTGCTGACGCTGGTGCACGAGGGCCTGCATGCCGAGTTGCCGGCGGCGCATCACATCGCCTGGAACTGGTCCTGGTGCATGTATGAAGCCGATCCCCAGCGCGGTATCCTTGAGCGTTTGCCGCGCGACATCGCGGTCATGGGTGACTTCGAGCGCGGGCTACCGCAGCAGGTGGGCGAGAAGGAATTTATACTGGAGGAATACAGCATCAGCACGGTCGGGCCGTCCCCGCGTTTCACCGGGCTGGCGGAAGCCTGCGCCGGGCTCGGGTTGGACTGCTTCGCGCGCATTCAACTGCCGGTCACCCACGAAACGCCGACCTTGCCGGAGTGGCCCCTCTTCCCGAAAGTGGCAGAAAAATGCCGACGGATGATCGAGTCCGGCACTTCCGGTGTGATGGCCTGCTGGAATTTCGGCAACTATCCCGGCATCAGTACGGAGCTCTGCAGGCGATTCAGTTGGGAACCCTGCCCCCCTCCTGATACCGTGCTCGCCGAGGTAGCAGAACGGCATTTCGGTCCGGAATGGGCGCCCATCGTGCTGCAGGCGTGGGAGATCTTCAGCCGGGCGACGGACGCCTACCCACGGGCGATGGATTTCCTGTATTACGCACCGGTCAGCCGCGGTCCGGCCATGCCGTTTTTCACCGAGCCGACCGGGCGCCCCATGCCGAAGCCGTACCTGCTGGATGGGGTGGGGGACCGCATCGGCGAGTATACCGTGACCTTTTCCGCGCCGGAGCTGTGCGTGCTGCTGGACCGCGTGCTGGCGGCCTGGTCGCCGGGGGTGGAGCTGCTGAAGACGGCTTCATCGCAGGCCGGACCGTACCAGGCGGCGCTGACCGGCGCCTATGCCACGTCCGCCATGTTCGCCTGCATGGCGCAGTCGGCACGAAATTTTACGGAGTTTATATCATTGCGCGATCAATTTCTGGCCGGCAGCGGCGGTCTGACAATGCAACTGCGCGCCCTCATGGAAGACGAACTGGCGAATTGCCGCCGGGCATGTGAAGTGATCGTGCTGGACTCACGCCTCGGGTTCCACGGCGAAGCCCACGGGTATCTGATCACCCGTGAAGCCATCGAAGAAAAGATTGCCGGCCTGGAAGCGGCGCTCGCGCAGTGGCCAGGCGCATTAGTGATAAGTAATAAGTGAATGGGAGTAGTGGGGGATGGGAAGAAAGGAATCTATCCCATACTTCCCATTCACTTATCACTAATCACTTTTGCGCCAGCATCGTCACTGCCTCATTGCAGCGGATATACGTCACCGTGGCGCCCTTCTCGCCCACGGGCAAGGTGGCGATACCGTCCTCGACGCCGAACAGCAGCCACTGCACCATGTTCTCCACAGGTATGGTTTTCAGCACTCGCCCGCTGACCGTCGTCACGCGGACCTTGCCGGTAGCCGCCCCCGCCCGTATCCATCCCTTGCATGCCGCTTTGATTCCGTCATTTACCGCCTCTACACCTTCCAGCGGCGCTTCACCGAGCACGGCCACGCCGTTCATCGCCGCCACATACCGTCCCTGGTAATGCTCCGCCACCAGCGCCGCGCATCGGCCTTTGATGACTACCGGGTCCGGCTCGCCGGTGAGCAGATCCACGCCCGGCAGCGTCAGCGGCTCCGTGTCCCCGGCGGTGGCAACCGCTCCCGTAAACTGACCGATGTGCAGCACCTTCACGCCGGGGATGCCATCCAGCGGGCAGCCGA
>Ga0172368_10007649_pt1 | contig 11216 bp, 9 predicted proteins | sample Lak11m_FD_114540 | JGI IMG/M metagenome (GOLD analysis project Ga0172368, IMG submission 114540) | Freshwater microbial communities from Kabuno Bay, South-Kivu, Congo - kab_022012_11m | ecosystem: Environmental > Aquatic > Freshwater > Lake | place: Democratic Republic of the Congo: South-Kivu...
AATGTATAATATTTTCAACACTATCCGTTGTTACAGCACTCTGACTATTACTTTTTACCAATGGTAGGCTGAAATAAAATGTGCTACCCTGATTTTTTTCTGATTCGAACCAAATTTTTCCGCCTAAAAGCTCAGTCAGACTTTTACATATAGCAAGACCAACACCTGTGCCTCTTCTCGACCTGAAATCAGTAGTCTCAACCTGACCAAATTTCTCAAATATAGTATTGTGATCTTCTGATGAAATGCCTATCCCTGTGTCTTTAACATACACTCTGATAGTGTCATTATTGATTATTTTATACCCAAATTGAACACTACCTTCAAATGTAAATTTTATTGCATTGCTGATCAAATTTGAGATGATTTGTTTAAAACGGTAAGGGTCTGTTTCAATTACCAGATTTTGATTACCAGCAGGTGTAATCAGTTTCAGGTCAAGATTTTTTTCCGGTACCCTCACAATATTGTCATTGTATGATATTAAAAGTTCGTTAAGAATTTTATTGACGTGGCAATCTGTAATCGTAATTTCAAGTGTTTCGGCTTCTATTTTTGCAATATCAATAATATCATCAATTAATTGGAGCAGGTCTCTGCCATTCGATTTAATAATTTCGAGGTACTCTTTCTGCATCATTGGTTCTAATTCGTAATCAGTCAATAATTCCGAAAAACCAAGAATAGCATTCATAGGAGTACGAATTTCATGGGAAAGGTTTGCCAGAAATGCAGACTTGAGCTTTTCTGATTGTGATGCTTTGCTTTCAGCCTCAGTTAGCTTTGCTTTCAGTTGTTTTATTTCAGCTTCAAGTTGTGTGAGCAAATCGCTGCTTGTAATTTCTGACATTATTATATTTCTCTATCAAATTAATTTTGTTTCAAAAATCGTATTTTTCATTAAAATAAAAATTTAATCTATTAACAATTAGCAGCAATTTTTAATAATATGTCAGACATTTTAGTTTTAGTATCAACAGAGACTGTAGAAAAAGTAAATAAAATTATTGCGAAGTATTTTAAAATTCAAACAAAATCGTATACTTACTATATAGAGCATGTAAAGTCTGTTACCAAGAAAGCTTTTGAAATAGCTGAAAGTAAATTTGTTGAAAACATTAATTACGATAAATTATATTTATCGGCAATGCTGCATGATATAGGTATTGTAAAAACCTACGCACCTGATATTGGATGTTATGGCACTTTGCCTTATCTGGCACATGCCAATATTGGCCGGCATATTTTAGAAGATGAAGGATTGTATGAAATTGCATCAGTTTGTGAAAACCATGTAGGTGTTGGTATAACAAAAGAGGAAATTATCAGGAATAATTTACCCTTAGAACCAAAAGACATGTATCCACAGAATATTGAAGAGAAAATAGTTTGTCTTGCTGATAAATTTTTTTCAAAAAGTGCAGGTCAGCTTAGTCACGAACAATCATTGAAAGTTATTAGAGCAAAAATGAAAAAATTAGGAGACGGCAAATTAATACATTTCAATGAACTATTGAGAGAATTGACAGGAATTGATTGAAACAAAAGTGTTTCAGGTCATTTTATAAATAACTACATTAACATTCATGCCAGCACCAACAGAAGCAAAAACAAAATAATCTCCAGGATAAAGATTGTGTCCTGACATTTTATTTTTTAATAACATGTCCAATAAAATAGGGATGGTAGCAACAGAATTGTTACCAAATTTACTGATTGTCATAGGCATAATATCAGAAGGAATTTCCTGAATATTAAAGAGTTTAAAGATACGTGTCAGAATAGCCTCATTCATCTTAGCATTTGCCTGGTGTATCAATATTTTTTTAACATCCTGAATAAATATTCCTGCTTTGGCAATACAGTCTTTTACAAGCTGTGGAACGGTATTAAGTGCATATTCATATAATTTACGACCGTTCATTTTTAAAAATAACTCAGAACCATTAAAATCAGGGTTGTATGATTTATCCATTCTCAGCAATTGACTGAAAGCAAAGCTATCGGAGCGTGTAGAATGTGTAATAATGCCTTTAGGTTCATCAGATACAGCACACTCAAGAATTGTGGCACCGGCACCATCGGAATAAAGCATACTGTCGATGTCATGAGGATCTGATACCCTGGAAAGTATTTCACTGCCTATTACCATGATTTTTTTTGCATCACCCGAACGAATAAAATAATCAGCATGTATCATGGCCTGTAACCATCCCGGACAACCAAAAGGAAGATCATAGGCTACAGTAAAAGGATTTTTTATTCCAAGCTTAGCTTTTATTCTTGAGGCAAGTGTGGGAACCATGTCACTTCTTAGGTTGTTTTTTTTAACATCACCAAAGTTATGGGCAACAATAATATAATCTAATGTTTCTCTATCGGTATTGCTTGATTTTAATGCTTCTTCAGCAGCAAAAAATGCTATGTCGGATGTTACATACTCATCATCAACATACCTGCGTTCTTCAATCTCAGTAATCTGATAAAATTTTTCAACGATCTCTTCACCTGGTTTCAAAATACGTTCTCCCTGTGAATTGTAAAACTCTTTTGTGGTGAATGCCTGATTTTTAATAACTCGTGATGGGATGTAAGCTCCGGTACCTGTTATTACAGAATAATTTCTTTGTGTCATTTAATATTATCGTTATAGTTCAAAAAAGGCCAGTAAATTTACAATTTGTCAAGTTAGTATTTATTACTAACAATGATAATTGTTCAATAAAGGAACATTTTTGAAGTGGCAAAGGTATATTTTTTTCTTTTAATGTAAGTATCAATGATTCTGTCAGACAAAGATTATTTTTTTGTTTTTTGTGTTTTCTTTTTTTCTTTTTTCTTTTTTTTGCTGTCCTTTTCGTCAACTGCAGAAGTGGAAGGCTGGGGTGTGGTAGTTGGTTTTGTTACTACTTTTATTTTGGCAGCATCTACAAAATCAAGGTTGGCTTTCATTTGTATAAGTCCTTTTAGTACTTGTATGTCATAATTCTTCACCGCAGTTTTAATTTTTTTTAAAGAACCATCAGGCATCTCAAATTCAAATTCTTCAGAAATTTTTCCAGGGCCATCAAAATAAAATGGTGTTTTGTAATAGTTTACAGCATCCAGTGTTTTTATGACCTTTTCTTTACCGAAAGCTTTAATTTTTAAGTCAATATAAATATGTTCGAGACTTAGCTCAAGCCTGTCTTTCATCTGGTTGTAGTTTACTTTTACTAAACCAGTTATTCTGTCGGTATAGGTGAGGTTGCCACTTGAAACAGTTACATCAGCTTCAAACCATGATTTATTGGGTTCAAGTTTAATAACAGGATTTTCTATCTTCCATTTACACAGTCCTTTTATCATCATTACAGTATATTCTTCTACACCTGATATAGGACCAATAGCAGTTAATAGTTTGTTAATCATTTTATCTGTTACATTGATTGTAAGGTCGTAGGGCTGTGAATAAGCACTTGCTGCCATCAGCAGGATTATTATTAATAATAAGCTTATTTTTTTAATCATAGTTAAAAAATTATTGGTTTTTTAATTTATCAATCAGCCTACGTTCACGCTTTGTAGGTCTTCCGAGACCTTTTTGCCTGTAAAATGCTGATTGTTTAATGTTTGTGCTTTTTTCGATCTCTGAAGGATCAGTCAAATCTTCTAGGTATTCATTTATCAGTGCAGCACCTAAGCGTTTTTCCAGGATTTTCAAAACTTTAAATTTTCTGTGAACCATGTCTTTATGAAGGCTGATCAAATCTCCTGCCTCTACATTTTTTGATGGTTTAATACTTTCATTATTAAGCTTAACCTTGCCACCATTACAGGCTTCAGCTGCCAATGTACGTGTTTTATAAATACGTACTGCCCATAAATACTTATCAATTCTGACCTTTTGTGATTCTATCATGGTGCAAATTTACAATGCCATTCGTATTATCATTAAGCAACAAATACCGATTTTTGCAAACTGCAAAAAATTAAGGATGAATAATATCGTACAGCTTAAATCTGATTATAAATCATTGCTAAAGTTGTCAAAAAATCTGACTAATGAAGAAAAGCGACAAATCAGGACTGTTTTCGATATGTATCAGAAATTGTTGCAAAGGGGTGAGTCGAAGGAATACATTTTAGGAATAGAAGCAACTCAGATCATGACTACTGAGTTTGGATTGTTATATCCATCTATTCTACCATGTATGTTGCATTTTTTAGGTTACACTTATAAGCTGAATTCAGGCCAATATGAGCATTTTCCATCAAATGAAATATTAATTACTCTCAAAGAGCTTGAAAAAACTGATACTATTGACACCACAAATCTTTATCAGCATCCTGACAATTTTTTGAAACTTCTGCTCAATTTATTCACAAATTTTAAGTCCCTGCTCGTCCTGATCTCAGAAAAACTTGCATTGTTACGAAAAAAAGAATTGATTACTGATGCTGAACAACAAAAAGTCAGCATGGATGCTTACTATTTGTATGCTCCAATTCTTCATCAGCTTGGCCTGTACCATCTTAACAGGGAAATGCTTGATCTGGCATTTTCAGTGTTAAATCCTGCAGAATATGATAAAATTCAGCATCTTCTCCAAATTACCGAACAAAAAAGAAATGAATATATTCAACAGTTTATACGACCTCTTGAAAAAGAAATGAATGAGCATGGGTTGGAATATTCTATAAAATCAAGAACCAAATCAATTCATTCGATATGGAAAAAAATGCAGGCACAAAATGTGGGGATTGAAAGAATTTATGATCTTTTTGCGATAAGAATTATTTTAAATAGTGAAAAAAGTAAAGAAAAACAGGACTGTTGGCATGCTTATTCAATAGTGACCAATCTTTATGCACCAAATACTTCACGGCTACGCGATTGGATTTCAATACCAAAAGACTCAGGTTATGAATCACTTCATACAACTGTATTAGGTCCTGATAATAAATGGGTAGAAGTACAAATCCGAACAAAACGTATGGATGAAATCGCTGAAAAGGGACTTGCTGCTCACTGGAAATATAAGGGAGGAAAATCGAATAAAGAATATGAAGGATGGTTGGCAAGGTTCAGAGAAATTCTTGAAAGCCCTGAAAAAAATGTGATTGATATTTTATCTCCTAAAAATTTTGAAGTAAAATCTAATGAAGTATTTGTATTTACTCCTAAAGGTGAATTGAGAAAAATGAAAACAGGTGCCACTGTTCTTGATTTTGCTTTTGAAGTTCATACTGATGTTGGTTGCCACTGTGTTTTGGGCAGGGTGAACAAAAAAATTGTTCCTATCAGGCACATTCTGGAAAATGGAGATCAAATAGAAATTATCACAAATAAAAATCAGAAACCTACACCTGACTGGTTGTCGATTGTTGTAACAAATAAAGCTAAAGCCAAGATAAAAAGATGGTTGGCTGAAGAAGAATTTAAGTTTACAGAAGCGGGAAAAAATATACTGAAAAGAAAATGTAAAAACTGGAAAATTACATTACAGGAAGATAAAATATGCCAATTAATCAGACATTTTAATTTTGAAAATTCACTTGAACTGTATTCAGGTATTGCCCAGGAAAAAATTGATTTTACAGAAATAAAAAATGTACTGACAGGAAAATTGCAGGAAAAAGAGATAAATTTATCAAAAGAAAAAAAATCTGTTGATAATGGAAAGCCAATAAATACCGAATTATTGGAGATAGAGCCAAAGCTTGACAGCCTATCCTACACTTTTGCAAAATGCTGTCAGCCCATTCCCGGAGATAAAATATTCGGTTTTATTACTGTTGATAAGGGAATTACAATACACAAAGACAGTTGTCCGAATGTTTATTATTTGCTCGAAAAGTTTCCTTATAGGAAAATTGAAGCAAAATGGGTAAACTGTATTTCTGATGCTGCTTTTGAAGTTAGCATTTATATAAATGGTCATGATCAGGTGGGGCTCTTGAATAAAATCACTGAATTATTGTCGAAGACATTGCATATCAATATTGTGTCAATAACTATTGAATCAAAGCAAAAACAATTTGAAGGTATCTTCAGAATTCATGTCAGGGACATTGAGCAACTTGATTTAACCCTGACAAAACTAAAACTGATCAAAGGTGTCAGTGATGTATTTAGAATTGAACAAACAGGAAGTTAATGTTGTCACAATATAAAGGAGAAATCTTTGCTTTGCTGACCGCTTTGTGCTGGACAGTAACAGCTTTGTCATTTGAGTCAGCTACAAAAAAGGTAGGTTCCCTTGTGGTTAATATCATCAGGCTTGCTCTTGCTTGTATATTTTTATCGATTTTTAATCTATTTGTTTCAGGAAGTATTATTCAGCCTGGTGCAGGTAACCATCAATGGTTGTGGTTGTCGCTTTCAGGACTTGTTGGGTTTGTATTTGGTGATTATTTTTTATTTAAGTCATATACACTGATAAGCTCACGTATTTCGATGCTGATAATGACACTTGTACCACCTATCACAACAATTTTTGGCTTTATTTTTCTTCATGAAAGGATGCGGTTAACAGATGTATTGGGAATGTTGATGGTGGTTTCGGGCATAGCCACTACTGTATTGAACAGAAAAAACGACAATAATGGTTTTCGTTTCAAACATCCGTTACGAGGGCTTCTTTATGCTTTTGGTGGTGCTCTTGGCCAGGCTTTTGGTTTAATTCTTAGCAAATACGGAATGAAGGATTACAATGCTTTTGCAGCTACTCAAATAAGAACAATTACTGGTTTGGCAGGTTTTGCTATTCTTATTTCATTACTAAAAAAGTGGAATAATGTTTTTCAGGCTTTCTCAAATCCACCTGCTATGAAAGGAATAAGCCTTGGTTCGGTGTTTGGCCCTTTTCTTGGCGTTTCACTTTCTCTTTTGGCTATTCAGCATACCAATACTGGAATTGCATCGACATTAATGGCACTGGTACCTGTTATTATTATCGTTCCTTTGGTATTCATCTACAAACAAAGTGTTAGATGGCCTGAAATAATCGGTGCGGTAGTGTCGGTAATTGGTGCAGCATTGCTTTTTATCTGACTTCTCCTGCAATAAACTAATATTCTTCTTCTTCCTCCTCTTTATCTTCATCAGTAAAATAATAGGTAAAACCTACTCCCAGATTCAAATAAAAGGCATTCAATGACAATGAATTAGAAGAAAAATTAAATAAAGGTTTGCAATAAAAGGCTTCTGTATTTATGTTGAAATAGATGTTTTCATTCATCATGTAATTGAAACCAATACCTGCCATACCACCAAAAGCAGCAGATTTAACAATTTCTCTTGTTTTCGAGGATGGTGTTCCATTTGTATCAACTTTTATTATTTTTAAATAAGGAAAAGCAGTTTCTGAATAACTTACTGCTGCTTTTAATTGGAAACTTGCTTTATCGGATATTGAAATACGATAAACAGGTCCAAATGAAAAAGTATTAAACTGCCATGCACCACTTTCTATTGTCAGCATTGAATCGGTGTGGGTGTTAAAAATAGCATCATGCAAAACCTGATTTTTTAGTCGCATTTCATTAAAATAACCTGACAAACTTATCCCAATGGCTGGTGAAAAAAAATACTGACCTTCCGCAAATAAATGATAACCTGTTTTTGCAAATCCACCACAATTTGTTTCATTTGTCCAGATTGTTGATGATAGGTCAGTTAAAGGAAAACTGCTTCCTCCGCCCAGTTTAAAGTAAATTCCCTTTTGACATAATGCTATGGATGGAAACAAAATTAGAACGAAAAGGATGCTTTTTTTAATCATTTGCTTTGGTTTTAGATTACCAGTTTCACTTCAAAAATAAAACCACCAAAAGTAATATCTTCACACTTTAAATAATATTGTTCAAAAATCTTGAAAAACTGAATTTTATGAAAAAAATCTTTTTTATTTTAATGTTATCACCTTTTGTATATGTTTTTGCACAGCAAAATGATAAAAAAGATGCCCTGATGATGATGATGGAACAACTTGGAATAACTGAAAATAATTTAGGATGGCAACCTAAATCTTACTGGATGCGGTATCCCGACCCCAAACAAATACCTTATAAAATCCAGGTTTTTGATGATTTGTTTGCTGAACCTCAATATATTTATGACTATGTAAAAAGCATGGCTATTTCTGTCGAAGATTTTTTACATCCCGATTACCTCAAATCTGCTCATGATGGTATTATGAAAACAGGTTTTTATTGTGGGGTAATGCCTTACAACAGTCAGTTTAGGGCATACAGTGCTTCTTTATGGGCCGAAGTGGCAAAGGAGCAGCCTCTATTAAATGCCATTAAAGACCTGTATCAAACTTCTCAATCGGTATTTACATTTAACAGAATGGGTGAAAAAGGAGAGTTTCCTTTAAATGAAAAGGATTTAATGATTCAACTAAAAAATATTGACCCGAAACTCCAGACGGTGCTGGCATCGGCTATTATTAATATGACCGAAGCATGGCGATTTACCCAAATTGGTATGCGCAATGTCGATTATCAGGATGCAGCTAAATGCTGGCGTGTGCGTCATTTGGGTGAAACACAGTTTGACGGTATGGAATACTATCCTTTTCTGGAAGATGCTGCTAAAGATATCGACATGGCAAGTATTCATTATGCAGGTGTTAAGCTGATGGCTATATCACAGGAACTTTCTGATACTATTTTAAAACTTAAAGCATCGAAACTGCCAATCAACTGGAAAGGTCAGTTTTTGGATTGGATGACGCCCATCGGCAGAATTGTGATTACAAGCAGCAAGGACGATGTTCATCGTTATAGTGATGCATTTTTTGTACTTGATTTAGGAGGCAACGATACCTGGTATGGTGCTGTAGGTGCTACTCCTTCTCTGAGCATCCCTGTATCATTAGCCATTGATCTGGAAGGTGACGATAGTTACATTAATGATGATGAATATACCGCAGCACAGGGAGCAGCCATGTTTGGAGCAGCCATGTTGCTGGATGTGTCAGGTAACGATAGTTACCAATCAAAACGTTTAAGTCAGGGAGCCGCCATGCTTGGCATTGGCATTTTATGCGACCTTGCCGGAGATGATGAATATGAAATGTGGACAGACGGGCAGGGTGCTGCTTATTTCGGGGTTGGATTGGCTATTGACAATACAGGCAACGACTCGTATCGCATCTGGGGTGATGGGCAGGGCTATGGAGGTACAGGCGGGGTAGGCACCCTTGTCAACCGCAGTGGTGATGATCATTATTATGCTGAAAAAGACACGTCCAAAGCTTTCAGAATCGACTTTTGGCATTCCGAAAAGGGACAATACAACTATTCTTATGTGCAGGGTTGTGGCATTGGGCGCAGGGGTGATGTGACCGATGGACATAGCTGGGCAGGAGGGATGGGCAGCCTCATCGACCTCGATGGCAATGATGTGTATGAAGCTGGTGGATGGAGTCAGGGATGCGGCTATTGGTACGGAATGGGCTTTTTGTACGATAAAAATGGCAACGATCAATACCTGAGTACCCACTGGGCACAGGCTGCCGGTGCTCATTTTGCCATCGGATGCTTGTTTGACGAGGGGGGTGACGACAAACATATCAACTGGGGAAAACTGGCCTCAGGCATTGGCTTTGCCCACGATTATGTGATTTCTATTCTTTACAACAAAGGTGGAAACGATTATTACAAGGTGCATGACGATGGTTTTGGCTATGCCATTAACATGAGTCAGGTGTTTTTTATCGACACTGAGGGTGACGACACCTATATCACCGGCAAAGGTCATCATTATGGATGGAACAATTTCGAGAGCCAAAACCCTCCGGGAGCATCTTCGCTTTACCATTTGTATTCCGATCAGATATGCATTTTTGGCGATTTAAAAGGAAACGACAGCTATTTAACTGAAGATTTTGATAACAAAAAACAAGCTGCCGATACTTTGATGAAAAACGGAACCGAAGTTTTTTCACCCAATACCAAAGAAAAAGAAAAGCTTGCCAGCAAACGCTATTATGGCCTTGGAAAAGACTTTTCAGACTACAAAGGCGAAGAAATCCTTTATTTCAAATGCAAACAGGCGCTCAAGTATAAGTAAATGATGAGATAAAAAAATTAAAGATAAAAGAATGAAGATGAAAAAATTTATTCCACTATTAGTAGTCTACTTTATAGTAATGATTATAAGTTTAACGTTTCAGAGCTGTTTTAATCGCTATAATACAACTTGTTCTGGAGAAGATATGATTGATCATTTCCCAATTTATTACGATACATTTGAATTGGTTGACTCGGCAAAATTCTGGAACTTCGATTCAAGCCTGTATTATATTGAGTACGAAGATAGCCTTCATAATATTTATAAATTTCATAAAAACCTTAATTATGCTCGTGGCTATAATTATGTTGTGGTTGAACGGGTGCCTGCCGATTATTTTAAGTGCATCAATGAAGGTTTAAATTATGTGCTTACTGAAGGCGAATGGACACGATGGGACAATGTAGATATAGGATTGAGTATAATATTTCTTAAAAGTGCAGTTTCAAAAGAAAACTATAATTTCCTCGATACTTCAAAATTAAAGGATTTTTATTTAGGTGAGTGTTACAGGATTTCTTTTTTGCCGGCTTATGGTGAATTTTATGTAACAACAGATAATTTTTATGAAAACAATTTGTGGGGAATCGACACATTGTCTCAAATCACACTGAATGGCATACAATATTCAAACGTACTTCACTGCTATTACGCCTCTTATCCTGGAACTCAATATTACATGAAAGGCGTTTATTTTAAATGGGGATATGGTTTGATTGCATTTTATGATTCAAAAGGAATGTATTGGTATCTTAAATAATTGATTTCCGTCTCGTCCTCGTCTGAGACGAGGATGCATTATATTAATCTTGAATCTTCAATTTTGAATTTTCAATCTTCAATAAAACCCTAATATTGTAATGCTATTTAATGTTGAAACCTTCAATTTCTCTCCTGTCTGAGTCACCCCTGTCTGGGCGTAGTATGCTACAACGCCCAAATATCATTTAATTGCTAAGAAAAATGCTTGGGTAAAGATGCAATCTGTAACCAGTTACAGGATTTTGAATTTTGAATTTTGAATTTTGATTTTTTTAAGAAAATAAATTTCTTGCATTGAAATTCATCATAATTTTGAATGAAAATTTAATCATTGAATTTATTATGAAAGGCACATATCTGGTAGGAATTTTAATCGTTTTTACAGCTTGCA